>ERZ859923.362-NODE-362-length-29694-cov-2.799352_pt1 | contig 29694 bp, 18 predicted proteins | sample MGYA00510116_ERZ859923 | MGnify/ENA primary metagenome ERZ859923 (study PRJEB30046, sample SAMN00715168) | human gut metagenome | study: EMG produced TPA metagenomics assembly of the A metagenome-wide association study of gut microbiota in type 2... | reverse complement strand
TCCTTATGAAATGATATAATTTCTATCATTCTGAGAGAATATTTTATTTTATATTAATTAAATAAGTTAATTATTGGATTTATATTAATAAAATCTTTTATTAATTATTGCATATTTAATAAATATATCTATATTTGTAGCAGATAAATAAAAGAATACTAAGAAAAACCTAAAACAAATGAGAGCAAATAATCGAAGAGATTTTCTAAAAAAGTCAGTATTAGCTGGAGCTTCACTATTTACAGTCCCCTCATTTTTGAGTGCTATTCCCAATAGTAATATAGAGCTATCTCAAGTACTGGAAAATACTTGGGAAAGTAAGTCTGATACTCTCTTAAATAATGGGTTGAAAATAACTGGAACGTTTTTAGATGAGATTTCGCATGATATTCCTCACCAGAATTGGGGGGTAAGGGAATGGGAACGAGATTTTCAATATATGAAGGGAATGGGGATTGACACTGTTATTTTAATACGTTCAGGTTATAGGAAGTTTATTACTTATCCTTCTGAATATCTGCTCAAGAAAGGTTGCTATATGCCTTCTGTAGATTTGGTGGATATGTTTTTGAATTTGGCTGATAAGTATGATATGATCTTCTATTTTGGTTTGTATGATTCTGGGCGTTATTGGGATACGGGGGAGTTAAGTTGGGAGGTGGAAGATAATAAATATGTTATTGATGAGGTTTGGAAGCGTTATGGGAAACATCATAAAAGTTTTGGTGGTTGGTATATAAGTGGTGAAATTAGCCGGAAAACTAAGGGAGCTATTAATGCATTTTATACTATGGGTAAGCAGTGTAAAGATGTCTCTGGTGGCTTACCTACTTTTATATCTCCTTGGATTGATGGGAAAAAGGCTGTTATGGTAAATGGGGGGCAGTTGACAAAAGCGGATGTGATATCTGTGGAAGAACATGAAAAAGAATGGAACGAAATTTTTGATGGTATCCATGAAGTTATTGATGCTTGTGCCTTTCAGGATGGACATATAGATTATGATGAGTTAGATACGTTCTTTACTATAAATAAAAAATTAGCAGATAAATATGGTATACAGTGCTGGACTAATGCAGAGACATTTGATCGTGATATGCCTATCCGTTTCTTGCCCATTAAGTTTGATAAGCTTCGTATGAAATTGGAAGCAGCTAAACGTGCAGGTTATGATAAAGCTATTACTTTTGAATTCTCTCATTTTATGAGTCCACAATCTGCTTATCTGCAGGCAGGACACTTATATGACAGATATAAAGAATATTTTGGAATCAAATAATATATAATAGGTATGAAGTCAAATATAAATTTTTCTTATTTAATATTTTTGTCTGTCGTGGCAGCTTTGGGAGGCTTTTTGTTTGGGTATGATGCTGCGGTCATCTCAGGAACTATATCTCAAGTAACTGTGAAGTTTGGATTGGATGAAATCCAGATTGGTTGGTTTGTTGGTTGTGCCTTGATCGGTTCTATTATAGGTGTACTGTTTGCTGGTAAGTTGAGCGATATGTGGGGAAGGAAAGTAACAATGTTGATAGCAGCGGTCTTTTTTTCAGTATCAGGTATTGGCTGTGCATTTAGTGACTCTTTGGAACAACTGGTGTTTGCACGTATGTTGGGAGGTATAGGTATTGGAATTGTTTCTGTTGTATCTCCTTTGTACATATCGGAAGTTTCAATAGCTCAGTATCGGGGACGGTTGGTTGCTTTGTATCAATTAGCTATTACTATAGGTTTTTTAGGTGCATATTTGACAAATTTACAATTACTCCATTTGTCTCAGAGTGGACTTGTGCTAAGTGTTGATTGGCTGAACCTGATTTTTGTTTCAGAGGTATGGAGAGGCATGTTGGGCTTTTCTTGTATTCCATCATTACTCTTTTTCTTTATACTCTTCTTTATTCCAGAAAGTCCACGTTGGTTGATATTGAAAGGACGTGATGGTTTAGCAAAGAGTATTCTTCAGAAAATATATCTTGTTCCACAAGATACTACAGAGCAATTGCAAGAAATAAAATCCGTCATTCGGTCAGAAGTTAAATCCGATTGGAGTTTTTTGTTGCAACCAGGAATTCTCAAAGCAGTATTAATAGGGGCGGCCATTGCTATCCTTGGACAGTTTATGGGAGTAAATGCGGTACTTTATTATGGACCTACCATTTTTGAAGAAGCAGGTCTGTCAGGTGGAGATGCTCTGTTTAGTCAAGTGCTGGTAGGTGTAGTTAATGCTGTGACCACAGTTATTGCAGTTTTCATTATAGATAAAGTTGGACGAAAGAAACTTGTGTATTATGGTGTGTCTGGTATGATACTTTCATTATTATTAATTGGATTTTATTTTAGTTTTGCTGAAACGCTCAATTTGCCAAATAACTTCTTGTTGTTTTTCTTTTTGTTTTATGTTTTTTGTTGTGCTATTTCTATTTGTGCAGTCATTTTTGTACTGCTTTCGGAAATGTATCCTATCCGTATTCGTGGGATGGCAATGTCTCTAGCCGGATGTTCCTTATGGGTAGGTACTTATCTTGTAGGACAACTGACACCATGGATGCTTCAGAATCTTACCCCCGCTGGGACATTCTTGTTGTTTGCTGTGATGTGTATACCTTATCTTCTGATTGTCTGGAAATTGATTCCTGAGACTACCGGTAAGTCTTTGGAAGAAATAGAACGCTATTGGATGAAAAAATAATCGACCTTATAAAAATATGAATTATGGACTTTAAACAGTTAGCAGCGCAGTACAAAAATGAACTTTTTGAAAATGTACTTCCTTTCTGGTTGCATCGCTCGCAAGACTTTGAGCAGGGTGGTTATTACACTTGTTTGAATCGTAGAGGTGAAGTATTCGATACGGATAAATTTGTCTGGCTTCAAGGCCGTGAAGTTTGGTTATTTTCCATGCTTTATAATAAAGTGGAAAAGCAGAAAGAGTGGCTGGATTGTGCAGTTCAAGGTGGTGAATTCTTGAAAAAGCATGGTCATGATGGCAATTATAACTGGTATTTTTCTTTGGACCGGAAGGGGGCTCCTTTGGTGGAACCCTATAATATCTTCTCTTATACATTTGCTACGATGGCCTTCGGGCAACTTAGCTTAGCTACAGGTAATCAAGAGTATGCAGATATTGCCAAAAGAACTTTTGATATTGTATTATCAAAGGTGGATAATCCTAAAGGTAAATGGAATAAACTTTATCCAGGAACCCGCAATTTAAAAGGATTTGCCTTGCCTATGATCCTTTGTAATCTGTCTTTAGAAATAGAGCATCTTCTGGATGACAAATTTCTAATGAGTACAATTGATACTTGTATTCATGAAGTAATGGAGGTCTTTTACCGCCCGGAGTTGGGAGGTATTATTGTAGAAAATGTACTTGCTAGTGGGGAACTTTCTGATTCATTTGAAGGACGGCAAGTGACTCCAGGACATGCTATTGAAGCGATGTGGTTTATAATGGATTTAGGTAAACGATTGAATCGTCCAGAATTAATAGAGAAAGCTAAAGATATTACTTTAACAATGGCTGAATATGGTTGGGATAAGGAGTATGGTGGGATTGTCTATTTCATGGATCGTGATAAATGTCCTCCACAGCAACTGGAATGGGATCAGAAATTATGGTGGGTTCATATTGAAACATTGATATCAATGCTAAAGGGATATCAATTGACGGGTGATAAAAATTGTTTGGAGTGGTTTGAGCGAGTGCATGACTATACATGGAGTCATTTCAAAGATACTGAATATCCAGAGTGGTTTGGGTATTTGAATCGTAGAGGTGAAGTTCTATTGCCTTTGAAAGGTGGCAAATGGAAGGGATGTTTTCATGTTCCACGAGGGCTATATCAATGCTGGCAGATTTTAGAACAATTAAAGAGTAATATATAATTTGTATAACTTAATTTCTATAAGACCATGAAAAAAAACACAATCGTTAGACATTGTTTTTCAAGGAAGTATATCTCCTTGTGTATATTCCTATTATTGGGGATAATAGGTGAAAAGGCTTTTGCGTATTCTGTTTGGGAAACATATGCGAATGAAACGGAAGGTATATATTTCTCTCTGCAAGAAAGTATTAAAATAACTGGAGTAGTAAAGGATAACAAAGGGGAACCAATTATTGGTGCCAACATTGTAGAACTGAATAAAAAGGGTAATGGTACTATTACAGATATTGATGGTAAGTTCACATTATCAGTTTCGAAAAATGCAGAAATAAGTATTTCATTTATTGGTTTTGATGAGAAAAAAATAAAGATAGGACAGCAAACTTCTTTCGATATTATATTAGAAGAATCCTCGCAATTTCTAGATGAAGTAGTGGTTGTAGGTATGAATAATAGACAGACTCGGCGCTCAGTGACAGGGGCTATATCTACAATTCAAACGAAAGAATTAAAACAGAGTCCTGTTGCAAATCTTAGTAATGCTTTGGCGGGTAAATTGCCAGGATTGATTACTGTACAGACTTCTGGACAGCCAGGCGAAGATGCGTCTTCTCTATTTATCCGTGGTGTCGGTACATATGGGACATCAAACCCGCTAGTTGTTATAGATGGTTTACCTCGTTCTCAAACAGATTTTAATCAGTTAGATGCTAATGAAATTGAGTCTGTAACAATTTTGAAGGATGCGTCTTCATCCTCTCTTTATGGTATACAAGGTGCTAATGGAGTTATTGTTGTGACTACTAAACGAGGAGTTGATCGTGAAAAACCGCTTATTTCTTTTACTGTTCAACAAGCGGTTCAGCAACCTATTCGTCTGCCCGAAACAATGAGTTCTTATGAGCAAGCTCTTTATTATAGAGATATGGATATGAATGATGGACAGACTGAACGCTATACGCCGGAAGTATTGGATATTATTAAAAATGGTTCAGATCCTTACTTATATCCTAACGTTAACTGGTTTGATGAAATTTTGAAGAAGAACTCTATGCAGAGCCAATATAATATCAATATATCAGGAAGTGCATTGGGAAAACTGCGATATTTTATTTCCGGAAGCTATGTAAATCAAGGGACTCTTTTGAAACATCAGGATATTTTTGAAAAGAATTATGGTGTAAAAAGTAAGTTTGATAGATATAATTTTCGTTCCAATGTTGATTTGGACGCAACTTCAATGCTGAATATACGTATTGATTTGGCCGGACGACTGGAAACTCGTGTTGGACCTGGTAGTGATTTTTCTAATGTGTTTAGTGTTATTACAACGCGTTCTCCGTCTTCTCAACCGGTATTTAATCCGGATGGAACATTGGGAGCTGGTAGCGCCCTTGAAATTCCTTTTCAGCAGAACCCTTATGGCATTGTTACTCAGAGTGGTTATTACACCAGGCATACAAATGTGATGTCAGGAACATTGTCGGCAAAACATAAATTAGATTTTATAACCAAAGGATTGAGTGCTCAGGTTTATTTTAGCTTTGAAAGCAATAACTATCAGCATACGACAAGATTACAATCATTTGATTCATTTTGGTATAAAGGCAAGGATGCTACTGGTGAAGCTATTTATCAACCACATAGTGTAAAATCTCGCTTATCGACTACTGACAGCCGTTGGGTGGAGCGTTATACTTATCTGGATGTACGTCTTAATTATGATAGAACTTTTGCGGAGAAACATCAAATTAGCGCACAACTTTTAGGAAATAGAACCTTACGTTCGCAAAATGCCGAACTCCCATATGCTTATCAAGGAATCAGTAGCCGTATTGCTTACAATTTTGATACTCGTTATTATTTAGAAGCCAATATTGGTTATAACGGTTCAGAAAATTTCCCTCCTAAAAAGCGTTATGGTTTTTTTCCTTCATTTTCTGCAGGATGGGTGTTGAGTGATGAAAAATTTATATCTTTACCATCATGGATCCAACTAATTAAATTAAGAGGATCTTATGGAACTGTGGGTAATGATAAAATTGGTGGACAACGTTGGCTGTATATTACGGAATTTACTCCTGGTGGAACTGCTATGGGAACCTATCAATTTGGAGTGTCTCCACAATCAGTAGCTGGATATAATGAGAGTAGAGTTGGTAATAAATTTGTTACTTGGGAGAAATCAGCGAAAGGTAACGTAGGCTTTGATTTGTCCTTATTTAAGGATAATGCTGTGCAGTTTACTTTTGATTACTTCTGGGAAAAAAGAAATAATATTTTGACTACTCCTGGAGATGTTCCTGATTATGTTGGTATAACTAATGTTGCTCCTAGGAATTCTGGTAAAGTAGAGAATAAAGGTATTGAGGCAGAGCTTCGTTTTAATAAGCGTATAAATAAAGATTTGTCAATTTTCGCTAATTTGCAAATGACTTATGCGCGTAATAAAGTTCTTGAGAATGATGAACCGATACCAGCTTTTGATTATCAAGATCTGAGAGGTTATGAAATTGGTTATGTACTTGGATATAAATCGGCGGGACTTTTTCAAGATGAAGAGGATATCAGAAATAGTCCAACACAAAGTTTTGGTACAGTAGTTCCTGGAGATATTAAGTATGTAGACACAAATAAAGATGGAGTTATTGATGCGTTTGATAGAGTACCTATTAAAGTGAATAATGTGCCTCGTAGTATGAGTGGACTATCATTAGGAGTGACCTATAAGAATTTTGATTTTAGTATGCTGATGAATGCATCGACAGGTGGAACTGCTTATTTATATACATATCCAAGTAGCAAAATCAATTTGGAGAGATGGACTGCTGAAAATAAGAATGCACGTATACCTGCTGCACATTCAACAACGAATAATACTGTTGTAACAGATCATTTTGTACAAAATACTGATTATATAAAATTAAGAAATGTAGAAATTGGATATACATTGCCTAAAAAGTTTTTGAGTTCATTGCGGATTTCTACAGCACGTATCTATTTGAATGGACAAAATTTGGCGGTTTGGGATAAGATGTGGTTGAAGGATCGCGATCCGGAGTCTGCAGGTGGTGCTGCATTGGCATATCCTTTACAGCGTGTATTTAATATCGGAATACACGTAGAGTTATAATTACTAATTATTATAATTAAAATAAAGTATAATTATGAAACTTATTAATTTTATTATAAAAAGCATGTGCGGATTTTCTATTTTAATTTCATTTGCTTCATGTGATGATTTTCTTGATAGAGATCCTAGTGACCGTATTACTGAGGAGGAAGTTTTTCAGAAAATACAAACTGCTGAAGAATACTTAAACAATGCTTATACATTTTTACCGGACTTCCAAACTTGTACAGAAGATTTGGGAGGACGCTATAAGTTAGGAGGCGGTACAGATGAAATCGGATATCAACAGACTGCTGGCGTTACGCAAACCCCCTATGATTTTAACAATGGGAACTGGAATGCGGCTCAATTTCCTATGCAACGTTCTTGGACTGATTTTTATGCTTGTATCAGACGTGCTAATGTTTTTATGAGTAATTATGATTTGATTCCTGATGAAGTTTCTACCGGCGGTACAAGTAACAGAAAGCAACGTTTGTTAGGAGAAGCTTATGGCCTGAGGGCATTTTACTATTTTCAGCTGTTTACCATGTGGGGTGGTGTACCTATAGTTGATAAACCTATTGATTTAGGAGAAACTACTGGTACGACTTTGACACGAGCTTCTGCTAGTGAAATAGTGGATTTTATTCTTCAAGATCTTGAAACGGCTGCTAGTATGTTACCGGCGAATCATGATGAAAGCCAATTGGGACGTTTTACTCAAACGATAGCAAAAGCTTTGGCTTCAAGGCTGACATTATATTATGCAAGTCAGTATTGGAATCCAGAAAATGACATTACAAAATGGCAAACGGCTGCAAGTACTGCAAAAGCTGCTATTGATTATGCTGAACAAAATGGTTATCGTTTGGCTGATAATTACGCTGATATTTTTTCTGCAACGGTTAATCCGGAAGTCATTTGGTGCAAAAACTCTGGTGGAAGTGAATGTGTTTGGTGGAATTGGTATGGTTTTCCTTTAGGATATGGAGGATGGTATGTAGATGGCCCTTTGCAGGAAATGGTAGATTCTTATGAGATGGCTGCAACAGGCGAGATCCCAGTATTAGGTTATGATGAGAATGATAACCAGATTATTAATCTGAAATCTGGATATGATCCAGTACATCCATTTGAAGGTAGAGATCCACGTTTTTATGTAAGTATCCTCTATCATGGGGCTCAATGGCAGGGAAGAGCGGTTGATGTATCTCCAACTGGACTAGATAATATTAATATAGGTGGTGTACCACGAGTTAATTATTTTACAAGAAAGTATTTATGGGAGCAACATAATTTGACGACTGGATCGGGGAATTCGTATCGAAGATTTGCAATTATTCGATTGGCAGAGCTTTATCTTAATTATGCGGAAGCACTGAATGAAGCAGAAGGCCCAACAGCAGAAGTCTATAATGCAGTTAATAAGATTCGTAGACGTGCTCAATTACTTGATTTACCGGCAAATCTGACTAAAGATGAGATGAGGAATAAGATCAGACAAGAAAGGCGTGTGGAACTGGCATTTGAAAATCACAGATTTTGGGATGTTAGACGTTGGAAAATTGCAGAAATAGTTGATAATAAAAAGGTGCATAAGATAACGGTAAATGCAGATGGAACATATAGTTATCCAGTATTTCAAAACCGTGTATTTGATAAGGCTAAACATTATTTATTTCCTATTCCTCAGTCTGAAATAGATAAAAATCGTAACTTAGTTCAGAATCCAGGATGGAATTAACAGAGATTGAATATTAGATTATAAGATAAAAATGACTTTATTTTGAAATAGATAATTATGAGAAAGAATTTTATATTTAAAATGAGTGTAGTATTCGTGATGGGTATTATGGCATTAGGTCAAGTATCATGTTCATCAAAGACTGAAACAAATGTAGATAAAGAAGGGGAGGCTTCTTCTGAGTCTCAAGGCGATGTGTTTTTTCAAACAAGAGGGATTATTCTTTCATGGGATGACGTCAAGAAACCAGAAGTTCTGGATTGGTTAAAACTTTCAGAAAATGCAGGTATTACTACTCTTAGTGTTTTTGGTGCTGACATATATTCTGCTGAATACCAGGAGTTCGTCTCAAAATGTCGTGAAAAGTCTATTGATATTGAATACCAAGAACATATGATGGCGACTTTGTTGCCAAGAGACTTGTTCAAGGAGCATCCAGCATATTTCCGTATGGATGAGAACGGTCAACGTACAGCAGATTTTAATTGTTGTCCTTCATCGGAAGAGGCTTTGAGTATAATAGCGGCTAATGCAAAAGTTGCCGCCCAAAAATGTACTTCTAGTAATAATAAATATTATTACTGGTTAGATGATGGCGGAAAGAGATGCCATTGCAAATTATGTGATAAATACAATGATAGTGATCAAGCTTTGTTGATAGAGAATCAGATAATAAGGGCTTTGAAAGAAGTTAATCCACAAGCAAAGTTGGCACATCTTGCTTATCAAGGTACTATTCCTGCACCGGAAATTGTAAAACCAGAGAATGATATTTTTTTGGAATTTGCTCCTTTTAATCGTCGTTGGGATAAGCCTTTGAGAGAACGTGATGCTATTCGGGATGGAATGACAATTACTCATGGTGAATATATTGATGCATTAGAGGCTAATTTAAAAGTCTTCCCTAAAGAAACGGCACAAGTTTTGGAATATTGGATGGATGTGTCTTTATTTAGTGACTGGAAAAAGCCAGCGGTACAATTACCTTGGAATAAAAATGTATTTCTTTCGGATATCAACACATATGCACATTATGGTATTCGTAATATTATTGCATATGCAGTTTATGTCGATGCTATATACTATGAAACCTATAAGAATGTCAATTTTGTACAAGAGTATGGTGATGGTCTGAAGAATTATCGTTTACCGGAATAAGATAAATGAATAGAATTACGAGTAGCAATGTATGCTACTTGTAATTCTACAATAAATAAGAAGCATAAAAAGAACTATGAGAAAGTTTTCTGTATTTTTAGGAATAATTTTATTTGTTCAGATCCTGTATAGTTGTACTTCTCCAATTATTCCTTATTCCATAGACGCGAAGAAAGAAGACCCTCCGCTAGAGACTCTGATCAATTGGGAGGGATGGTATACCATTAAGGCTATAAAACCATTTTTCGCTCCTTGGGATTATTTGGAGGATGAGACGGTATTTAGGTGTTTCTTTTCTTCACAATATTTTTATTTTAGTTTTAATGTAGCAGATGCCACTCCAATCATGTGTCGTGAGTTTGTTCAAGAGTCTGATGTTGAAGCTGAGGATCGTGTGGAAATCTTTTTTTCGGCTTCAAAAGATATGGGACAATATTATTGTATGGAGATAGATCCTAGCGGGCATGTTATGGATTATTCAGCTAGCTATTATAGAAAATTTGATTATGAATGGAATTTTAAGAGTCTGGAAATATGTTCCATAAAAGATGAAAAAGGGTATATCGTTGCAGGCAGACTGTCTGTTTCAGAACTTTTGGAATTGGGAATTGATTTAGAAGAGTTTTATATGGGAGTTTTCAGAGCAGATTTTACAACGCCTAATACGGTTATTTGGTATTCATCTGTGAGTATAAATGAGCCTAAACCAGATTTTCATAAACCCAATATCTTATTTCCTTGTATGAAAAAATAGTTATATCTTAAAAACTGATCGCTATGTATAGAAATACTTTTTTATCTGTTATGTTTCTTGCGTGTTGTTTTAATGGTAGTCTTTGTGCACAAAGTGATGCACAAATTTATGAAAGGACTTGTGATGCAAAGACTTATCCTTTTTCAGACCCATCTCCAGTTGCGACACCTAATAATTCTTATTATCCTTATTTCCGCTTTGATGGTTTTTCTATGCAAGCGCAGGAGAAGCAGTGGAAAATGGTTGTTTTGGAAAATGATTATGTGAAACTAACTGTAACTCCAGAAATCGGAGGGAAAATTTGGGGAGCCATAGACAAAGTTAATAATAAAGAATTTGTTTACACTAATGGAGTCGTGAAATTTCGTGATGTGGCAATGAGAGGACCCTGGACATCGGGAGGTATAGAATTTAATTTTGGTATTATTGGTCATGCTCCTACATGTAGTACTCCTATAGATTATCTTACAAAAAAGAATGTGGATGGTAGTGTTAGTTGTCATATATTTTCTTATGAGTGGATTACGCGTACAGTCTGGAATGTCGAAATTAATTTACCTAAGGACAAGGCTTATTTCACAACGCACACAACTTGGTTTAATCAGTCTTCTATTGATCAACCTTATTACCAATGGATGAATGCTGGTTATGCTACTAAAACTGGAACAAGATTTTATTATCCAGGTACTTATAGTATAGGACATTCGGGAGATTTGCATCCTTATCCGATTGATGAGGAGGGGCGAGATGTCTCGTGGTATGATAATAATAATTTTGGTGCTTCTAAATCTTTACATATAATAGGTGATTATAATGATTATTTTGGGATTTATTGGCATAATGAAAAACATGGTTCAGCTCATTACTCCAATTATGATGAGAAATTGGGGATGAAATTTTATCTTTGGAGTTTTTCACGTGAAGGGGCCATCTGGGAAGAACTATTGACTGATGATAGTGGGCAATATGCGGAACTACAATCTGGTAGAATGTATAATCAGCCAAGTGTGACCAGCGGTTTTACACCATTTAATCATAATGAGTTTGCTGCACAGATGACAGACCAATGGACTGAATATTGGTTTCCTATAGCCGAGATCGGTGGTCTTTCTCAAGCAAGTCCGCTAGGCGCTATATATGTAGAGCACTCTGAAAAAAATATTGAAGTTCATTTATCTGCTCTGAAAGATATTTGTACCGATATGGAAATTTACAATGACAGGCAATTATTGATGAAGATGCCTATAAAAGCTAAAATATTAACTCCTGAGTATTTTAATATACCTTTGCCTTTTGATATTCCGGAAGGAAAGCTCAGAATTATAATAGGGAATAAGGAATTGGTTTATTCAGAGATAAAAAATGATTATGAACTGAACCGTCCGAAAGAACTACCAGCTGATTTTGACTGGAATTCTACATATGGGCTTTATATGCAGGGTAAAGACTGGCTAAATCAGAAAATGTATGGAAATGCGGAAAAATATTTGAAAGCAGCTCTAGAGAAAGATGTATATTTTATTCCGGCATTGGTAAGCTTATCTTCATTGTATTATAAGAAAGGGATGTATCTTGATGCTTGTGAATTGGTAAAACGAGTGTTGAGTTTAGATACTTATCATGGAGAGGCCAACTATTTGTATGGATTATGTAGTCGTGCTATGGGAAATCTGGCAGATGCCAAAGATGGCTTTTCCGTGGCAACATTTTCTCCAGGTTTTCGTACGGCTGCTTATGAGCAGTTGGGTGAACTTTATATGAGAGAGGAAAATTGGGAAAAAGCTGAGCAATATGCATTAAAAAGTTTGGAGTATAATCAAATGAACTTATATGCGAAGCAGTTGCTGATTGTCCTTTACAGAAAAAGTAATCATGCGGAAAAAGCGTTGAGTGAAATAGAAAAAATGACAGAACAGTTGCCATTGCTACATTGGGTTCGATTTGAAGAGTATTTATTGGAAGCCTCGACTGCTGAAGAATTCAGTTCTCTTATTTGTAATGAGCTCTCTTTCGAGACTTATATGGAAATGGCTGTATGGTATGAGTCTATTGGCTGTCTGGATGAAGCTATTACACTTCTATCATTTGTAGATACTTATCCAATAGCTTTGTATCAGAAGGCCTATATATATCATTTGAAAGGGGATGAAAAGGGGGCAATGGTATTTTTGGATGAGGCTAATAAGAAGTCTCCTAAAATGGTGTTTCCTTTTCGTGCCCATACATTGAAAGTTTTGGAATGGGCAGCAGGTTTGTCTGATAATTGGAAAATAAGTTATTATCGTGGGCTGATTCAATGGAGTGTTGGCAATACATGTTGTGCTTTAAATTTATTGAATAGTTGCAAAGATGTTCCTGATTATGCTGCTTTTTATTTAAGTCGTGCTGAGTTGCGAAAGGATAAGTCTGGTTTGCCCGATTTGCTCATGGCTCAAAAACTTGATCAATCATGGAGAACACAGTACTATTTATTAAATTATTATGTTGATCATGAGCAATGGGCAGAGGCTGTAAAAGTGGGAAGGAATGCTTATAAGAGATATCCAGATAACTATTATATTGGATTAAAATATGCAATGGCTCTTTGTGAGAGTGGACAGTATATGGCTAGTCTCAATTGTCTGAAGAAGTTACAGGTACTTCCTTATGAGGGATCGTATATTGGACGTGATATTTATCGCAGGGCTTGTCTGTATCAAGCTATGAAAGAATGGGAAGATGGTAGGTATGCCAAAATGTTAACAATGATAGAGAAAACACAAGAATGGCCGGAGAACTTGGGGGTAGGAAAGCCTGATGAGGAGTTGATAGATACTCGCTTGGAAGACTATATGGCAGCTATTGCGTATGTAGAACAAGGGCAAAGTATGCAAGCAGATAAATTGTTCTCTCAAATTGCAAGTAGCAATATGTCTGAAGCTTATTTTGACTCAAATAACCTTTTGGTTGTGCTGGCATTGCGTAACTTAGGAAAAGTTGACATGGCAGATAGTCTTGTGAATGAATGGAAAGTTAAACATGTACATAATGAAATAGCTCAGTGGTGTATATTGGTTTATAATAATGAAAAGAAAAAGGCAACAGAGATACTTAATAAGTATGAAGAAACGGAAGAAATTGCTCCATGGAATGTTGGTTATAGGGATTATAACTTTAAATTGATAAGAAAATTGAGTCGTATATTGAAAAAATAAAATTCTAACCTTGTTTATTATATAATAAGAATGCAATGTGTATTTTCGTAACTATATGTTTTTTGCTCTTTTTCTGGCTTATACCTATTTCTTTATATGCAGATAATGAGATTCATCTGACATTGATACCTCCTGCTATTGTAACGAATCAAGTTGATCTTGATATTCGTGGAGGAGTTGTAAATAAGAGCAGTCAAGAGCAAATGTATATTGTTTCATTGTATTGGAATAAAGAAGATGATGAACATCTGATATGTCGTTCTACTTTCAAACTTTTGCCCGGTCAGTCAAAGACTGTTTGTTCTATTGTAGATACAGAAAAGAGGATAGGCCAAAATCGAGTAATCTTTAAGGTTAAAAGTCAAAATAAGCTATATAGGAAAGTTAAGGATATTGAAATTTGTAAGTCCGATATTCGTTCTACTCAGAGACTTTCTGGTGCTTGGACTGGCATCTATCACTGGAGTGAGACTGAGGGAAAATATTGGAACAAAAAACTTCAGGAAATGACGGATAGCCATTGGGGCGAGATGGTGAGAGCCATGGATAAGTTGAATATGAATATTATCGTTATTCAGGAGGTTTTTCGCAATGAAGAATATGCAGGCAAACATTCTGTAAATGTCACAAATTATACTGGTAAAGCCTTTTATCCTTCAAATCTGTATCCGGGACGGATGGATATCAAGGCTGATGATCCTATTGAGGCTATATTGACAGAGGCAGATAGGAGAAATATGAATGTATTTCTAGGAATTGGCATGTTTGCTTGGTTTGATTTTACTACTGAATCTCTAGAATGGCATAAACGAGTGGCTAAAGAGCTTTGGGAAAAGTATGGACATCACGAGTCCTTTTATGGGTTTTATATTTCGGAAGAGAGTGGAGGAGGGCTAGATAATTGGGAAAAGAGTCCGTTGATGAGAAAGAAGAGGAAGGAGGATATTGTAACCTTCTTTAAAGAGTTTAAGGCCTACTGTAATACTTTTGCACCAGGGAAACCTATGATGCTGGCTACCAATAGTTTTGATATTCCTAATGGAATGGATACTTATCCGGACTTATTGAAGCATCTGGATATATTATGTCCATTTGGATTTGCTAGAATGCCTAAAGAAGATTTAAAAGGACTTGAAGCTGCAAATTTATTACAAAAAGTATGTGATGAAGCGAAAGCTCATTTATGGTTTGATTTGGAGGCTTTTTTATTCAACCAGGATAATTCATTATATCCTCGGCCTATAGATGGAATCATTCAAGACTTAAATCAATTTGAGAATTTTGAGACTATTTTGTGTTATCAGTTTCCTGGTGTATTTAATGATCCGGAAATGTCTGTCTGTATAGGTGAAAAAGAGACAATTGATTTGTTTAACGGATACTTGGACTATTTGAACGAACAAAAAAAAGAAGGTAAAGACAAGATTGTTTCCGAAGTAAAGCCAATTACCGGTACATGGATAAATCTAGCTTATCAGGATGTACGTAATAAATATACCAATCTGCAATATTTTGACAATACTGACCCTGGAATGTGGGAACAGAAGGTGAAGGAATTATCAGATATGGGGATGGAATATTTAGTTTTTATGGCAGTAGCTAATGAAGGGGAAGCCTATTATCCTTCAAAACTAATGCCGTGGGCGTATTCTGAGAATAGAAAAAGCCCGGTGGATGCCATTATGGATGCGGCAGCTCGACTAGGCATGAAGGTTTTTATGAGTATTGGCTGGGCTAAAGACCAGGATGATAATTTACGCGATCCGGTGATTCAGCAAAGGCAATTGGATATGATGAAGGAGTTGGCGTCCATATATAGGACACATAAAGCGCTTTATGGATGGTATTTACCGGTTGAGGATTGCTTGTGTCCTATACTTTCTGAGCATGCTGTGAATGCGGTCAATGCTTTGGCAGAGCAGGCGCGTAGATTGACTCCGAATAAGAAAATTCTGATTTCTCCTTATGGCATGGTCGATTCTGATTTTGATGATCCGGAATATGAAAGGCGGTTGTCTAGGCTAAAGGTAGATGTCATAACCTATCAAGATGAAGTGGGATGTGTGAGGGAAAAGTTTCCTTTGGTCCGCTTGAAGGAAAACTGGCAAAAGCTGCGGACTATTCATGATAAACTGAATATTGCCTTATGGGCGAACTGTGAAACGTTTACGTGGGAAGATGAGCTTAACGACCGCACTTCTGCTTTGATTCCGGCTGCCTATTCACGCTTACTTTCTCAGCAAGCAGCAGCATCGGCAGCGGGAGTGGAGAATATTGTTTCTTTCATGTTTTGTGGCATCATTGAGAATCCGATGTCATCTTTTCAGTTAGGACAACCTATTTGGTCCAATTGTACTTTTCAGAACTATATGGATTGGAAGCGGGGTACGAGATATTGGAAATTGCTTGAAGCTTCTTTCCTTGATAAATTGGCTAATGGTGCGACACCTGAGATGATAAGGGACGAAAAGACTCCATCGGCATTATTGGATGGCTTGATTGCTGAGGAAAACACCGGAGACAGTTGTTGGATAATCTTTAATAAGGGATATCATGAGCTGCAGGTTGATTTGCAAAAGGAAATGGAGCTCCATGACGTTTTACTGCGTATGTTAAATTATAGGCCGGGAGGTATTAGACTGCCCTCGAAAGTCTATTTATATGCTTCACTAGATGGAGACTCGTATCGTTTATTATCTATTAAAGACACTCCTTCCTTCCAGAATGCCAAGCATGATGCCTGGATTGACGGAGTCTTGTTTGAAGGTATAGATGTCAATACCCGCTATCTCAAAGTTGCTTTTGAGGCAGATACGCCGGTGTATATGGATGAATTATTTGTTAATCCAGTAATCAGATAATAGGAAAGCCTCCCGATATTTTAGTGCATATTGGGAGGCCTTCTTTATTATCTCTATTTTTTTATCAGTCGAACAGACTCTTGAACTTCTTGAATATTTTCTCCTTAATCGAAGTATTTGGCTTGAAGTTATCCGATTCTTCCATCTCCTCCAGCGCCTTCTTCTCATCCTTGTTCAGCGTTTCGGGTACGTATACGCTGACATTTACCAGCAAATCTCCCGTGCCGTATCCGTTCACGTTGGGTAAACCTTTGCCGCGCAGGCGGAGCACTTTTCCCGGTTGCGTACCTGAGTCAATTTTTACTTTCACCTTTCCATCAATCGTGGGAATTTCTACCGCACCACCCAAGGCTGCTGTCGGGAAGCTGAGGAGCAGATTGTAAATCAAGTCGTTTTCATCGCGTATCAAGTTCGGGTCTTGTTCTTCCTCTACAAGAATCAGCAAGTCTCCCGGCACGCCGTTGTGCTTGCCTGCGTTTCCTTTTCCTCCCATAGAGAGTTGCATACCTTCTGCAACGCCTTTCGGAATTTTTACGGTTACTACTTCTTCACCGTATACAATGCCTTCACCGGCACACTCCTTACACTTGTTCTTGATGATTTTGCCCTCACCGCCACACGTCGGGCAGGTGGTTCTTGTCTGCATGGTGCCGAGTATGGTTTGCTGGTTACGGATTACCGTGCCGCTGCCGTTACAAGTCGGGCAGGTCTCTGAACCACCGTCACCTTCGGCTCCCGTACCATGACAGTGGGTACAAGGCACGTATTTCTTCAGTTTGAATTTCTTTTCCACGCCGGTAGAGATTTCCTTGAGGTTCAGTTTCACCTTGACACGCAGGTCCGAACCACGGTAACGGCGTTGTTGTTGTGCTCCACCGCCTCCGCCGAAACCTCCAAAACCGCCGAAACCTCCTCCACTGTGTCCGCCAAAGATGTCACCGAACATGGAGAAGATGTCATCCATAGACATTCCTCCGCCAAAGCCACCGCCCTGCGAAGCACCTCCTACTCCGGCATGACCGAACTGATCGTAGCGGGCACGCTTGTCCGGATTGCTTAGTACGTCGTATGCCTCTGCCGCTTCCTTGAATTTCTCTTCGGCTGTTTTGTCGCCCGGATTCTTGTCCGGATGATATTGGATGGCTTTCTTGCGATAGGCTTTCTTTATTTCTTCTACCGTTGCTGTCTTTTCGACTTCCAATACTTCGTAGTAATCTCTTTTTTCCATACAGTTTTATGTTATTCTCCGACTACCACTTTGGCATGACGGATCACTTTGTCGTTTAGGATGTAACCGGTTTGTACACAGTCCAGAATTTTGCCTTTCAATGCTTCATTGGGTGCCGGAATCACGGCGATGGCTTCGTGATAGTCTGTATCGAGCGGTTGTTCCTTTGTCTCTATTACCTTAACGCCGTTTTGTCCCAATACAGACATGAATTTGTTGTAGATAAGTTCAACGCCTTCTTTTACGGCAGCTACGTCGGGGGGTGTCTCCCTGTTTTTGAGGGCGCGTTCAAAGTCATCCACAATGGGTAGGATACTGCTGATACTCTTTTCACCACCGTTCAGGATGAGTTCTGCTTTCTCCTTCATGGTACGTTTGCGGTAATTGTCAAACTCGGCAGACAAGCGCAGGTATTTGTCCTTCTGCTCTTCAATCTGTTCATTGGCCTTTTCCAGTTCCTGGGCGAGCTTTTCTTCTTCTGTCAGGGGAGCTTCGTTTTCTTGTGAAGTTTCTTGTCCGACAGTTTCTTCGTCACATTCGTTAGGAGTAGCTTGAGTTTTCAGCTCCTCTTCCTGGTTGTTTTCTTTTTCTTTCGGATTCATATTGTTATGCTTATTATTCTTGTAAAATGATTTAGCTTTCATTGCTGTTAAGGGTTTAAGTTAATACGATATTAGTGCTCCAGCAAAAACTTTGCCAAAACGGATATTTTTGCCGAAAACGCTGCAAAGGTAATACTTTTATGTCAGATTGACAGCGCTTCTCTGTGTCTATTCATGGAAAAATAACTATCTTTGCACTCGCAATTCGCAGACTAATAGGTATTAAATAGTAAATTGTAAATAAATAAATCGTAAATATAAAGATGATTACAGTCTCTAATGTCTCAGTACAGTTTGGTAAAAGAGTGTTGTTCAATGACGTAAACCTGAAGTTTACAAGTGGTAACTGTTATGGTATCATCGGTGCCAACGGCGCCGGAAAATCTACTTTCCTGAAAACGATTTCCGGGGAGCTGGACCCTACGACGGGCTCCATCATGCTGGCTCCGGGAGAGCGTCTTTCCGTTTTGAGCCAGGACCACTTTAAGTGGGATGCTTTTACGGTGATGGACACGGTGATGATGGGACACACGGTGTTGTGGGATATCATGAAGCAGCGTGAAGTGCTGTATGCCAAAGAGGATTTCACAGACGAGGATGGGCTGAAGGTTTCCGAATTGGAAGAGAAATTTGCCGAGTTGGACGGCTGGAATGCCGAAAGCGATGCTGCCGCCTTGTTGAGTGGTTTGGGTATCAAGGAAGACAAGCATTATCTGTTGATGGGTGAGTTGAACAACAAAGAAAAGGTGCGTGTCATGCTGGCGCAAGCTCTCTATGGAAATCCTGATAACTTGCTGCTGGACGAGCCTACCAATGACTTGGATATGGAGACCGTGACTTGGCTGGAAGAGTACCTCTCCAACTTTGAGCATACGGTGCTGGTGGTAAGCCACGACCGTCACTTCCTCGACTCCGTTTGTACGCATACGGTGGACATCGACTACGGAAAGATTAACCTCTTTGCCGGTAACTATAGCTTCTGGTACGAGTCCAGCCAGCTGGCGCTCCGTCAGCAGCAGAACCAGAAGGCAAAGGCCGAGGAGAAGAAGAAAGAGCTGGAAGAGTTTATCCGCCGCTTTAGTGCCAATGTGGCAAAGAGCAAGCAGACTACCAGCCGCAAGAAGATGTTGGAGAAACTGAATGTAGAAGAAATCAAGCCGTCATCACGTAAGTATCCGGGCATCATCTTTACGCCCGAACGCGAACCGGGTAATCAGATTCTGGAAGTTTCCGGTTTGACGAAAACGCTGGAAGATGGTACGGTGCTGTTCCGCGACGTCAACTTCAACGTAGAGAAGGGAGACAAGATTGTATTCCTTTCGCACGACCCGCGTGCCATGACCGCCCTGTTCGAGATTATCAACGAGAATATGAAACCGGATGCAGGTACTTTCAACTGGGGTGTGACTATCACCACCGCTTACCTGCCGCTGGACAATACTGCATTCTTTAATACAGACCTGAATCTGGTGGACTGGTTGAGCCAGTTCGGTGAAGGCAATGAAGTCTATATGAAGAGCTTCCTGGGACGTATGCTGTTCTCCGGCGAGGAGGTGCTGAAGAAAGCAAGCGTATTGTCGGGAGGTGAGAAGATGCGTTGCATGATTGCACGTATGCAGCTGCGCAATGCCAATTGCTTGATTCTGGATACACCTACCAATCACCTCGACTTGGAGTCTATCCAGGCATTCAACAATAATCTAAAGACCTATAAAGGCAATATCCTTTTCTCATCCCACGACCACGAGTTCATTCAGACGGTTGCCAACCGTATCATCGAATTGACTCCGAACGGTATTATCGACAAGATGATGGAGTATGACGAATACATCACTTCAGACCACATCAAGGAGTTGCGTGCACGTATGTACGCAACAAAGTGATAACGGAAGCTAAGGACTAAATAAGCATATTTTAAATCGTTCCATCATGAGGAAAAAATCGTTCCACCATGGTGGAACGATTTTTTCACCACGGTGGAACGATATTTCTGCCATGATGGAACGATTCTTCTTTCATATCTTTTTTGTTTAATAAAGGCTTGTGCGATATTGAAAAAAAGAAGAAGGTGTGTTAGAATGATTTTTAGCTATCATTCTGACACACCTTCTTTTGCTATTAAAAGAGTCTCTTTGTTCTTATTAAGGCGGGGAATAGTCTGAGTTATTGTTTCTCCTTATATATAATTTTGCCTTGGCTTTCGCCGAAAAGGTTGTCGCCTAGCGTGGTAATCTTATTCCCCGTGGCAAGCACATAGCGCAGGTTGTCGCATCCCATAAATGCTCCGTACTCAATGGCGGTTACACTGGCAGGAAGCACCAGCGTGCCGCACAAACGGCCGCAGCCACTGAATGCACGCTGTCCGATGCTTCTAAGTTCTTGCGGGAGCCGTACGTTCAGCAGATACTTCTTTTGGGTGAAAGTATAGTCGGGAATTGCAGTGGCATTACTGTTGGTCATGTCGATGGAAACCAGATTGGGCATATAGTCGCGTATCAATGTGAAGTCGGCTTCGTCCATTTTTCCTTCAACGGTCAGAAAGTTAACGTCTTTGGGCTGAAATCCGGCTCTTAACAGTTCGCTGGCAAGGCTGCCCATTTTACCAATCTGCACATTTACTGTCAGTGGTTCTCCTTCAATGAATGCAAAGGTCTCCCATTTCTTTTTGGTACGATAGGAGTCACTGCATCCCAATGGAACAAATATGGCTGTAACGCTATCGGCCAATGCTTCGGACAACAGATTGGGAGCCGTTTTCTTCCGTATCTGGCATATCTTGAGATTTTTGCATCCCTTAAAGGCAGCATCTTCGATGTTCTTGGTCTTGTCGGAAAGGATAATCCTGGTCAGCGTCTCCTTACCTACAAATGTACTGTCGTCCATTTGCTTGCAGAAGGCATATGCCGGAATGCAATTGGCAGGATATACATAAAAACGGTTTGGATAAGTCCCGTTCTTGCCTGCATACATGCTGATGGAGGCATTGGAAATGTCCAGCAGTTGCAGGTTTTTGAATTCATCCCGTAGATGCCTGAAATCTACGGCATTCAGCTTGCCCTGCAGGGTCAGTTGGGTGATTTCATTGGCTTCCGCTTCTGTCATCAGTTCCACCAGGGTGCCAGGTTTGGCCACGTAGTATCTTTTGGATTTTTGTGCCGAGGCATTCAGCATTAACGCCAGTCCGGCAACGGCTAAAAGTATTTTTCTTAGTTTCATGTTTGTCGATTCCAGATTGATTTTTCAAATATAAGAAGAAACCGGCAGGAATACATGAAGTTTTTTCTTTTTATTATTATTTTTGTCGGATATTAATCAAAATGAGATACAAATGGAGACGGAAGAAACAGTGAAGGAAGAGTGTGTTGCTATGAGTAAAACAAAACGTATTTGGCTGGCATTCGTTGATATAGTACTGTTTACTGTACTTTTTATGATTTTTCTGTTTTTGTTTGCCATACCTTTTGCGATTGCTTTCCCTGAGTTGAAGACACAAGCTGGTGGGATGAGCGTCTATTTAATGATGTTGAATGAAGTCTTGATGTTGGCCAGTGGGCTTATTGCCGCTTGTATGGTGCTGGGCTTTAGGAAGCTTCCTTTTTCGGGCTTGGGCTTGTCTTTGAAGGGATGGGGTAGAAGCCTGCTGAACGGAGCTTTGTTTGTCGTGTTCTTGTATGCAGTTGGTTTTGGCTTGTCTTTATTGTTGGGGGCTGTGGAAGTGGCAGGGGTCTTGTTTTCTCCCATTTCGTTGTTGTCGAGTCTTTTGCTTTATTTTTTAGTGGCAGTTACGGAAGAAGTTATTGGACGCGGTTTCATTTTAGGGCGTATGCTGGATGGAGGCGTCAATAAGTTTGTGGCATTGCTTATCTCTGCGGTGTTATTTTCGTTGATGCATCTTTTCAATCCCAGCTTTGCCTTCGTCCCGTTTTTGAATATCATGCTGGCGGGTTGTTTCTTGGGAGCTTCCTATATATACACGCGTAACCTCTGTTTCCCCATTGCCTTGCATTGGTTCTGGAACTGGATTCAAGGTTCTGTTTTGGGATATAAAGTCAGTGGAAATGAATTTAGCAATAAGAATCTGCTGATTCTTCACTTTCCGGAAGAAAATCTGATAAATGGAGGAACTTTCGGGTTCGAAGGCTCTATTCTGTGTTCACTACTTTTAGTGCTTGGTACAGTAATTATCTTAAGACACTATTATAAGGGATTAGTGATTAGGGATTAATGATTAATGATTAATGATTAATACGGAAACCATTAACCACTAACCATTAATCACTAATCCCTAATCACTAATTCTGTTCCACTCCTTTCATTGTCAGCTGTATGCGTTTCCGGTCCATATCTATGCTGAGTACCTTTACGCGTATATGTTGATGAATGGACACTACTTCATTAGGGTCTGATATGAATCTGTCGGCGAGTTGGGAGAGGTGTACCAGTCCGTTTTCCTTGATGCCTATATCGACAAATGCGCCGAAGTTGGTGATGTTTCCTACGATGCCGGGCAATTCCATGCCTTCGCGCAGGTCGCTGATGGTGCGCACGTTCTTATCAAATTCAAATATTTTTATCGGTCCGCGTGGGTCACGTCCGGGCTTGTCCAGCTCTTGCAGGATGTCTTTCAGTGTCGGCATGCCCACGGTGGGGGAGAGGTAGCGTTCCGGATTAATCTTCAGACGCAGCTCCCGGTTGGCTATCAGCTCGGCTACGCTGCAACCCAAGTCCTTTGCCATTTGTTCTACGATGCAATAGCTTTCCGGGTGTACGGCAGTATTGTCCAGCGGATTCTTTGCCTGCGGAATGCGTAGGAAGCCGGCACATTGCTCAAACGCCTTGGCACCCATACGAGGTACTTTCATCAGTTCCTTGCGCGAGGTGAAGGCACCGTTTTCGGCGCGATAGTTCACAATGTTCTGTGCCAGTTGCGGACCCAATCCCGAGATGTAGGTCAGTAGATGGCTGCTTGCGGTGTTCAGGTTGACACCTACCAAGTTTACACAGTTTTCTACGGTCTGGTCCAGTGATTTTTTCAGCTTGGTTTGGTCCACATCATGCTGGTATTGCCCCACACCAATAGATTTCGGGTCAATCTTTACCAACTCTGCCAGCGGGTCCATCAGTCGTCTGCCTATGGACACAGCACCGCGTACGGTGACGTCGTAGTCGGGAAACTCGTCCCGTGCAATTTTAGAGGCCGAATAGATGGAAGCTCCCTGCTCGCTGACGATGAATATCTGTATGTCGCGGTTGAAGCGCTGATGTTTCAAGAACTCCTCCGTCTCGCGGCTGGCAGTTCCGTTACCTATGGCTACGGCATCTATCTTATAAGACTCTATCATCATTTGCAGCTTGGCAAATGCCTCTTTCTGCTTGCTGACCGGAGGGTGGGGGTAGATGTTCTCATTGTGGAGCAGATTTCCTTGTGCATCGAGGCACACAACTTTACAACCCGTACGAAATCCGGGGTCTATACCCATCACACGCTTTTGCCCCAGTGGTGAAGCCAGCAACAACTGACGGAGGTTTTCGGCAAATACCTTGATGGCTTCCTCATCAGCACGTTCCTTACTTTGCGTGGCAAATTCCGTCTCTATGGATGGCTTCAATAGGCGTTTGTAGGAATCCTGCACGGCTTCTGCCACTTGCTGTCCGCAGGGGTTGTTGCTCCGCACGAATTGGCGTTCCAGCCGTTCCACGCACTCCTCATCGTCCGGGCTGATGCTGACTTTCAGCAGGCCTTCCGCTTCGGCACGCCGGATGGCGAGCAGGCGGGGGGAGTTGTGTCGCTTCAACGATTCGGAGCAGTCGAAGTAGTCACGGTATTTGGTCGCTTCCTCTTCTTTGCCTTTCACTACTTTGGCGGTCAGTATGCCTTGGCGGGCAAATGCGTTGCGCACGCTGTTTCGGGCACGTTCGTCTTCGCTAACATGCTCGGCTATGATGTCACGGGCACCTTTCAGTGCATCTTCCACGTTCTTCACGTCTCCTTTCACGTAATTGGCGGCGCGTTCCTCCGGATGAGGATCACGTTGCAGCATCAGCAGGGTGGCGAGGGGTTCCAGTCCTTTTTGACGGGCTGCTTCGGCACGTGTTTTCCGTTTGGGCTTGTAGGGGAGGTAGATGTCCTCCAGTAGGGTATTGTCCCAAGTCTCCTCGATGCGCTTCTGAAGTTCGGCGGTCAGTTTACCTTGTTCCTGTATGGTGTTCAGGATGGTTTCTTTACGTTTGGCGATTTCGTTCAGCTTTTCGTAGTGGGTCTTTATGGATTCAATCTGCACTTCGTCCAGTCCTCCCGTCACTTCTTTTCGGTAGCGGCTGATGAAGGGGATGGTGGCACCATCGTTCAGCAATCCGAGGGTCTGTACTATTTGTTTCTCTGATATGCCGAGGGCGGCAGATATCATGCGGTGGAAATGTTGTATCATCGGTTCTCTCTTTTTATAATGGATGCCAAAAGTACGAAAAACAATCGTCGTACGAAAATAAACCCCATATTCTTGGAAAAATCATTTATTATTGCGAAGTTTGTCAACTATAACGAACTAATAAACAATAATATGGAAGAAGCTAAAGGTCAATCGATTTTAGATAAAATGCTCACTACATTTATCAATACGTTAGTGAAAGCAGCCGAAAATGAGGCTCAAACACATTTCGGCAAAAACCTTGAGGAGGTATTGAAGCATTTCATGGCAAAAGTGAATAGCGATTTTGAAAAACAATGCCTGCTTTGGTATTTTACAAAAAAAGGTCAAACTATGACCGTGTCGTCAGAAGTCTTTGAGCGGATTGCGAAAGCGGCTGTTGCCTCGCGTGCGGCAAGCGAGAAGCTGTTTCATGGCCCACAGAAGGTAATCATTAAAGGAAAGGTCTATTATTCCCAAACCATTTCTTTCTATGAGAATGATGAATTTGATTATGCCTTGGGCTGTGCGACAATCTTCTTTGATGAGGAGGGCGTTCCCGTAGGCCTGAAGGATATTTATGACTTTAACGAAGCAAAACATCGTGATACCAATGCCGAGAGTGACACCACATTTATGGCTAAATTTGAAAAAGCAAATTTAGCAAAGTCCTACGCCATACTTTATGGCATTAATGACTATGACCTTCATGACTGATGTGTTTCGTACCATATCGTCATGTATCATAGCATTATTCTGCTGTCTGTTACCAGTGTTCTCTATTACGGGGGAGCATCCGATACTGATTATCAGTTCCTATAACCCGGATGCTGGCCGTACTTCCGGCAACATCTCAGACTTTATGGAGGAGTTCCAACGCCTGGGCGGGACAAACACCATCGCATTGGAAAACATGAACTGCAAAAGCTTCTCCGAATCTCCCCTTTGGGAACGGAGGATGGTGGAGCTATTGTCCAAATACCAGGGCGATAACAGTCCGGCGCTGACCGTCCTTATTGGGCAGGAGGCTTGGGCTGCCTATCTTTCTCTGCCCGACTCTATACGCGGCAATACTCCGGTCGTAAGTGCATTGTCCAGCCGTAACGCCATATTGTTGCCGGGCGATACGGTCGACTTAAAGACCTGGATGCCCGAATCCGTCGACTTCTTCACGGATTTCCCCAGTTCGCCTATCAAGGCTGGCTTCGTTTATGAGTATGATGTGGAGGCCAACATCAATATGATAAAGCAGATGTATCCCGGCATCAAGAATATCGCTTTTGTCTCAGACAACAGTTATGGCGGCGTTGCCATGCAAGCCTATGTAGTGAAGGAGATGCAGAAGTTTCCGGAACTCAACCTGATTCTGCTGGACGGACGCGTCCATACCATATATACCATTTGTGACAGATTGCATGAGTTACCGGAAAATACAGCTATATTGATGGGGACATGGCGTGTGGACATGAACGATGGTTACTTCATGCGGAATGCAACCTACGCCATGATGGAAGCAGCTCCCACTTTGCCCACTTTCTCGCTCAGTTCCGTAGGCTTGGGATATTGGGCTGTGGCAGGTGTCGTTCCTGCCTACCGTGCTTTGGGCAAGGAGATGGCAAGACAGTCCTACCGCCTGCTGACCACCCCTCAGGATAGTGAGACCCATATGGAAATCATTCCGAATGAGACCATACTGGACGGTAAACTTGTGAAGGAAAAGAAACGGAATATCACCGGCCTTCCGCAGCCGGTAAAGATGCTGAACGTAACCCCTTCTTTCTACGAACAGTACAAGTATCATATCTGGTCTGTCGGTGCTGTTCTGTTGGTGCTGTTGGGCGGTTTGTTCGTTTCCCTTTACTTTTATTATCATACAAAGAAGTTGAAGGATGAACTGGAGGTATCCGAGGGTGCCTTGCGCGAAGCAAAAGACCGTGCCGAAGAATCCAGCCGTCTGAAGAGTGCTTTCCTTGCCAATATGAGCCACGAAATCCGTACTCCATTGAATGCGATTGTGGGCTTCTCGGACGTGCTGTCTGCCGGAGGAGCCTCGGAAGAAGAACAGCGTGGCTATTTCGAGATTATTAGGACCAACTCTGATTTGCTGCTTCGGTTGATTAATGACATATTGGATGTGTCCCGTTTGGAGGCCGACCGCGTCATCCTTTCTTTGGAGAGCTGCAATGTAGTGCAGATATGCCAGCAGGTAGTAGCTTCCGTGGCCCAGGCACGCAGGTCGACCAATCAATTCTTATTTGAGTGTGAACGTGAGGTAGTGGAGATGCGGACGGATGTGCAGCGTTTACAGCAGGTTGTGATAAATCTGCTTTCCAATGCGGACAAGTTTACAAAAGAAGGTACGATAACCTTGAAGCTGGAGCCGGATACGGCGAGGAATGTTGCAGTATTCTCGGTGACTGACACTGGTTGCGGCATTCCATTGGACAAACAGAAACGGGTGTTCGAACGTTTCGAGAAGCTGAACGAATATGTGCAGGGAACCGGCTTGGGCTTGTCCATCTGTAAGCTGACCGTTGAGAAGTGGGGCGGCGAGATTTGGATAGATCCTGCCTATACGGATGGAGCGCGGTTTATGTTTACCCATCCTATGAACTTATAAGAACCGACAAGAAATAAGGAAATATAATGAAAAGATTTAGTTGTTTTTTTATCTGGATTTTTGTCCTGACAAGCATACTGCCTGCGCAGGAAAGAGAGGTGAAACTGAAAGTCGTACAGACCAGTGATATACACGGCAACTACTATCCCTACGACTTTATACGCCGCCGGGAGGCAACCGGCAGTCTGGCACGTGTGCATGCTTTGGTGCAAAAAGAACGTGAGGCTTATGGCAAAAATCTGATTCTCTTGGACAATGGTGACATTCTGCAGGGACAGCCCACAGCCTATTATTATAATTACATAGATACCGTTGCCCCTCATCTGGCAGCGGAGATGATGAATTTCATGGGGTATAATGCCGGCAATATGGGTAACCATGACGTAGAGACCGGCCGTACCGTTTTCGACCGTTGGGCAGGTGACTGCCGTTTTCCGATATTGGGTGCCAATATTGTGGATACTGCTACCGGAGAAACCAATTTCAAACCCTATGAGGTGCTGGAACGTGACGGAGTGAAAATTGTGGTTCTCGGTATGATAACTCCTGCCATCCCCGTATGGCTTTCAGAGAATCTGTGGAAAGGGCTGCGTTTCGACGATATGGAGGAGACTGCCCGCAAATGGATGAAGATTATCCGTGAGCAGGAAAAGCCTGATTTGGTTATCGGTATGTTCCATGCCGGCCAGGATGCCCAGCTGATGGGAGGCAAGTATCGCGAAAACGCTTCGGTGGAAGTGGCGTGCAACGTGCCGGGATTCGATATTGTCCTGATGGGGCACGACCATGCGCGCGAATGCAAGAGGGTGTACAACATAGCCGGTGACTCGGTACTGGTGATGGACCCTGCCAGCAACGGTGTCGTTGTGAGTAATGTGGATATAACCTTGAAACTGCGTGATGGTAAAGTTATAGACAAGAAGATAGACGGCATACTGTCCGATACGCAAGACTACGGCGTCAGCGAAGAGTTCATGCAACGCTTTGCCCCCGAAAATGAAGCTGTGCAGAATTTTGTTTCCAAGAAGATAGGTTCCTTTACCGAGACCATCTCCACACGTCCTGCCTATTTCGGCTCTTCCGCTTTTATAGACCTTATTCATGAGTTGCAGTTGGCAATCAGCGGAGCGGATATTTCTTTTGCGGCTCCTTTGTCCTATGATACGGAAATCCGTAAAGGAGACATTTTTGTGAACGATATGTTCAATCTGTATAAGTACGAAAATATGCTTTACACCATGCGTCTGACGGGAAAGGAGATACGCGATGCCTTGGAGATGTCGTATGATTTGTGGACCAATCGGATGAAGTCTCCGGACGACCATATCCTTCTCTTCCGTGAGAAGCGCCGCGAAGGTGCTACGGATAGGGCCTCATTCAAGAATTTCAGCTTCAACTTCGATTCTGCGGCGGGTATTATCTACACGGTGGATGTGACCAAGCCGGATGGCGAGAAGGTAACCATTCTCAGCATGGCAGACGGTACCCCGTTCGATATGGATAAAATGTATAAGGTAGCGGTGAATTCTTATCGCGGAAACGGTGGCGGCGAATTGCTGACAAAGGGGTCCGGCATCTCGCAGGATGAATTGAAGGAGCGCATCATCCACTCTACGGATAAGGACTTACGCTATTATCTGATGCAGTACATTGAGCAGAAGAAGGTGATTGAACCGCGTGCGCTGAATCAGTGGAAGTTTATTCCCGAAGAATGGGCGGCTCCGGCTTCCAAGCGTGATTATGAGTTCTTGTTTGGCAAAGTTAAAGAATAATTCACTATCTTTGCGGCTCAAAATCTATAGTATAAGTTTTTGGACGTGAAGCAGAAGAAAAAAATTATAGGTGCATTGAGCTTGCTGGTACTGTTTATCATGTACCAGGCAAGTATCACTGCGTTCACTCACGTCCATTATGTGAATGGGGTGATGATAACGCACTCGCACCCTTTTCATGGCACACACTCTCACTCTCAGACTTCCCTTCTGGTTATCGGGCATCTGTCGGTATTCCACTCTTCCGGGGTGGATGTGTATGAGGTTCAGCACCCGATGCGTCCTTTGCTGTCCATGCTCAGAGCCAAACCGGCAACGCCTACTGTAAAGGGGGAAGTTATACGTA
>ERZ859923.325-NODE-325-length-32188-cov-1.867021_pt1 | contig 32188 bp, 32 predicted proteins | sample MGYA00510116_ERZ859923 | MGnify/ENA primary metagenome ERZ859923 (study PRJEB30046, sample SAMN00715168) | human gut metagenome | study: EMG produced TPA metagenomics assembly of the A metagenome-wide association study of gut microbiota in type 2... | reverse complement strand
ATTTCAGTATGGACTATATAATGGTATCGCATATATTGTTTCTCCTACACAGGAAGAGAAGCAAGGCTATCTTCCCGGCACGCAGGAACAGAAGAGTGCTCCGTATATGGAACCACTTTATCAGGCACTTGAGACTATTGGCGTTAATCCAAATGTTGCGATGATTGTTGATGATAATCCTGAAAGTCAGAAATATGGTGCGTATATTCAGTGTGCAACTCACACATATATGCGCGGCATCACCTTTGACAAAAAAGTAATCTTGCTCGATGAAACGCAGAATTTCTATCTAAGTGATCTTTTGAAGGTTATTACCCGGTTGAAGGATTCATGTAAACTTGTCGTAATCGGTCATACAGGCCAGTGTGACTTGTACAAAAATCCGCAAAACAGTGGTTTCCTTCCATATCTTGAACACTTTAGAGGTCATGATAGAACTGCGATTTGTGAACTTCACACAAATCATCGTGGATGGATTAGTACATGGGCGGATATGATTCAGTTTAATCGCTAAATCATTTCAAAATTGAAATAAAATATAAGGGAGAATAGAATTATGGTTGCTAAGAAGAGTGTTGTTTTTAAGAACGCTATTATTGATACTGCCGAGGGTACTATCACCGAGATTACCAAGGATGGCGAGAATGTCTTCAATCTGAATGAAGCTCTGGCAAAGTGGGATGGTATTGAGGGTGTCACCATCAATATTTCCACTTCTGATGAGCTGCTGGGCGACCCGGCTTGATGCCAATGGGTTGCTATAATAAACGGCCAGAAGAAACGAGCGATGACTTCTTTGTAAGAATCGGGAATGCTGTTCTGGCTAGAGAGTTGACTTGGGATGGCGCATCCAAGGTGCTCAATGATGAGTTGGGTAAGAATTTTGGTGAGTGCGCATATCGCAAGCGTTTTAAGGCATTCCGTGCGGGTATGCAGTATCAGGAGTCCTTATCCAATAGAGATGTGGGAACCTGTATTCTGTCTATTTCCGACCTACATATTCCATTCCAGAAGCCCATTGAGACTTTTAGTGAGTATGCTGGAAAGATTGATATCCTTCAGATAAACGGGGATCTGGTAGATGCGCAGGCCATTTCTCGTTTCAATAAGGTGTATCGTAAGAGTCCAATGGAGGAAATTCTGATTGCACGTCAGTATATGATTGACCTGATTGAGATACTTCAGCCTAAGAAGGTTGTTGTAAATTATGGTAATCATGACTTACGTTTCCAGAATTATCTTGCTAAGAATCTGGACACCGACTTGCTTGAATTGATGCCAAAGACATCTTTGGAGCTTATTTTTGTTGATGGCTTTAACCATTACAACAAGGAGCTTCATACAAAGGTTCATTACGACCCTCTGACTGATGTTTTTAAGGATAGTGGTATCGAGATTGTTTATAACGATACTTGGTTTAGTTTCGTTGGTGAAACAATTTTTGTGCATCCACTTGCTTATTCTAGCGGTATGTTGAAAACGGCAGAAAAGGCATATCGGTATTTCAAGGATAATGATTATTTCTTTGATACTATCGTGATGGCACACACTCATAAAACAGGTCATTATGATATCGGTAATTCTGTAATTTATGAGCAGGGCTGTTGTTGTGAGACATCAAAAATGGATTACGCAGATGGAAAATTAACACCATCTCAGCGAGAAGGATTTATTCTGGTTTATCAGGATAAATTCGGAAGGCTGAATGAAGATAAGACGCACATTGTACGTCTAAATTAAAAAGCGGTGAGCCCCTACCACTAAACGGGGACTTAAAAAAGAAGTACGACCGCAAGGTCTGCTTGGGACATCATTTGTTGTCTCCTTTTCTATGTGCTGGGGCGATTGCTCCAGCTCATTGTGCCGCCTTAATTTAATGGTAGAATGGGAAATTTGTAATTTTCACATACGGGTTCGATTCCTGTAGGTGGCATGGCAAAAGCGGTCATTGGTTGCAACCGTGTATAAGCTGTAAAGTCAGACGCAGAGTAGCTTTGAGGAGCAAAATGCCAAGCCAATCGTGTTTCGCTACGTTAATGCGAAGCTTTAAAAGTCTAAAACAAGCGTTTTATCAACACGAGAACAATTCAACTAGCTCGGATGGCTTGATGGATGCTTGTTTATATGGGGATGTAGCTCAGTGGCTAGAGCGCGGGAAACTGATCAACCTGAGAGGCCGAAGGTTCGAGTCCTTCCATCTCCATGACTATATTGCTACTCCCTACTCTTCGAAAACAAGAAGCAGCAATATATGGAAAGTGGGGCTATTATGGCATCATGGCAGAGTTTGGTTTATTGCGAATGGCCTGAACCCATTTGTGCCGTAAGGCACCGGAGGTTCGAATCCTCCTGATGTCGTGTCCTTCTCCCGGAGGGCTTGTAATTAAAACCGGTTCCCTACCACCGGCTAAAAGGTAGGTTTTATTGTGAGCTTGTAATGCGAAGAGGTTGAACGTAGCGGATGGTAGCAAACATCTGCACGAAGCGAGATTGCTTATTCGTGGATACAGCGCAGGTTCGAATCCTGTCAAGCTCGAAGAAAATGGCTATATGAGCGCGACATATAGCAAGTCCGAAGTCTGGGTTTTAGAAACATGATGTACACATGTCTTTCTACTTCTTGAGACACTTAGGCACCATATGACGCAGCGTTGCCCAGTCAGGTCTACGGCACCGGCCTCATAAGCCGTGTATTCGTTGGTTCAAATCCAACCGCTGCACCCACTTGTATGCTGGTATATTTATGCGCCCGTAGCTTAATTGGTAAAGCAGTGGTCTCTAAAACCATTTGTTCTCTGTCCGAATCGGAGTGGGCGTGCCAGCATTCTCCCCTTTCGCAAGCCTGAGTTATGGCTTTACTACTCCCTCCATAACTCAGGTTTTTTGATTGATTATTACGCCACTTCGGTGGCAGGGTTCGGTACGTCACTGACGTAGCAAACCCATATAGATGATAAAGACTCCGTCGCGCCTCTCGCAGAAGCGTACCATGGTGGAGCCGCCTGAGCCCACTAAGCCTCTCAACGATGCGTATCATGGTGGGTCTTTTGTGAATGAAACACCCTTGGCCTCTGCTACGCAAGCACATTAGAGGGTGTCTTTTGTTTGCCGTGGAATGTGCGCACGTTCTACGGCTTTTATTTTTGATTTTGATTGGAGGTGTTTGTTTGCCTAGAAAGAAAAAGGTTGTTGAAGATGGCGTTATTCTTGAGGGAACCGAAAACAAAAAGACATTCAAATGCCTGCGTTGTGGTAAAGAATATGATGTCGCTATGGGGCATTTTTACCGAATAACATATTCTCCATTGTTCAAGGCAAATGACGGATATGCTCCCATCTGTAAAGAATGCGTTAATGAAATGTTTGATGATTTTTCAAGACGCTTTGGAAGCGATAGAACTGCTTGTATGCTAATGTGTCATGTTCTGGACGTTCCTTTTTATAATAGTCTTTATGATTCCGTTGTGAGCAATTCTGGAACATGTAGGCCAGGAACTTATAACCGTCTCGTGGTGAACATGAAGAACTTCCAGTTCCAGACGTTTACCAACACTCTTGTGAACGGTGAACTCAATAAAAACGCTCTCGATTTACAGGAAGAGAAGGAACAGAAGTGGTCGAAGGCAGAGATTCAAGCAAAGGATGACTGTATTTCTGTTATTGGGTATGACCCGTTTGATGGTTATAACGAGGGCGACCGCCGCTATTTGTTTAGTGAACTCATCAAGTATTTTGAGGATGGTATTGAAGACGACCCGTTCAAACTATCCCAGATTGTTCAGGTCGTGAACAATAATAATCAGATTCGACAAATCGACTTGCAGATTGCCCGCTTAAACCCGATGAACTCGGCTGAGGCAATCAAGAGTCTGAATGACATTAAGGTCAAGCTAGTTTCAAACAATGATAAAATTGCCAAGGAAAACGAAATCTCTGTCAAGAACCGTTCTAATAAGGATGCCGGACGTAATACTCTCACCTTCTTGATGAAAGATATGCGAGAGAAAAATATTGCAGGGGCAGAAGCAAACTTCTATGACCAGTTGCGTTCTCCTGGCACTCAATGGGCGGCAGATATGAGTCTTAAAGCAATCAAGGAAAATGCGTTCTTTGATGAGAATGACCAGCAAGAAATTTTTGATACCCAGCGAGAGTTGATTGATAAATATCAAAAAGATAGTGACGATGCGAAGGAAAAATATCGTTTGTCTCTGATTGAAAATCAGCGGCTTAAAGAAATGCTTGAGGATGCTGGAATAGACCCGAATGGTAATGAAGATACGGATGGTGATGCCGTATGAGAATGAAACAAAGAGCACCTATTATCACTGCGGTAAAACGTAAGATTTATGAGTGTGATGCGGCAACGATTGCGTTCTATCGGCGTAATCCTGTTATTGCGGCCAGAGATTTATTGGGTATCCAACTATTTGACGCTCAGGCATATATGCTGGAACAAAGCTGGAATGCAAGTCATGTTCTTTGGGCATGTAGTCGAAACTTTGGTAAGTCTTTTGTAGGTTCTGTTTTCATTCTACTAAAGGCTATCCTATATGAGAATCAAGCTATTTACATCGTAAGTAGCGTTGGTGATCAGAGTAAGGAAACTTTTAATAAAATCGAAGAAATTGTCACTCGTGTTGGTAAAACAGCTGCGTCTATCCGTAGTTTGCAAGATATTGCAGAGAAAGAAACAAAAAAGTCTGCAACCAATAAGAGTGGCTTTAGTCATAATCCCGCCGGGTATGTTGTTGAGTTTTACAACGGTAGTTCCATTAACACGCTAAACTCCAACCCAGATTCCAACCGATCCCGTCGTGCAACTCTTGTGTTTTTTGACGAGGCTGCGTTTTGCTCTGACGAACTGATTGTTGTCTGTGAAGCTTTTGCCACTCAGAATACTGACTTTGTGACTGATACGGACGATTCTTATAACCCTGAAACTCAGCCTCGCAAGGTTCCTACACAACTTGTGTATGCTTCGAGTCAGGATACGATGGATAAACTATTCTATCGTTATTATAAAAACTTTGCAAAGCGTATGATTGCCGGTGACCGTGATTATTTTGTTTGCGACATGATTTGCGATGTTGCAATTCAGGTCTATATGAATGGTAAACCATACAAGGCTTTGTTGACAAGAGACAAAGTGGAAGCCGCTCTAAAGTCAAATAAAATGAAGGCGTTGCGTGAATATTATAATCGCCCAAGCCGTGATGGTGGCGTAAACCAGATTATCAAATGGGGTACAGTTCGTCGCAATGAGCGAAAGTATATCCCACAGCTTTATTGGGATAAGAACTATCAGTATATTCTTGCGTTTGATCCTGCCCGCACAATGGATAATTCTATTGTTGGTGTTATGCGTATTTATAACGATCCAGAAAACGGCATGTGTGGAGATATTATCAACTGTGTGAACATGGTTGATATTGCAAATGAGAAAAAATTCAAGCTCGATTCTAATCGTCAGCTTGAGCAGTTACATGAGTTGATTCTACATTACAATGGTCAAAATCCTGATTACGAGTACATTGATAGATTGATGATTGACCAAGGCGCTGGCGGCGGTGGTACTTCTACATATGCGGACGGTTTGCTTAATAATTGGACCGATAAAACAGGTGCGGAACATCGTGGTTTTATCGACGCAAATCATGAATTATATGAAGGATATGATGCCCGTTACCCAGATGCTGTTGACAAGCTACGTCTAATTAGTCCACGTAAATTCCGTACTGCCATGGTTGAGGAATTTATTGAGTTGATGAATCTTGGCGTCATTCATTTCCCTCTTGAATATAACGGAGGAGATTACGTTCAGGTAGTAGATGGTGTTGATAAATCAACTGGTCAAGAAATTTTGAAGACGCATGAACTCTCCTTGGAGGAACAGACTGCGTGGGTTAATATCGACTTGATGAAGAACGAGATTACAAGCATTCAGAAAACGACAAACTCTGAAAACACGACCGTAACATATGCTTTGGCACCCGATGTTGCCAACAAGATGCATAGACAATTCATTGTGCATCATACGGAATAATACATAATCCGTATTAGTAAAACTTAATCTAATTGACTTGGAACCCCAGAAGTGGGAAACAGGGGCGAACCGAAAGGACGCTGAACGACTGAATGATTAAGGCTCATTTATGATGAGTATCAGCCAGTCTGAACTCACACTATAACTGAATAATGAAATGTGAGAGCCACGGTCGAGTGTAAAGACACTCTTGGAAGAACCGTGGCCTTTATTTATGCAAAAATAGAAAGGATGTCAATATGATCGGAATATATTCGATTACAAATAAAGTTAATGGAAAGATGTATGTCGGTCAGTCATCCGATATTGAAAACCGTTGGAAGAAACACATTCGTTTTCTGAATGATAAAAGTCATCATAACAAACATCTTCAAGCCGCATGGAATAAATTTGGAGAAGAGAACTTTGAATTTAAAGTCATTGAAGAGTGTAAGGAAAACGAATTGAACGAAAGAGAAACTTATTATATTTCAAAATACGATACATATAATTCAGGCTATAATCTCGATCTTGGAGGCGAAGGTATTCGTGGATACAAACATACTCCAGAGCAGATTTTAAAAATGAGGAAAGCTCATAATCCACTTGTTGTATTACAATTCGACTTGTCTAAAAACCTCATTAAAAGATGGGATGGAGGTATTGGTCGAGTAAATAAAGAATTGCATTATACAACAGAGTGCATTAGAAGACTTTGTTGCCACGAAGGAAAAAATATGCATCCGTATAAAGATTGCTACTGGATGTACGAACAAGAATATCAACGAGATGATTTTTCTTGGGAAGCATATTTTAGTAATCGTAAAATTGAGATTGATAAAAGCCAATGCCAAGTACATATAAACAAGAAAATTATTCAGTACGACAAGGATAAGAATATTGTGAAAACTTGGAATTCTCTTGCGGAAATACGTAAGGCAGGCTTTAACTCACACCAAATATCTTCTATATGCCATGAAGTTCGTGGAAAGAAAACTCATGCAGGATGTATTTGGGCATACGAAGATTATGATTTCTCGGACGGGTATTTTGACAGCGTTATTTTCAAACGAACTCTTCGTAAAGAAAAACCGATTAAACGAAATGTAAAACGAGTCCCAGTAAATCAATATACTCTCGATAAACAATTTGTAAGACAGTTTGAGTCACTTTTAGATGCTGCCAAGTCTATTGGATATACATCATCAGGAAATATAGCTCGGTCATGTAAGAGTAAGTTTAAGAGAATGTGTGCTGGTTATTATTGGGAAAGAGCATAAATAAAAGTAACAACTAATTGGATGATCGTTTTTACGTTGCGATCTTGCTTGCTCATCGTCTATATGAATTACGTCGTAAGGATAAAGTGCGCCAGTCTGCGGTGGAGGTAATGACTGCACCGCCAATTTGTATTTCTAATATTGACTTCTAAGCAGAGGAGGTGAAAATGTGGCAAGAAAGAAAAAGGAAGATTTTGATGTCGTGACTGCTTCACAGACAGATGATGGTACTGTTGTTATAACCTCTTTGAGTGAACTTTCAGAAGAGAGGATGAACAACGTCATTCGAAATGCAGTTGCGTCATATGATCCAGAAAATAAGCAGTATAGCACATACCTGAAAATTTCAGCCTCCTCTGAGACACTGACGGTTGACCGAATTGATGAACTCGCACGAGGGTTACAGTCAAGTCTGACGAATGTGCAGACTGTCAATGGAATTATCCGTAACTACATTAACAAGGATGACCTGATTGGTATTACTTATGATGCGATTGAGGCGAATGTTAATACGGAGTTTAAATGCAGTTTTGCGCAGTTCCCTGAACAGCGTAATAAGACAAAACAGGTAAATTACGCCCGTGAAGTGATTGATGATTTCAACACACAAATCAATGTGCGAAGTCTGTTGCGTGCTGCCATTCCGATGACTTACGCAGAGGGCACTTATATTACATATCTGCGTCAGAAGGATGAGAACTACATTGTAGACTACTACCCTCTTGGTATTGCTGAGATAAGTGATTACCTATCAAATGGACAGCCTGTTGTGCTTATCAATATGTCTAAGTTAAAATCCGCTTTGAGCAAATCTATGCTGAAGGATAAGAAGAATAAAGCACTATTCTTTGAAAATCAGGAGACTGAGATTCAGAACAACTATCCAGATGAGGTGTATCAGGCGTTTAAGAATGGTGATACATACGCAAAATTGGATGTTGACCACTGTGGTGTAATTCGCATTGGCAATATGGGTCAGAAGTATGGTGTTTCTCCCCTATTCCGCGCCTTGCGTCCGGCATTGATGCTTGAAACTTTTGATACTTCAGACCGTGTGAATGCCAAAGCAAAGGCAAAGAAAATTATCTGGCAGCAGCTTGATCCTGCATTGATGGGCCCAAATAACGATAAAAAGGGCTTTTCTGAACAGGTGACGGCACACGACAATTTGCTACGTGCATGGAAGCAAAATACCGTGCTTGTGACGACCGCTCCCTATGTTAAGGATATTAAATATGTTGAACCGAAGGTTGAGATGACGAATATCGAGACTGTCAAACAGTATCGTAACCGAGAAATGGCAGCTTTAGGTATCAGTTTCTTAAACACTGATGGTCAACAGACTGTTTCAACTGCAAAGGTGTCTCTTGACCAGCTGATGAAAAATATCGGTAAGATTGCGGAACAGATTGAGGATGTATTAAAGCGATGGTATCGCATTCGCCTTGAAGATGCAGGTGTGGACACTATGTACTGCCCTGATGTAAAGGTCTCTACTACTGAAATGATGGGTATGGAGATGAAGAAGGCGATTGCTCAGTTCCTGTTTACCACTTTGAATTGTTCTTACAAGACTGCTTACGAGTACATGGGGCTTCATGCTGAAGACGAACTCCGTAAACGTCAGGCCGAAACTGAGGAAGGTTATGATGATGTGTTTGTGGCTCGACAGACCTCTTATACATCAACCGGTAACTCAAGCGGTGGTGACAGTGATAAAAAGACAGGCCGTCCAAAGGGCGAGGAAACTGAAAAACAGATTTATGACCAGCAAAGAAATGAAGATAGTAAGTGAGGTGATGAACGATGAGTAAGGAGTATTTCTATAGTAGAAACATCTGTTGCTCTGAGATTACGGAGCATCCAGACCATTATCTTGCCAAGTTTGTCATCTGTGACTTCTCAGTGAATGGGAATCAGGTTGCTTTAAACCGTGAAACCATTGAAAGTTGGATGAGCACATTGGTTGGCAACCCGCTTGTAGGCAAGCTGGTCGTAGCTCCAAAGGGTGAACTTGATTTCTCAGGTCACAATATGAAAGTCGTCACCAGAAAAGACGATGATGGCAATGAATACAAGACTGCCGAATTTGACACTGATGCGTTCGGTAGCTTTCAATCGGTCGGTATCGAGAAAATTGACGATACCGACTTTATTGTTGCATCTTGTAAAATCTGGAAGCGATATCCAAAAGCTTGTGCGACGATTATGCGCCGTATTGAGAGCGGCACATTAAATACCAGTTGGGAAATTGATGTGTTGAAAGCTCATAAGGGAATCGTGGGTGGCCGCATGGCAAAAATCATTGACGATGGTGTGTTTACTGCACATTGCTTGCTTGGTGCAAATGTTGAACCAGCATATAAGTGCTCTAAACTGCTTGAAGTCGCTGAAACCGATTTTGGTCTTGAATTGGCAAATGCATATATCGAGGACACAAAAGAGATTTCAAATATAGAATCTAATGAAAAGGAGGCAAAAAATTTGAAACTGAATAAGGACAAGGAGACTCAGACCGCACAGGTTGAGCCCACTAAGCCTGAGCAGGCAGAGAAGACTCCCGTTGGCGAGCCTGACGCCATGCTGAGCCCACTACTCCGGCAGAGCCTGATGTTCAAACTTCTGAGGAAGGCGGTAAAACTCCTCCCCCGACCGAGCCTGAAACCGGCACTGAGCCTGCTGGTGAGCCTGAGCCCGCTCCAGAGACTTCCAGTCTGACTGGTCGTGATCTGTATATGAAGCTTGAAGATGCAGTGTCAAAGATTAGCTCTGATTACTACATGACTGATATGTTCCCTGAAGATCACACTATTTGGTGTAAGAAGTGGGGATACATGAACGAGCTGGATTACATTATGTTCCCTTACACTGTTGAGGGTGATGAAGTTTCTCTTGGCGAGCCGCAGAATATTACTTTGACTGTTTCTATTTCCGATGTCAACACAAAGATTGCGGAGCTGAATAACACTATTGCAAGCTTGAATACTGAGTTGCAGAGTGCAAAGGAAAAGGTTGCTTCTCTGGCTCCATATAAGGATCAGGCAGAGAAGGCAGAGGCAGAAAAAGCGGCTGCAGAACTTGCACAGAAGAAGGAGGATCTGCGTCAGTACGCACTCTCCAGCAAGATGATCACTGAAGCTGAAGTTTCTGAGGGTGGTAACTACGCAAGTCTGATTGAGAATCTGGACGAGACCGGCATCAAGAGTGTGATTGCCGAGCGTTGCGTTGAAGCCGCTAAGAAGGCTCCTGCCGAAAAGAAGATTGAGACATCTGAGGTACATAAGCCTGAGAGTATCAAGCTGAATTTGAATGAAACCAAGTATAACACCACTAACGCTAACAAGCGTGACGCATGGCGGGAATATTTGGGTAAGTAATAACATTTGAGAGAAAGGAAAAATATTATGATTCGTGAACTGATGGTGAACGGCGCGAAGAATATTCCCGCTAATTATGCCGCAAAGGTCGCTATGGTCACCGGTATGGGTGTTCAGGTTGACCACAAGGCTGGTCAGGTTAAGTTCCCTGATGCAGCTACCGCTGAGGGCATCGAGATGGTTGCCCATGAGTTTATCCCGGAGGGCATCTATGCAAGCCAGACTAATTTTGATGACTATGATAAGATGGTCACCGAGATTGAGGCAGGTGTGCTGGTGAAGCGTGTTCCTCTGTATGCTGGTGAGCTGTACGGCACAGACCAGTATAAGGCAGATGATGCACAGGATGCTAATGTCGGCAAGCTGCTGGAGGTCAACACTGACGGTAAATGGCAGGTTGCTACTACTGGTACTTCTCGTTTTGAGTTTGCTGGTGTGATGGACGACAACGGCCACAAGCTGATTATGATCAGTGTGCTGCCCGAGGCAAAGACTGTTGCTTGATTGAGAGAAAAAACTTGAATACGATACGTGAAATTTAAGGCTATCGTCTTTTGGCGGTAGCTCTTTTATTTTGCGCGAAGAGAAAGGAAATGAATTATGGCACTGAATATTGAAGTGGCCGAGCTGATGAAGCAGCCTGGTCGTGTTTATGAAGTTGCTGAGAAGACTCAGTACAATCGCGCTATGGATGCCGAAGATAAGGAAATTGCTGAGGTTGTTGGCGCTCATGTTGAGGAGCTGATTGACAAGGGTGACCCCAACAAGGAGATTGCTCAGTTTGTTAACCGCACCGTGACTGATGAGCTGTATGGTGCACCTGATGAGCTGCTGGACTCCATGTTTGAGCGTGGTAATGTTGGTGAGTTTGATGATTACGAGGCAGGTCGTACTGTTAAGAACACTCTGAAGGCTTATGACGCAGCTAAGGGCGGCAACGTGCCGAAGTCTTACCTGCACTACGAGACCATTAAGCCCGTCTGGCGTAATAAGCAGATCGAGGCTGATCTTAGCTTTGTGGATGTAAGACGCAATGCTTGGAAGAGTGTGGCAACTCTGACTACCTTTATGACTGAGGCTCTGAAGAACCAGATGTTCTATGACATCTTCAGCATGGTTGATGACGCTATCACTGGTGGCGAGCAGAAGATTGATGCACAGGGCAAGGAGCCCACTATGCAGGACATGGACGCTCTGGCTCTGTATCTGAATGAGTACGCCGATGGTGGTAATCCCTTCACTGTCAGCCTGATGAAGTATTGTGCCAAGATGCGTCGTATGACCGGTTACGCTGAGTATCTGTCTGACGCAGCTAAGGACGAGTTCAACCGTTATGGTCTGGTTAAGACTTATGATGGTGTTGCTATCACTGGTATTAGCTCTGCTAAGAAGCTGGGTGATGGTTCCCTGCTGATCCCGGATTAAATTTATGTAAATTTACATAATATAGTCCAGTCGTGATGTAAGTCACGATAACAAATACACATTGAATTGCTGGAAAACCCTAAAACTACAATTACCAAAACAGAAGGATGAAATATGCCTAGATGGGTGGTCGCGAAAGTAAAAAGAAAATTGTAGATGATGCATGGTTAAAACCTAAACATTAAATAATGGGCAATCAGCAGCCAAGTTCCGAAAAGGAAAAGGTTCAACGACTATCCGCGTGGGAGCGGTTAGGATGCAAGTGTTTGGCATCCGAAGTGGTGTGCCCCAGTGTTTTTACTGGGTGAAGATATAGTCTTCACTCGTATGAGAGTACGAGGTTGCTAGATGCAACAAGAACGGAGTAGCGTCCGATATAATGTTTATCTAATATTTAATTTGACCAGATGTTGTGTAGAATGTCTGGCTTTTATTTTGCAAGAAAGGAGGTAGCATGGATGACACCAATGAGAACGACAGAAGACTTCAAAAAAGAAGTGTTTGATGCAAACCCAAATTTTGAAATTTTATCCGAATATAATGGTCTTCGAAAAAAGATTACCAGGAAATGTAAAGTATGCGGTGATGTACGTGAAGTACAGGCAAGAATGTTGCTTGATAATCGTGGGTGTCAAGCATGTGTTGCCTCTAAGCGTGGAGCAGAAAAAAGAAAGTCGCCAATACAATTTTCCACGGAGCTGTTTGAAGTAAATCCTAATATTGAGTTGTTATCTGAATACACAACAAACAATGCGAGAGTGCATTGTCGTTGTAAACTTGATGGGCATGAGTGGAATGGCATACCTCATACATTGCTTGATGGACATGGGTGTCCAGAATGTTATCGACGGATTGCAAACAGACGAACGGAAGATGAATTCTTAAAAGAAATGCGTGAACGATTTCCTACTATTCATGTTCTTTCAAAATATGTCCGTGTTGCTGTGAAAGTGGATTTTGCATGTGATGTTTGCGGTTACCATTGGACCGCAATTCCTGATACGATACTTAATAATAAAAATTCTGGTTGTCCAAAATGTGCTGGGAGAGCACATATTTTAGAGTCTGAAATGATAGAACGACTAAGAACGGTTTCTCCAAGTGTTGAGTATTTGAGCGGATATAAAAATATATTATCTCATGCAAATTTTAAATGTAAGAAATGTGGTTACAAATGGTCAACAGCTGTCAATTCAGTTCTTTGCGGGCATGGATGTCCAAAGTGTTGTTCTTCTCATGGTGAAGAAAAAGTATGCAATTATCTCGATAGTCATGGCATTGATTACATACGAGAATACCGTTTTAAAGATTGTAAAAATGAACGGCAGCTTCCTTTTGATTTTTATATACCATCAAAAAATACTTGCATTGAATACGACGGGCAACAACATTTTATGCCTGTTAGGTTTAGCAAGAGTGTAACCGAATCCGACTCTATTAGTACATATAAAAGTCAGCAAAAGAAAGATTCTTTAAAAACAGAATATTGTAATCGTAATTAATGGAATCAAACTTATCAGAATTCCCTACACAGATTTTGATAATGTAGAAAATATTTTAGATAAACATTTTTCTTAAAAATTTTGGAAACGTATTTATGGTATTGCGGGCAAGATCGGAAGACTTGACATGAAGGGCGAGACCCATACTTATGAGGATCACGACAACAACAACGAAAAGATTCATCTGATGGTCAAGGACTTTACCTTTGGCTATAGCATTGATCATATCGAGCGCGTTGCTAAGATTGTTCTGCAGTAATTTTTACCAAAGGCAAATTTGAGCGGGGACTTTGCCGTCTCCGCTTTTATAGAAAAGGAGACAAATTATGAGTTCCGTGATGGAAAAGAAGTTTATTGACGTTCTGAACTGCGACGATAACGTGGTTACCATTTCGTCACTGAACGGTAAGGGTTATACTTTCGAGCCCGGTAATGTGGAAGATCCTTGTGTGATTCCTATTCCGCCGGAGGAGATTATGTATATGAACAGCACTTGTTCTGCGTTCAAGAATGGTGTTCTGCGTTTTCGCCCTGAAGAGCAGAATGAAATCTTTAAGGCTATTGGCATTAAGGGCGACGATGTTCTATTCATTGAAGATATCGATAATGCGATTCTGAATCCCACTGTCGAGAATCTTCAGCGTATGATTGACATTAAGGATGGTGCTCAGTTTGAGCGTATTCGTGGTCGCTTTTATCGTATGACCAATGCCGGTGAAGACCTGTCTACCAAGGTCAAGCGCCTGATTGACGAGCGTTATAAGGAGCTCCGTGCTGGCAAGCGTAACAGTGAGCTGTCTGTCGTACCTGCTACTAAGTCTGCTGATAATGTTCAGGCCGAACTTGAAACTGCAAAGAACCAGATGGCTGAAATGCAGAAGCAGATGCAGGCTATGATGGCACAGATGCAGGCTATGATGGCAGGCGCACAGACTGTTGCACAGGATAATTCTGTAGAAAAGACTACTGTCAAGCGTGGCCGTAAGAAGGCAGAGGCAGAAAAGGCGGAGGTTGTTCCCGCCGAGTAAGATTGGAGGGATAATGTGACCGCATTTTCGGAAATATACGATAAGTTCTACGAGCTGGTCGAAACTGATAGTAATTTCTTTCAGTATTTTGACCTGAGCGAGAATGAAGTGCGAGATCTTGTACATGACCGTGCAAAAAGTTATTTGATGGAGTCACTTTCTGTGATTACTAGAAACATTGAACCGGAAGAGGATTTTAGTTTCGATGATTACGATTCAGAACTAGAAGAGTTTAATTCAGATCTCACATTCGATGAGATTGATATGTTAGCGCATTTGATGTTGGAGCAACATTTTAAGCGTGAGTTTGGGAAGTTGAAAGCATTTAGCGCACAGGACCTTCCTACGAGTTTACAAGTATTCTCCCCTGCTAATGAGCGCACGAGTATTCGTGCTCTTGTAAAAGACATTCACGAGGAGAATATGACGATGTTAGACAACTATATGGCAAAAGACCGCTCGACCCGTAAGCGTAAGACCATCGACTATGATACATACGCTTCCTACTCTGAGTAAGGAGGTGTACCGATGGACTTTTATACAAGGGCACGAGCTGTTGGTGGTGCCGCAAAAATGTCTAACAAAAAGGATGTCAAAATTGCTTTTGCAAAGCGAGATTTTGCTGCACATTTTAAAGATAGCGTTGATTACGAGGATAATGCTCTTGTGAATGGTCTACCTCAGAAGCTGGTTGTTAGTCGCAGTAATAGTATTGCTAAGGAAAAGAAAATCTGGGCTTATCCTGGTGATTCTTTGAATCTTGGCGACATTGTTGACTGCTACAATTGTAAATAGCTGGTAACTGAGATTGAGCCAAACGATGAAATTTTTCTTCGCGGAAAAATGGAGCTGTGCAACCGTCAAATCCAATGGCAAAATCCGATTACTGGTGAGATAGTCTCTCGTTGGGCAACACTGAGTAAGCCTTATTACGCAAATAATAAGGAGATTATTATGACTTCATTGAGTCAACGTGAATATAAAGTACAGATGCCTTTTGATGACGAGACTGCACTGATCGACCTTGATAAGCGCTTTATGTTGGAAATTATCAATGGCGAGCCGAAAACGTATGTTACGACTTCTGTTGACCAAAGTACAGAGCGTTACGAACTGCATGGTAAGACACAGGGGTTCCTTGTGTTGAACATCCGGCAGGATCAGTATAACAGTAAGACGGATAATGCTGAGAAGATGATTTGTGATTATTTTGAGCCAAACAAAATCGACGAATCAGAGATAGATTCTCGTGTGACTGCTACTATAAAGTATGTAGGAAAACCAGAGGTCCGTATTGGTGGTTCTTGGAAAAAATTCTCTCCTATGTTCACAAGTGTTGCTGGCGAGGAAATTACTGAAATTGCTAAGTGGAAGTTCGTTTGCCTTGAGGAATTCAAGGAATTTGTAGAAACGCAGAGTACCATAGATGGTGTTTTTAAAATTCGTATTTTAAATAATAGTATCATGGACGGCGCAACTGTAAGAATTTCTTTGACGAATGCAGATGGTACAGCAAATGCATCCATTGAATGTAAGGTGGTGAGTTTGCTGTGACAACGAGTGAATTGATTACTGATTATAAAAACAAATTGGCCTTGAAGCTGGTTAATACTGATGGGCTTGTTGAAGCGATGGGCAATGATGACATTGAAGAGCCTGACGAGGCGATTTATACATACATCTTCCCATACTTCCATATTCCTGACACGATTGAGGCAGCGCACAGCTATATTTGTTTTAAGGTAAATATGACTGACCGAAGCAACGTCAACGACTGGTATGAAAACTTCACACTTACTGTGTGGGTTATTGTGAACCAGGCGCTGATGAAAATGAAGGGCCATGGTGGTGCAACACGAGTTGACTATCTGAGTGGTCTTGTGGAAAAAGAACTACACGGCAGTACAATTTTTGGAATCAAACAGCTTAAAATTACATCCAATATCGAGGACAACATGGATTTACACCATCGTGTGCGAATTATGACGTTTAAGACGCAGGATCTGGATGACCTTGTGGGGTGTGGCTGATGGAGCTTAGAGAAATGTACGAGCCAAGCCTGATGCGTGGAAGAGATTTTAAAGTCAACGATAAAATTACGATTCGTATGCCATCTGTCGGTGATATTATCGATTATGGCGAGCAAAAGTACTTTCAGTTGGTTTATTTGTTTTGTTCTACATCAAGCGACTATAAGGCACAACTTGACTCTGTTGGGGTTGATTGGCAGAAGATTTCGGACTTTGAAATGTTTCGGCAACTTTTTATGGGCAACAAAAATCAAGATATGTCTATTTTGTTTGGCGATATGGATATTTCTGGGTTTGTAATGGCAAAAGATAACATAAGTGGTGAAATTGTGTTACATAACAGACTTACGGATACCCGTATTGACCATGTAGTGTATGAAACAATTTCTCAGTACCTATGTGCTGCGAATGGAATTGAAAAGCATTCCGAATTTGCCGCTGACGAACCCACAAGAATTGCAATGATAGAGGAAGCCAGAGATAATTTGGAGTATCAGAAAATAAAGCGTTATGAGCCACGACTTGCGGAGCTTGTTCTCTCAATGGCGTGCTCCTCCGGCTTTAAAGCGGATTACTTCAAGGCTATGAACTACCCTATGAGTGTGTTTATGAATCATGTAAGAAAGATTCAGCAAATAAAGAACTACGACAATACGATGCATGGCGTTTATGCTGGCACCGTGGAATTTGGAAAGATTCCAAAAGCACAACTGGATTGGACGAGCAAGGTTGATTGACCTTGCTCTTTTATTTTATCCAAATAAATTGAAAGGAAGAATATTATGAGCGATTTTAATTTTAATGAGGTCGTTATTGACCGCGTTCATCGCATTCACGAGTATGATCTGAACGGCAAGCGTCTGTGGACCATGAATCAGGTTAAGGATTTCAAGCTGACTCTGGGCGGCGAGACCGTTTACGCTCAGGATGCACAGGGCGTCAACATCATGGCATTCGATAAGAGCAAGACTGCAGAGGCAGATTGGTCTAATGCTCTGATGCATCTGGGTGCTCTGGCAGAGCAGATGGGCTCCAAGAAGGAGGTTGCTTCCTCTGAGGCAAAGCAGGTCTTTACTACTGTTGAGTACCTGACTTCTGCTGACGGCAAGAAGCTGACTCTGACCCATACCCCCAAGACTGCTGTTGCAAATGCCCCCTTTAAGTACATCGATCTGGTCGATGGTCAGGGTAATGCACTGAAGACCTTTGAGCTGGGTGAGACCGCAGAGTCTCAGTTCTCTGTTACTGGTACTGAGGTCACTCTGCCCACTGGTGCAAATCTGAAGGCTGGCGACCGCTTTGTTGTGAAGTATCAGTACGAGAGCGAGGAGGGTATTGCTATCAATGATAGCGCCGATAAGTTCTCTACCGAGGGCGAGTTCGTAATTGAGGCATTCTGCTACAATCCCTGCGATAAGGCAAACAAGAAGCTGATGCGTATCATCTTCCCGAATGCCAAGATGGATAATGCTATCGATATGACTTTCACCAATGAGCTGGTTCATCCGGTCAAGATTAGCGCTACTCAGGAATACTGCTCTGAAGACAAGCGCCTGTTCCGTATTGAGACTGCTGCTGCCTAATGGCAAATCTGAATTGGTGCCGTACTTGCGGAAAAGAATATCCGGTTTGCCCGCATTGCGAGCAGGATGCGCGTCTTAATCCTTGGCGAATGATTTGCGACACTGAGCCGCACTTTCTTGTGTGGACTGCCGTAAACCAGTATCGTCAGGGAATTATTTCAAAAGAGACGGCAAAAGCAGATCTGACTACTCTTTTGATGCGCAAGTACAAGAATGTTACGGAAGCCGAGGTAGAGACTTTTATCCCAGCTGTTCGTGATGTTTTCCATGAGATCATGGATGAGCCTGCAAAGGCTGAGAATGAGTCATCTAGTGATGTAAAGGATGAGACGCCCGTGAAGCCGGTAGTTAAGAGAACATCAAATCGTAAGGGGCGGGCATAACCGCCCCTTTGTTTTTCGTGGTGGTTTTATGGAGAAAAAGAACAGGACAAAGTTTAATGTCAGTAAGAATCCAGCAGATAGAACATACGATGGCGTAGTTTATGATAGTAAGGCAGAAATGTTGTTTTATCGAGATATTGTATTGCCAAGACTGGCAAGCGGCGAAATTGTAGAGTGTCGTAAGCAAGTCCCCTTCCTTCTGCAGGAAGCGTTCCGCCGGGTCGATAAAGACGGAAAGGACGTAGCGGTGCGGAAGATTGATTATGTGGCGGACTATGAAATTACATATCGAGATGGCAGCAAACAAGTGATTGATACGAAAGGATTCGCTGATAGTGTTGCGCTGATGAAGCGCAAGATGTTCTGGTTCAAGTACCCTGATGTAGATTACCGCTGGATTACATACTCCAAAATTGATGGAGGTTGGGTCGATTACGACGACCTAAAAAAAGCTCGAAAAGAGCGAAAGAAATTAAAGCAAGCACAGACGAAAGGGAGATAAAATGAAGGTTTTAAATTTTCAGGAGCGAAATGAGTTTCTTGATGAAGTAGTCAAGGCATGTACTATCGATGGTGATTATCAGCCCGCACTGCTCGATGTAGTGTTTCGGTTGACTATCCTGAAGTATTTTGCAGATTATGACTATCGTAGCGAGCCGCAGAGTGAGTGGCCTTGTATTGCTTACGAGTCTTTCAATTTCAAGATTAACAAGGCCGGTTGTGATACTTCTGCGTTCTGGGATCAGTATGATTCTCTGGAGAAGGCCGTTCATGAGCAGATTGATCGTTCTCATAAGGAATGGCTTGTTCTTGGTCTCTGTGGCAAGCTCAACGAGATTATTGAGAAGCCTGACCCTATTTCTGATTTCGTTGACTTTATGGAGAACTATTTGAATGATGTGAAGGGCAACTTGAATGACTTTGACGTCGAGAAGTTTTCTGAAGTGACTTCTGCCCTGCTGGACAATAAGCAGGAGATCTCTGCTGTGCTGGCAAAAGATAAAAAGGAATAAACACTTTTAGAGGTGGGTTGGAGGGAATTTTAATATGGCTACAAGAAGTAAACCGTTGAAGTTATGGGATGCTGAGAAGTTCAAGAACGTGAACACAGTGTCTTTGAAATACTGGGATAGATATGAGACTGATATGGGCATCCGTGATCTCAGCCCGTCTACTGTTTACAATTATGAATCGGATTTCAAGCAGTGGATGATTTATGTTCTGGACAATCAGGGTAATGCTCCTGTTACGGAACTTGAAGAAGAGGATATTGAGGAATTTCTGTTCTACTGTAAGAAGCACGGAAATAACTCTGCTCGTATGAAGCGACGTATGAGTACGATTTCTGCGCTGTACCGGTATCTTCGCAAGAAGAAAATCATTAAAGAAAATCCGATGGAGTTCATTGACCGACCGACCAAGGATGTGGCTGTTGTGAAGCAGACATACCTTACGCCTGATGAGGTTAAGTTGATGCGAGAGAAGCTGAACGCTCTGGTTGAATCTGCGACCACCGTTCACATGAAGGATAATGCGATGACGCTGCGTCTGTATGCACTGTTCTCGCTATCAACGATGGCTCGTGTCAATGCTGTGCGGAATACGCTTTGGAAGTCTATCGACTATGAGAACCGCATGGTGCATGACGTTCTGGAAAAAGAAGGTAAAATCGTAGATTTGATGTTTAGTAAGGAAGTTTCTGAGCTTTTGAAAGAACTGAAGGAATACCGCACTGAGCATGATATTGAGGATGGTGGCTATGTGTTCGTTGGCACAAAAATCAATGGCGCATGGATGCCGATTACTTCAAGCACTGCCGGTGACTGGTGTAAGAAGATTGGCGAGATGATTGATGAGCCTACGCTGCACCCGCACGATTTCCGGCACAGTGGTGCTACCCTGCTGAAGAACGCAGGTATGAGTTTAGAGGATGTCTCTTCCCTGCTCAACCACGCCGGTACGGATGTGACCAATAAGTATTACATCAAGAAGGATACGACAAAGATTCAATCCGCAAAGGATCGGTTTGAGATTTGAGGTGGAGTGAATGGGAAGTCTTGCTTCTTCGTATACGAACTTTGATGATTTACTGGCCGGTGTTGCGAATGGAATTGAAGAAGCAGTGCGAGGCGTTGCTCCGCAAATCGAAACTCGTTTACAAGTGAGTGCAGAACAGAATGTGCATCCGAAAGATGGTCGAAAAAATGGAATTACCAGTGCAAAAAATATTGTTAGTAGCGTTACTCGTGAAGGCAACGTGATAACGATGGTTGTAAAAGATATTGCTAGACCGCAGGGCCCAAAATGGGGTGCTTTTGACGAAGCACAAAACGACGCACTTGAAGGAACGATGTTTGCAAACTGGATCGAGCACGGTTTATGGATGGATATTGCTGCTTGGGCAAGTATGGGGTATCCGAAAGATGATGACAAACCGAAACGCACTGCACGTCCGTTTATAGCACCTGCTCAGGTTGAGGCAGCAATGCTGGTAAAAACAGCGTTACATAATTTGTAAAAATATTTTGAGAGGAGGGTCAGCTTTAATGAGCTGGCCGCTTCTCTTTTTTATTTTGAAAGGAAAAGGTATTGAAAATGGAAAAGAGAGGTGGTCAACATGGATACTAATGCAAATTCTGGTGCTAGTGGAGCAACCGATACTTCTTCCGTGACCGCAATTAAAGTTCAAGTCGTTCTTGATACTACGACTGAACAGTTAAAGAAACAGTTTTCTGGAATCCAGACTGATATTGAGAAAGATCCGATCGGCTTAACTTTCGGTGTTGATAAAAAGACGTCCAAGGACGCTATTATTAAAGGACTTCAGGAGATTTTGGGCAAGGGCACCAATATTACGATTGGTGCTGGTGTTGACCCTAATGCTGGAAACAAGGTCAAGAATCAGGTTAAAGATGCAGCAAATGCAGGTCAGCAGACTGCAGACAAAAATAAGGTAAAAATCAAAGTTCAGACTGACGTTGATGACAGAACTAAAAACAAGCTTGATGCTTATTATAAGCGCCTGAAAGAACGTTACGACCTTGAAGCAAAAATTGCAAGTTCTACAGTAAATGGAGTAATAAATCCTGAACTTGACGGTGCTGGAAAGCGTTTAAAGGCAGTTCGTGCAGAATTAAAGCAATTAAAGTCAGAACTACAAGGAAAGATTCCGACAGATAAATACTCTAAGGCATACGAGATATGGCATTCGGGACAGGCTAGGATTGCCGCTGCTGGGCAAAGTGCTAGTGGTACACTTAATAGGCGCGAAGGTACAAAAAATGCCACTCTTACAAAGCGAGAGGTTCAGGAAAAGCTTAATGAGTTTTATACTCAACAGAAAAAAGCAGGTGCCCTTGAACAAGCATCATTGACTCTCGGCAATAAAACCGCAAATAGTAAAGAGTTAGAAGCTGTTAAAACACAGCTTGAAAAGGCACAGGAATCAGCAAAAAATCTTAGAACTGAACTTTCAAATTTGCTTCCTGATGAAGAAATTGACAAGCTCACAAAATTCGACAACGAACTCGATGACAATCTAATTCGAATTAAAGGTCGAATTGCCGATCAAAATGCCGCTAAAACGAAATCTGAATCGGATGCTCAGTTAAAAGTTGCGAAAAAGGCAAAGATTTCTGAATACAACTCGGAGTTATCAAATTTTAAGAAACTGACATTAGATTCGGCTCGTCTTGAAGGTAAGAGTAATTCGGAAAATGAACTTTCGTTTGTTAATCAGCAAATGGAAGATTCATTAAATAATCTAAACAAATTACAAACAGACCTTGGTGATGTTCTTTCAAAAAATGAACTCGATGAAATCATTCGCCAATATGAAAAGTTCGAAAGCGACTTAGCAGACGAAGTAACCCGTATTGAAGCTCATTATGAAGACTTAAAGAATGCGCGAGAGAGCACCAAGGCCACCGCTGAGGAAAAACGTCAGGCGAAACAGACGGATGATTATACCAATGACTTAGCTACTGCCAGAAACAAGTATAAAAATATGTTTGGCGTGCCTGCCGATGTAAGTAGTGCTCTTGATAATGTAGATGCGCAGATCAAGAAGCTGGACACGCTTAAAGTCGGTACAGAAGATTATGCCAATCAACTAAAGGCTATTGGTACAGCATGGATTGATGCTACTCGTCAGATGGATTCTTTTGATAAAGTTCAAAAAGATACAGAGAACCATGTCAAGAGCATGACGGAACAGGCGCTGAAATGGCAAAAGTCTATTAACGGCAATACCGAAGAGGCAGATAATCTTCGCAAATCAATACAAAGAATTCTTAGTATTGAAAAATCATTGAATCCAGACCATAGCTCAGACAAATATGCTAAAGGCGTTGCCGCAATGGATGACGCTTTTATTGATGCAAAGGCATCAATGTCTGCGTATAAAAGCGAGTATAAAAATCTTGAGTCTCAGGCAACTTCTACTCTTACAAAAATTCGTAAGGCAGAGATGCAACTGGCCGAAGCCAATAATACAGCATTTGATAATCTTCTTAAAGGGCAACCGGGTTATATTGGCGACCAAGATAGAAGTTTCGAAGGGCGAATTCGTAAGCTTAATGAAATGAATAGCCAGTCGGAAGAATATCGGACTACACTCAAAGGTATTCAGGATGATTGGCAAAAAATCAGCCTTCGGATTCAACAGGCATTAAAATCAGAAGAGGATTTGCAGAAAGAAGCCGAACAGAAACACGGTCAAGTCCGTTCAAAGCAAGCTGCTTATAACACTATTCAAAATAGATTAAGTAGTACGGAATTCACAAGAAAAAATAGTGTTGCTTTAGGACGATTTAACACTGGGGTGTTGGATGATGGCAAAACTGGGCAACAAGTATTGGCAGAGCTAGATGCTGCTATGAAACAGTTGGATGAAAACAAAGGCCCAACAGAGTTTAAAGCAACACTTAGTCAAGTTGACGATTTACTTGTTCAGGTGAGAAAACATATTGACGATGCTTTGGGGCAAAGTCGTCAGACAAAGACATCAAATACTGATACAGATAAGATGGAAAATCTTATGCGTACATTGTATCAGTATAAAGAAACCCTTCATGGTTTTGAAGGTTCAAAGCTTGAAGCAGAATATAACGAGCTTTTCGATGCGATTAAGAATAGTAGTTATTCTTTTGAAGAAGCTCAAATGAGAGTCAGCAAATTCCAAAATGCTTGCCATCAAGCTGGATTAGAAACTGAAACTCTTGGTCAAAAACTGTCTCGTCTGTTTAAGGAGCACTTCCAGACTGCTATCGCTATGGCTGGCGTGGCAATGGTCAAGCAAGGTCTGCGAGAGGTTTATAATAATGTTGTAGAGATAGACGACGCTATGGTAGAGTTGCGCAAAGTAACAAAAGGAAGTGAAAATGCGTACTCGCAGTTCTCTGATCGTGCGGCAAAAACCGCTCGTGATTTGGGTGCATCTGTTTCTGATTATATTAGTGCAACAGCCGACTGGTCTCGTCTTGGATATAATATGCCTGATGCAGAGGAACTTGCACGTGTAAGCACTCTATTGAAGAATGTTGGCGATGGTATTGAAAGTGTTACTGATGCATCGTCTTACATGACTTCTGTTTTGAAAGGTTTCGACCTTGTTGCGGAGGATGCTCAAAAGGTAGTTGACCTTGTTAATGAAGTTGCGAACAATGAACCTGCGAGTGCCGAAGATATCCTTGAAATATTAACTCGTAGTGGCGCAGCCCTCCATGAAGCCGGAAATGATCTTGACCAGGCAGTTGCTCTTGGTGTGGCTATGAACTCTGTTACCCAAAACGCGGAGTCCTCCGGCCAAACATTAAAAACTGTCAGTATGTATTTAAGAGCTGCCAAGACGGATTTGACCGCGATGGGAGAATCTACAGACGGGTGTGCGAATTCTGTTTCCGAACTTCGTAGCGAATTAAAGAAGCTTACTGGCGTTGACATTATGGCAGACGCTGCCGGAACTCAATTTAAGAGTACATATGACATCTTGATGGAGATTTCCAAGGTCTGGGGCAAGCTGACTGATGTTGATCGTGCGAACGTTACGGAGCTTCTTGGCGGCAAGCGCAATGCGAACAGTGTTTCTGCCGTATTGTCCCAGTTCCAGATTGCGGAAAAATCAATGAAAGATGCTGCCAATAGTGCTGGTTCTGCCGCAAAAGAAAATGAAGTATATTTAACCAGTATTACTGGTAAGTTAAATCAGTTAGATGCTGCATTCCAACAGTTCAGTAAAGACTTACTTGATAGTTCTTTAATCAAGTTCTTTGTCGATTTCGCCACCGGAGCAGTAGACCTTGCTGATGGTGCAGTTAAAGCAGCTGGCGCATTACCCACTTTAACAGCCGCCATTTCTGGTGTGTTGTCCGTAATGCAGATGAGCGGAAAGCTCAAAAATGGTGCGGGTAAAGTTAATATGCCCTCTTATGTTTGTTGCGTTTGATAACATAGGATGCGGCACCATGTAAAAATAAAATAGCCACTAGAGTGCTGGGAAACCCTAAGAGCCATATCGCCTATTATTATATTTATATAAGGTAGGAATCGAAAGATAGAAACAAGGATATGGATGCTATATGCTGAGATAAAAGCTCGGTTTTATCGTATTGTCAAAATATGGTAATAATTGAGTGCTAAGTAGCGTTTACAATGGGCGGTCAGCAGCCGACTTCTAATATGAAAGTTTGATATAATACATTTTTCTGTGCAAAACCACACAAAAACTAAGCCGTAGAATGTGCCATGAACACACCCTACGGCCCTCACTTAACGCATTAAGTACGCAATGACGTACAGAGCATAGCCCAACGTCGTAACGAACTCTGCCACGCTAAGGATGGTAGCCCGAATCGTTGCCATGTCCATGACCTCCTTCCTAACAATAAGCTTTGCAGATCTTTTGGACGGCGCGAGGTCACGTCAGCCAGCTACCATTGGCAAGTCCGCGTACCGTTAGGCTCAATATTGTTGGAGGAGCAGATTCGCAATTAAGAGTTTACTCTTGTTGGAATAATCTGTCAAGTGAGTTTTGCTCAGAAAAATGTATTATATATATCCTATTATAATAGAAGAGGTTCATCGACTAAAAAGGGTCAGTGAGCAACCACTGGAAGGATAGTCAGTTCTGGACGAAAGTTCAGAAGTCCACCTCAGACGTAATCAGACGACTTGAAGAAGTAGGTGGAAATGAGGAGACGCGCTTCTCTGGCGCGATATAAATAGGAGAAAAATGATTGAATAATTGAATAAAAAGAAAAAGTACACTGTTGTTCGTTGACAGCGTACTCTAAAAAGTGTATAATAAAAGCAACCAAGAGTTCCAATAGACGGTTCCCTCGGTTAGCATCAAACAAATGGAATCAAGATCTAGTCAATCTCAATCCCGCATGAAGAGCTGCCTACTGGACATAGGCGGCTCTTTTACTTATCACGGCTTTCGCTGTGACGATGTAGCATTTCTCGAATCTCAAGAACTGTCTTTACAAAGCCTGCAAACCCGAAGATCAGCATAGCTGCATAGTAGACAGTTGTCATCTCTAAATCCATGGCAACATCCTCCTTCCGACAATATTGCCGGAAGGCAGGTAAAGAAATACACGCTCCTACTTGCCTTCCGGCCGCTGGGAGGGTGACCGCCTATTTTTACATCTATGAATGGCGAAGTTCGAAGTAGAACCCCTGATTGCCTACTTATTATACACGCATCGACACAAACGTGTCAATACTTTATAATGTAATTTATAATACATAGAGAAAGAGGTTGCTTTTCTGAAATTTTCTGGCTATAATAAAAGTACAATCGCGTATCAAAAATATACGGAGGTATTATATTATGCCAAGACCCAAAGGAAGCAAGAATAAAGCAAAGGTTCTCGATGGCGTCGATTACGCAGCACAGATCGCTGAGAAAAATACTGCCGCAGAATCTCTCGCTGAAGAAATCGCAGCACTCGGCACGAATATTGCCGCGCTGAATGCTGAAAGAAAAGCAAAAGAAGCAGAGTTGAAAAAACTCAACAAAGAGATTGTAAAGCTCGAAAAGAAAAAGGCTGATGCCGATGAAAAGATTGCCGCAGAGCTGAATCGCAAAAAGGCAGAAGATATTGTTGCCAATGCACTGGCCAGCGGTATGACTGCTGAAGAAATCGCTGAACTTCTGAAATAACTGATGTGCAGCCATCATAATGAACAAGCCCGACTTCCCTATTACTGGGAGGCCGGGCGTTTTGCATTGCTTTTTACGACAGTCTATGATACACTCTTGTAAAAGGAGTGTTGAATCATGGAAAAGAAAAATCATATTCCCGAGACCTCGACCTATAATCCCGTCCTGCCTAAAAAACAGCCACCGCAGAACACATATACATATTCCGGTCACGGGTCTGAACAGGCGCAGAATAGTCCATATTTCAAAAACAGAGATAGAATGAATGGAGGGTCAAATGACGGAGGTAATAAAACTAATAAATAATGTCGAAACGCTTTTCAATGTCTTTGTCCCAGGTGCCTTATGTGTTTGGTTCTATACAAAGCTTTCATTAAAGAAAATTGAGTACCAAGGATTTTTAGCACTTAGTATTGCACTTGGTTTTACAATAAAGTATTGTGTTGATTACATAGATTATTTACTTGGAAATTTTGTAATCGTCGGATTTCCAATTGTAGTTGTTTATGTTATCGTTGGCATTCTATGTGCCGCAATATTTTTCAAAGCCAAGAATTCGGTCAAGGTGCGGGAATGGTTTGGTTTAAAACTAGGCTATGAAACAGGCGACAATGTTTGGAGCCGACATATTGACTTCAAAGAAGGCACTTATCTTATGCTTCACATGAATGACGGAACTTTTATTTATGGCAAGCTTGAGAATGCCGATGACGATTATGTCGTTTTAACGGAACACGCAATCGGCAAAGACCGCATGGGTGATAGTATGACAGCTGCCGCAAGCAATCCGAACCGTGATACTGCGCTCTGTATTCCTATGTCTAGCGTTAAGCGCTTTGAATTCATGTACTGTAATACAGAATCGAAAATTGCAAGTTATGTTTTGCGATAAGAACAAAATATAACTTATCAGCCCCCTGCTAGATGGATGTCTATCTAACAGGGGCTTTATTTATGTTCAAAATTCATAATCACAGTTGTTGCAGTGATATGTTTTCTTTGGCTTGCCAGCGGCAAATCCCCAAAAAGCAACATCCAGAACCTTTGAGGTTGCACTGATCTTGCGTAAGTCTGGTGAACCGCAGACGGGACATTTGGGAATATAAACAGTTTTCTCCGGTTCTGGCTCAGGTTTTTTCACAGGTTCGGTTGGTGCTGGAGGCATAGTATATTCTTTACGGAATTTAGCATCAAACTCGTCCTGTTCTTCTCTCCATGTAATTCTTTTATGAGGGCCTTTGCCATCATTCTCAAGTTTTTTCTTCATTTCCTCTCTTTGCTCTTCTGTGAGTGTATTCCAGAAGGTCAGCGAAAGTAATGGCCGCTGACACGACATACATTTGTCGAACATGACGGAGTATTTGTCACAGAAAGGGCAGTAATCTACATTTTCTATGTTTACATTCATATCTTTCTCTCTCCTCAAAATCGATATTAACTTTATTTGAAACTGGAACTGAAAAGATTACAAAAAGAGATGGAACTGAGCAAGTTCGAAATGTTATTAAGTTCACAGACTCTTATAAAAAGTTAAAGGATGCCATTTCTGGTGTAATTGACAAATACAAGATTTTTAAAGCATCTCTTGGAGACACCAATTTTGCTTTAATTAAGTATATATCAAATATTCTTAAAAGTAAAGTTGGAACTGAAGAGTTTGGCAAGTCTCTTGCATCTCTATTCAACAACAAGAAGTTCTTAGGTTTCTTTACCTCTCTAGCGAATGCAGTTGTTGCATTTGGCGTGACACTCGGAGCATCTGCTATTATTAAGCATATTCAAGAGCAAAAAGAATTGATTAACACAACTGCTGAGAATGCTCGGACTGCAGCAAATGAAGTTCAAAGTGCAACAGAGAGTTTGAAGAATCTTACTTCTGAGTATGAAAATCTTGGAGATAGAGGTTCTTGGGACTCCGATGATTACGCACAGGCTCGTGATATTCAAGAAGAAATTATAGACCTCTTGAAACAACAGGCTGGCTTTGACGAATCAAAGCTGAACAATATTGATCTTCAAAACGGTAAATATGAAGACCAAAAGAAGGTTCTTGAAGACATTACGGCAGAGCAACTTCGTGCAAGTAAGTATGCTCTTGTTGAGAATGTAACCGCACAAGGCAACAAGTTAAAAGAAACCGCAAAGAAAGCAAAAAGCACTACCCTGTTGACCGACCCAACCGATGAAGCAATCGGCGTGCTCGGAAAAGCTGGATATGGTAGCTTTAACGGCGATACAAATCAGTTCTCTTTTGGAAGCTATAATCCGAAAGACATCAATAGCATTCTCGATTATTACGATCGTCTTGATGCTGCTTCAAAGCTACTCATTGATAATATGGGTAGTGAGAAAGTCGCAAGTTCTGGATTGTATCAGTGGATCATAAAGACTCGTGATTGTCTCAAGGATGAGGTGGATGCTTATCGTGAATCTACGGATGCCGTTGAAGACAATGAACTCGCACAACGCAAGCTTGAAACTGCAAGAGCTCTAACTAGCACGAATGCTCGTGCTTTGAACGGTGCTCTCGCAACTTTACAGAGCACCATTGATGGGTTCGACGCATCTAAGCTTGTTGATTTGTTGAACGGTATCAATGTAGAACTCCTTACTCCTGACCAGCAAGCTGCGCTTGATAAGATTCGTGAATTCATGACCGTAAAAGGATTTACAACCGAGCAGATTCAGGCGTTTGTTGATGTCTTAGTCGAAATCGGTCGTGTTTCTCCCTCTGCCGCAGATGGCGTTCAGTCTGCCGCAGAAGCTGCTCAGGCCGCAGCAGAGGCTTTCGATGATGCTAACAAGCGGATTGATAATCTGCAGAATGCTTATCAAACCATGTCCACATGTGTTGATGAGTATAATAAAAATGGCTGGGTAACGGTCGATAACCTGCAGGCTCTTAGCCAGCTGGAACCGCAGTATCTTGCTTGTCTTGTAAAACGTGACGGTCAGATGTCTATTAACACAGAATCTGTGCAAAAACTAGCAGAGGCCGAGATTGACCTTTATCGTGTTAGTCTTTTGAATAATACGATTCAAGGAATTCTTGCTACCACAAGTGTTGAGAAAGCAAATCAGATTCTTGGTCAAGCCAAGAGCGACATGTCTCAATCCAAGCAGATGCTTCGTGACGCAAAGAAACAGGCACTACAAGAAGCATATGAAAAGTATGGTAGTGGCGATGAGTTCTACGCCATCCGAAAAGCTATCAATCAACAAATTGACAGTTGGGAGAACCTGGATGAGTTGTGGCTTGACCTGAAGGACAAAGACCCTAGCACATATTTGGATAAAACTTCGAGCGCGTCAAAGAGCACCAGCAAATCTGTATCCGATGCAGCATCCGCTTTCGATACTCTTGTCAGCGCAATGAAAGAATATAACCAGTATGGCTATGTTAGTGCTAATACTGCGAAATCTTTAGCTGGACTTGAAGATAAGTATACTGCTTGTCTGACAAAACAAAACGGCAAGTTGGTTTTGAATACTGCGAAGTTCAAGGATTATATTAAACAGCAAATTGTTGCCGCTAATACAGCTGATGACGATGGAAAGTCGGCTTATGAGTTAGCCAAGATTCTCAGTTACCTAAATGATAGCGTTGACTCCGAAACCATCTCTTTCGAGCAACTGACTGATGCCATCAAGGGCTACGGAACCGCGATGGACGAAGCCAAAGAAAAGACGGACGCTATAAAATCCGCATTTTCTGACCTTTACGATGTTGGCACACAGAAAAAGGATAACGACTTTGGCTTTTTGGATATGGATGCCATTGAGAAGCAGTATCAGGCTGTTCGTAATCTGTATGAAAACACAGACCTATTTACAAATCCAAAATATGCTAGTGCTCTAAATTCAGAAACCGGAGAGGTTGACTACAACAGCGATGCATTTAAACAGATGTTTGCAGATCATCTGAAAGAACTTGCGGCGTCTGCCCGTGAGACCGGTGGTGCTGCTGGAAAATATCTTGCACAAGGTTTTGAAGATGCTGCCGCCAAGATTGCAAACAACGTGATGAGCATTCGTGAGTGCATTGATGGAATTGGTTCTTCTTTGAATTATGCAACCGATAGGATTGATCATTTCCAAAGCGGTTTCTCCGATATCTCTGATATTGTCACTCAATACAACACTTATGGTGGCCTAAGTATCGACAATTATCAGAAGCTGATGAGTCTCGATGATGATTACATTAAGTGTTTGAGTCTTGAAGGTAATCAGCTGAAGTTCAATACAGAAGCATATAAGGAACTTTTCATTGCAAAACTGAACGCAATGATTGATGAGTATGATGCCGCAGACGAAACAAAAGCACTTGCTCAACGTCTTCGTGAATTGAGGGATGCCGTAATTGCATCCGGTGATGGCTTTACAAGCGCAGAAGATAAGGCTAAAAACTTCGAGACAACACTCGGAAATATTAAGAGCCTCCTGAGTGACCTAATTGGTGTATTTGAAAAATTCAACGAGAATAAATCGAATGACCTAAAGATTCAGGGTGATGCTTGGATTGATGTCATCGATAAACGAATTGATGCTCTTAACGAAGAGAACGATGCACAGGAACGAGCAATCGAACTGGCAAAACTTCAGGATGAGTATGAGCGTGCAAAGGCCAATAAGACTGTCCATGTATATGGCGGCAGAGGTCAGGGCTTCGTATGGAAAGCAGATGAAAATGCCGTTCGTGAAGCTGGGCAAAACCTGTCTGACAAGCAACGCGAGTATAAGAAGAAAGATGAAATTGACAGGTTAAACAAGCTCAAGGATAAAGTTCAGGAAGCTAATAATCTTATTGGCACCAGTTGGGATGATTATCAGAAGAAGCTGAAATACACCGCCGAGTTCGAGGCCATGACCTTTGAGCAGATGGAAGGTCACTATGATGGCTTTAAAAATAGTATCCTAGACAATATGCGTGATATTCAGTCTGCTACTAATGTCAGTGATGCTATTACAAATCTCGAAAAGCTAATCAACACACTAAAAACGCTTAACGACGTTATAACATTCTTTACTTCTGGCGGTGTAAGCACTGATGGCGGTGGAATCTTTGGACTTTTTAACCAGATCAAGAACATATTCACTGGCGAAAATGGTGACTTTGATCTTGGTGGCGGTTTCAAGAAGATGTTCGATGGAGCTGCTAAGGTGGTTTCTGACGGTTGGAACTGGATTACTGGTAAGAACAGAAAAAGTAGACGAGGCTATAGGCAAGAATGCAGCAATTGGAGCGAGATTAAACGCTAATAAAGAGAATTATCTTTTCCCGATACCTGTAAGACAATGCGAACTCAGAGGTTGGAAAAACAACCCTGGCTATTAAGTAATTTATCACAAAATCAAGAACTATATGAAAACATCAGAGATTAAATGGTT
>ERZ859923.320-NODE-320-length-32405-cov-4.623771_pt1 | contig 32405 bp, 29 predicted proteins | sample MGYA00510116_ERZ859923 | MGnify/ENA primary metagenome ERZ859923 (study PRJEB30046, sample SAMN00715168) | human gut metagenome | study: EMG produced TPA metagenomics assembly of the A metagenome-wide association study of gut microbiota in type 2... | reverse complement strand
TTCCTGTTCCCATTGATGACACACTCCTTTGTTTTTATTATACTTTGATTGTTTTGTATGTGTCAAGTTTTATTATACAGGATTAAAGGCAATGTCTGGTCCCACGTAATTTCACTTCGTCGTGAAGATGCAATTAGACTTGGTTACGATAATTCGGAAGCGTGGCGGCAGCTTGTTATGCGTCACATTTCAGATATTGCAAAAAATCAGAAAATTTCATTATGCAATTTAAAATGGTACGCCGCATTTCATGACACTACTCATCATCCGCATATTCATCTGCTTGTTTATTCCGAAAATACAAAGGAAGGATTCTTAACAAACGAGGGAATTAATAAGATTCGTTCAGCTTTTGCAAACGATATATTTAAGGACGATTTGCAGTCCATATATCAGGAGCAGACGTTAAGCCGTGACGAATTGAAAGCTGTATCAAAAACGGAGTTTAAAAGTATTGTCAGAAAAGTTCAGCAAGGCGGTTTTGAAAATCCGCAGCTTGAAAATCTTATCCGCAAACTATATTCTCAGTTACAGAATGTTAAAGGCAAAAAAGTATATGGGTACCTTCCGCCTGATGTCAAAGAAACGGTCAACAGTATTTTTTCAGAACTTGCAAAAGACAATAATATCCGTCAGCTTTATGAAAAATGGTGCAGTTTGGAGAGCTTGAAATACAAGAGCTATACGCAAAAGGAAAAAGAACTGCCGCCATTGGTTGATGACAAAGTTTTTCAGCCTGTGCGGAATATGATAATCAGAACTGTACTGGATATGAATAGTCCTGTTGTTGATATTGAGATTGAAGAACCGGAACTGACAGAAAAAACTGATGATGACATAACAGATATTCCTCCGCTGATCGATGAATCGGAACAGTTAGAAAATGATAATGTGATATTTTCAGATAACGAGGAGCTGACAGCCGAAGATTTCATTTGGAGTGATGATAATGCAGTAACAGTTGATGTTGATGACAAACCCAAAAGCAAATATTATTTGAAATGGAGTATTTTCTACAAAGAAGCCTGCAAACTGATTTACAATAAGGAATCCAAGCTTGAAGATTTCAAAAAATCGGAACAGCTCTTGCTCTCTGAATCAAAGTCAGGCAATGTTCTTGCTATTCACGATTTGGGAAAACTTTATTCCACGGAAAAGATTGGTGCAAAAGATGAAGAAAAGTCATTTGCATACTATAATGAGGCATTGCAGGGCTTTATGGAGATCGAGCTGGATTCTGATTTTATGTTTCCTTATGAGCCGAAATTTGATGGGCAGATTATAAAACCCGTGAATATGCGTTCTTACGTTTGGTATCGCATAGGAAAAATGCATTGCTATGGTCTGGGAACGGAACAAGATTATGAAAAGGCATTTGAATGGTTTTTGAAGTCAGCTCAGGAGGGCAACAAATTCGCACAATACAGTCTCGCCAATTTATATTACTACGGCAACGGTGTGGAAAAAGACTTGTCTCAGGCGTTTTGGTGGTATCGCAAATCATCTGAACAGGGTCAGCCTTATGCTTCTTATGCTGTCGCTCAGATGTACAGCAAGGGCGAATATGTTGCTGAAAATAAAGAAACCGCACAGAGATATTACAAAGCGGCATTGTCAGGATTTCTTGAACTCGAAAGCAAGGATCAGGCTGATGATAACTTATATTACAAATTGGGCGCTATGTATAAAAACTGTCTTGGAACTGAGATTGATATTCCTAAAGCCATCGAATATTTTGAAAAATCCACTGAAAATATGTGGTCAACTTATCAGCTCGGCAGGCTTTATCTTTTCGGGGCAGAGGGAGTTGAAAAAGATAAGGAAAAGGCTGCCCAATGGCTTACAAAGTCCGCAAACGACGGTAATGAGTACGCTCAGAATATGCTTGACGATATGGGGCATTTTGAAAATATGCTACTTAGAAATACTGTTATGGGATTGTTTGTGAATTTAAGTAGGTGCATTGAAGATGATTATACACAGAAGTATAAATCGGTCAGACGAACAGTCGACAGCAGGCTGCGGAGGATGATAAGGTTGAAAAAGCAGGATATGGGAATTAAAGAGAATTTCACACAGAGCTTGGATTGATTTTTTGAAATAAATATATTAACCGTTGTAGAAAAATAAAAAATATGCTTAAATTCAAAAAGAGCTGGAAGAAAAATTGATAAAGCAACGGATTGTGGTATTCGGATAAATAAAAGTCAATCGCCTCCCCAAAAAAGCACAGCTATGGATAAATTGTTTCATAGACCGTGCTTTTTCACATAAATACAGATTTATGCAAATAATAATCGAAAACATTAAATCAGTAAATTTTGTTTATTTTATATTAATGATTTCGATTTATATTGAAAAAGTTGGGATTTTGTGTTAAAATAAAATAAAGGAGTGATTTTATGAGAATTGCTATTTGTGACGATGAAAAAACTTACATTGAGAAATTAAAAAATGACATCAATTCGCTGCAGACTCATGAAAACGAATTCGAATTTTCAGAATTCGAAAGCGGAGAATCATTTATTGAACAATTTTCAAAAGATAAATATGATTTAGTTATTCTTGATATTGAGATGAAAGATTTGAATGGTTTGCAGACGGCTGAGTTTTTAAGGCAAATTGATAAAAATGTGATCCTTATTTTTATGACCAGTTTTGACAAATTCGTTTATCAAGGCTATGAAGTTAAGGCATTCAGATATATATTAAAAAATCAACCCAAGTCCATTTATTTGAAACAACTCAGCGATACAGTTCAAGAGTATTATAGAAATAAGAAATACATTAAAGTCATTGACGATGGTATCGAGAAAGAACTTCTTACAGTCGATATTTTGTATATAGAGGTTTATTCACATCAAATAGTCATCCATACGTTGAATAAACACTATTATCAAAAGGGTAAACTGGGCGACTATGAGAAAATGTTAGAAGGATGTTTATTTGTACGTTCCGATAAAAGCGTTCTGATAAACATTACTAATATTGACTACATTAAAAAGAATCAAGTATTTCTGAAGAATGGCAAAAGCCTATACGTCAGCAGAAATCATCTTGAAAATATCACAAAAGCTTTTTTGAAATTTAGCAGAAGCAGGTGGGGCTAATGTCTGTTAATGAATTAATTATAGAAATTCTAAATTGCATTGCTGAGAGCTCAATTATAATTTTTTACTTGTACAATATGATGAAAGAGAGCTTCAGAGTTCGAAAAAGAGCAATATTTCCGGCAACACTGCTTACCTCTATGATTCTTGCAGCAGTAACATTATTTTTTGAATATCCATGGATCAACTTGATCGCTACTTTTGTACTGATGACAGCTGTTTCCAACATAATGTTTGAATGTAAATTCGGTAAAAAACTTTTTTGTTCATTAATATTCTTGATAGTAATACTTGCTTCAGAATCACTTCCAATGGGAATACTTTATATATTGAATTTCGGAAGCCCCTTGGATCAATTAAATTCAGGTTTAGGCAGATATATTGGAATGGCTTGTTCAAAGCTATTTTGTTTCTGGTTTTCGGTATATATAATAGAGTATTCAAAAAACAAGCAGAAAGATATTCCATTAAAGAACTGGCTGTCAATTATATTAATACCGATTTTAAGTGTGGTCATTCTTAATGGGATTTTTGTGTCATATGGGTTAACCCATAGACAGACTATAAATTATTTGATTTCCGTTATTGGATTACTTGCACTTAATTTATTTGTGTTTAACTTTTTTGATACATATGCAAATCAATTGAAATTGAAAGTCATGGAACAGAGACTTAAATCAGAAGAAGAAAATTATATGCTGATTGAAAGTAAATACAACGAGATAAGGCAATTAAAGCATGATATAAATAATCAGATATCTGTGGCAAGATCTATGTTCCGCTATGGAAATCAAAATGAGGCAATTAGGCATCTGGAGAATTTATCAAACAGCTTATCAGACGCAGGTGGAATATGCTACACAGGTATTTCATCCGTTGATGCTATTATCAATATGAAATGGCAGGAAGCATTAAATAAAAATATACAATTCACAACTAAGATAAACGTGTTTGAATCAATGACCATAGACAATATGCTGATTTGTCGGATACTCGCTAATCTTCTTGATAATGCAATTGAAGGAGCAGAGCGCTGTTCATGTGTCAATAAATATATTCACATTTCAATGATACAAGTCGATAAGAAACTTCGAATTTGTGTTATAAATTCATCAGATGAGGTTGACACTCAGAACCTTAAATCCAGTAAGTCAGGAAATGGATTACATGGTATAGGTGTAAGCAGTATAAAAAAAGCTGCGGATCAGTTGGGTGGAGTCACATCTTTTGAATGGGAGGACGAAACATTCACAGCCGACATGTTAATAAAGTATTAACGGAAAGAACAAATGACGTCCAAAAAGGTACTTTGGCGCAAAAGACTTGAAAAAAATAAATAGTATACGCTATACTGAAAACTAGGATCAGCTAGGAAAAGTATAGCGTATTTTTTATCCGGGAGAGCAATTAAACAATGAGGAAACCAGATCAGGAAACAAAGCGAGGAATAGTCATAACGTTAATTCTCAGTGCGATCTATGGCATAACGACATTAGTAACAGGTCAAGCCTGCAGCATAACCTATTGTCAGCCGAAGGAGCCGGAGGATTTACATAAATTTCTGAAAAAGAAAAGGGGTGAAGAATGTGAAAGCAATTAAAAAGCTCATGCTGAAATACGGTTCGTCATTGGCAGCCCTTGCGCTGATGATTGGAGTCGGTTCCAGTTCTAAGGCTTGCTGGTGGTGGTACAATCAGCCAAAAGAACCTGAAGGCATGAAGAAATTCACAAAAGAAGACTGATAAAAAAGCAGGAGCGGAGCGCTTCTGCGCTCCGCCACTGCGGAAACGGAGGAGAAGTTATGAAACTTAAAAGCAACTTCAAACGAATACTTTCCGGCGTAATGAGTTTAGCTATGGCGGCAACTCTTGTACCCAGTATCCCAGTACTGGCAGAGGATTTTACAACGCAGAATTATGTCTACGACAATTATGCTGTTTCCTACAATGTAACTAATTCATGGGGTGATACGGAGGTTGTTTCCGTTACGTTATCCAACACAGGTGACAGTACAATTGAAAACTGGATGCTGTACTTTGATCCAAACGGCAGCACTTCAAGCATTTGGGACGCACAGTGGGCTGAGACGTCTACCGGAGTTTCATATGTTAAAAATGCAGGATATAATGCACGGATTGAGCCTAATTCCTCGATCACTTTTAGCTATACAGTAGATAATTGTGAAGCTGTTCCCGAAGCTTTTAAGCTTTGTCAAGGGCGCATCAATAAGGAATCCGGTTACGATGTTCAGCTAGTTGTCAACGAAACATGGGGAGATAACTTCAATGGAGCTATCGTAATTACTAATAACACCGATTCCCCTATTGAAGCATGGGAACTTACCTTTGATACAAACTTTACCATTACCGAGATTACGAATAGCTGGGCAGCTACTGTAACTGAGTTAGAACCGTATAGCTATCTTTTGAAAGGAACATATACAGGCACCGTATATGCTAATTCAAGCGTAACACTTGGTTTTACAGGCGTTAAGAACGGTGATCCGGAAATATCTAACACTTCATTGACAGAAGTCGTTGCGAATGAAAGCCTTATTGACTTCATAAAGAATTATCCGGATGGAGTTTCAATTTATGCCTACGGCGACTACAATAACGAAGCGAATGCAATAGATATTGAATGGTATACCGATTATGAAGACGAGGTTTTCGATGTATGGCAGTCTGATGATAATGAAAGCTACACCTTGGTTTCAGAAGTTTCGGATGCTGACTCGTATCAGTATGTCATCACTGAGGATTTTCAAACAAAATATTTTAAAGTTTCAATTCCTAATGATTTCGGTGAAACAATCGAGTCTGTTCCCTTTGTTGTAACAAAAACAGAGGATGAATATTCTGTTGATTTTCTTGACAGCGACGGTGACGGGCTTCCGGACATTTATGAGAATATGATCGGTACAGATTTGAATAATCCCGATACTGATGGGGATGGTCTGACCGACTATCAGGAAGTATACATAACAGGAACGGATCCCACAAAGTATGATTCGGTAACCGATGGTGTTTCGGACGCAGACGCTGATCCTGACGAAGACGGATTGACCAATGCACAGGAGATAGAGTTGGGAACTGATCCGCAGAATGACGATACCGACGGCGATGGTTTGAAAGGCGGAGAAGAAGTGAATGATTATCACACCGACCCGTTGAATCCGGATACCGACAAGGACGGCGTAAATGACGGAGACGAAATTGTTCTCGGGCTTGATCCGTTAAAGCCTGATACAGATGATAATGGAGTGCTTGACTGTGATGAGTATTTCGAGCAGACTGTTGATCAAAGCAGATTTGATAGCGATTTGTTTGAAGATAATCTTGCAGTGCCATCGTTACTTACAGTTTCGGCAAAGGGAAATGTAAACAGCAATATTGATATTTCCGAGTATACAGGTCATTTAAAAGGCGAAGAAAGAGTATATGTAGGCAAGGTCATTGAAATTACAAAATCCGAAATTAACAGTGGAAATCTTTCTTTTACTTTGAGCGAGGATTACACAGTAAAAAATTATGAATTAGCAGGCGAATTGACAAACGGACTCCTTATCTGCTATAATGACGGAGAAAATACAACTCCGTTGGCTACAACTTACGATGAAGAAACAAGAACATTAAGCGCTGATATTTCAGCAGAAGGCATTTATTTTGTCCTTGATGTTATTAGTTGGCTTGAATCACTTGGTCTTGATATTCCTTCAGAAACATCTGTAGAGGCTCAGCCGTCAATTCAGACTTTTGCTGCAAGAGCCGTATCCGACGCTGCGGCAAGCATTGCAACAGTTCAGATCAAAGGTCAGGTAGACATTGTGTTTGTAATTGACACAACCGGTTCAATGAGCGGATATATTAACAATGTAAAGAATAACATTACTGCGTTTGTAAATGAAATCGAATCTGCAGGAATTACTCCATCTTTTGCACTTGTTGATTACAGAGATATTACCTGTGACGGTGAAAATTCAACCAATACAAAGAAAAATCCCGATGGAGATAACTGGTTCAAAAATGCGGATGACTTCAAAGCTGAAATTGCAAAATTGACTGTTGACGGCGGCGGAGATACTCCTGAAACGGCAATAGACGCATTAGAAATGGCTCGTCAGCTCAATTTAAGAACGTCATCACAAAAATTCTTTGTTCTTGTAACAGACGCAGGATACAAGATTGACAACAATTATGGAATCAAATCAATGAGTGAAATGATCGATTTACTTGTTGATGATGATATTAATGTATCTGTCGTTTCAAATTCAAGTTATCAGTCTACATACAAATCTCTTTATGAAAGTACCGGAGGCATATTTGCAAATGTTGGCGGCAATTTTAAGGATGAGCTGCTTTCAATTGCAGATATGATCAACGAGGAAACCAACAGCGGATGCTGGGTCGCTCTTAACGGACTCATTCCGCAAATTGTTAAGCTTGATGAAAGACCAGTTTGGAACGGAACAGCTGATACTGATAAGGATTCTCTGCTTGACAGAGAGGAACTTAAGAGTGTTTGGCCTACTAAATATATTGATGTTTCACCGTTTCTTTACCTTCTAGGACTCCCTTGGGATTATGAATATCCCTCTGTTCCGGCTTATGATTATTATAGTAATCCGACTAAAGAGGATACGGATAAGGATGGTATCTATGATGAAGTGGATAATGAACCACGTGTCAAGGGTTACTATGATGAAGAAGTAGAAGATATCGTCATAGGTGAACTGACAATAGTTTCTTGTAGCAACCCTCTTACTGGACACGGATTTCTTGTATACAAAAGTGCTGTTAATGACACGCTTGATTTCACAGGATTTGTTCGTGGTTATACCTATCAAACTTGGAATAAGGTTGACCCATGCTTTTATGATATTCAATGTGGACAGTCTGTTTCAATCGGAAATGCGGGAGCTGCTGTTGGTGGCTCTTCAGTTTCTGGTGAAAGTGGATCAAATTCCGGTGGCAGTTCTGTTGGTAGTTCAGGTGGTTCAAGTGGCAGTTCTGCAGGACCTTCTAGTGGCTCCTCTAGTGGCAGTGAGAGTGATGTGGCAGGAATCTACTTCAACAGAGAATTTGCTGTTGAAGCAAATAATTATAAAGAAAACTATGATTCTTCAAACCCAAGTGATTTTAAGCAGGAATATGATAAAAACTACGCCTATACTAAGAAAATTACACAGGATCAGTGGGATAAACTAATACAATATCATAATGATCACAACACATATGATTTGCTTTGGAACAACTGTGTATTGGTTGCTACAAGAGCCTGGAATCTCATTTATCAAGATGACCAAATTGATACAAATGCAATACCATCTGTTGTAAAGAATAGAATAAAAGAAAAGTCCAACTCATTTGTTTATGATTTGTATTCAGTTTTGGAGTATAGTTTATGAAAAAATTAATTCTGAAATTATTGGTTGCTTTGGCTTTACACATACTATATTTCGTCGTAATTGCAGGAATCGGTATTACAAATACGGTTCTTGGCAGAAAAGCGGTATGGCTGGAGTTATCCTTTTTTCTGCTACTGGAAATTCTTCTGTTCGTAGTCTATTTCATCGCACCTCTATCTTCAACAGTCCATAAGATTGTCTATTGGATTGTTTCTGAACTATTTAGTCTGTTTACCGCATGGTTTTGGATGTACTTTATTGCGGGACCTATTTGGAATTTTTAAATCTATCCTTAAGTTTGGTTTTATTTGCATAAAAGTGATTGATATGATTGACGAATATGCTTGTGGTAACCTAAAGGCCTTAAAATTAATTTGAGAACATTTGATGAAAGTGTAGAAATCTACTCTTTCATTGGGCAATTTCAGTAGTTTTCATTCATGAGTAACTATGGGAGGATGAATAATGAAAAAAGCAATCACTATTTTGTGGATCATAAATATCATTATTATCTTAATAATATCTATCATACTCATTTGGTGGAAAAAAGATCATAAAGAAATAGGTTTAATTGGAATGCTCAATGCCAAATTGTTTGTATTATATCTAATTATTGCTGTTGTATTATTTATTATTCTTACAATCGTTATTCTAAGGAAAAAATAATCTTTCGGTAAGCAATTGGAAAAGTTTTGCTAAATGGAGTGAACAGTTACCAGAATATCATGAAAATTTCTATTCTTGGGGAGGAAAATATTTTATTGATTATGATGAATATGAAGAATACATTGGGTATAAACTGTCTGGGTTCAGCAATATTTTATACATATCATAACTAAGAGGAATTGTAGTGAAGAATAGCATAGTAGCTGTTATATTTACATTGATTGTTTCTATGTTTTTATCTTCACGAAACATTGTATATGCGACAGAAGATAAAGCAAGGGCGATAACAATTCATATGCAAGGACTATCTGATGAGGCGTATTATGTTGATCTTCTTGTAAAGATTAAAACTTCTGATCCGGTATACACTGATTTCAACAGCAAAATGCCAAAATAAATGGTTTTGATAAAATGGTTTATTACAAATCCGGCCACAGCTTTTCCAGGAACTAATTTTTCTACTACAGGATGTGTCGGAGAAACGGAGATTGCAACTGATTGGTGGTATTCGATTGGTGATGCTGATTCTGCAATGAGCATGCATTGTGCAAAAAATAGAAATGGTTATATTGCAACTATAACATATAATTTAATTGATTTCTATGATTGGGAGTAAGGCTCTCCTCTTCGAGGCGGTCTTGTTACTGATGGAGAGATGTATGAATTACATGAAACAGGAATGGCAAGAGAATATAAATCTGTTGGAACTTATACAAGGGTCATTACTTGGAACAAAGGAGGTCGAATGAATGAATCAATTCTTTGGTAAGTTAAAAAACTGCAATCATTCTAATTGTTTTATTGATTGACCCTCTGAAAAAAAGTCTGTAAAAAGTCAGTCAACTGTGATATAATAAAAATAACACAGGAGGCTGATTTTTTATGGCAAGAAGAAAAAGAGAACCAATGAGCGAGGGGAAGAAGAATATCATCGCAGAACTGATCGAGGAGTATGATATCAGGACAGCAAAGGATATAGAGGATGCTCTCAGGGATTTGATGGGCGGCACTATACAGGAAATGCTTGAGGCAGAGCTGGATGAACACTTAGGGTACAGTTCATATGAACGCTCGGACAACTCCAATTACCGTAATGGTAGGAAAACCAAGAAGATACGTGGAAATTTGGGCGAAACAGAGATCGAAGTACCACAGGATCGAGACGGAACATTTGAGCCAAAGGTGGTAAAAAAGCGTCAAAAGGACATCTCCGGCATTGAACAGAAGATCATTTCGCTGTACGCAAAGGGCATGACAACACGCCAGATAAGCGATACCATCGAAGATATTTACGGATTTGAGGTCAGCGATGGTATGGTATCCGACATCACAGACAGACTTCTTCCGCAGATAGAAGATTGGCAGAATCGTCCGCTTGATGAAGTGTATCCGATTGTTTTCATCGATGCAGTACACTTTTCAGTGCGTGATAACGGGCAGATCAGGAAGCTGGCTGCATATGTGATTCTCGCAGTAAATTTGACAGGTCACAAGGAAGTTTTATCCATACATATCGGAGAAAACGAGAGTGCAAAGTACTGGCTTGGCGTACTTAACGAGCTGAAAAATCGCGGCGTAAAGGATGTCCTCGTGATATGTGCCGATGGACTTTCGGGTATGAAAGAAGCCGTAAATACGGCATTTCCACAGACAGAATTACAACGTTGTATCGTTCATCAGGTGTGAAATACGCTGAAATACGTTGGCGAAAAAAACAAGAAAGAATTTGCCAGCGATTTGAAAACAATTTACCATGCGCCGTCTGAGGACGCTGCGCTTGAACAGCTTGAGCGTGTGACGGAGAAGTGGGAAAAGGATTATCCCAATGCAACGAAAAGCTGGTACAAAAATTGGGACGTCATATCGCCGATTTTTAAGTTTTCAGCGGAGGTCAGAAAGGTCATTTACACCACCAACGCCATCGAAAGCCTTAACAGCGGCTATCGTCGTCTGAACAAACAGAGAAGCGTATTTCCGAGCGATACAGCGCTCCTGAAGGTTCTGTATCTTGCAACTCATGAAATAGCGAAAAAATGGACTATGCCGCTGAGGAACTGGGGCATAGTTCTTGGCGAGCTGGAGATCATGTATCTCGACAGGCTAAGCTGAGCCGGCACAGTCAGTCTGCTTCCATTCCGCTACGCTCCATTCCAGCAGACTGACTGTTGAAGAACCTTGACAAATTACGGTATTTATTGTATACTGTAAAAAAATGAGCGGCTGGTTTTCAAGCCGCTCCACAATATCGTTTTTTATCACTGTTGTTGAATTCACAGAGATTTTTTCACAGGGCCGATAAAACTTTTTCATTTCCATGCTCGCTGGATGATTTGGGTGAGGGTTTTTCTTTTTGGGATGAAAGCATGATATATGAGGAGAAAACCGAACTTAGAAGCTGAGGATTGTTATATGACGGTAAATTGCTGGATACGGTCACAATGCATTGTGCAGCAGACGATAATGATTATAGTGATAATGATATTATTTGTATAAGCTTTACTGCGAGTGCTTTTAAAAGGCAGGATACGATTGATAATATTTCAATAGGCGGAATAACCTTTGAGAGTACAGAAGCAGAAATAAATCAAATGTTTGGTGAACCGACAGACAATCATGAAGATTCAAGTCACTTTAGCTCATATTTATATTTAATTGATAAAAAGTGGCTGACTCTTTCTTTTAATTATGGGCATCTAAATATTATAGATCTTAATTTTGGAGGAAAATAAAACGTCGATTAATATTGATACAAGTTTTGAGATTATATTAAAACTAGACAATGATATGACAAAAGTAGAAGAAACAATGATAAAACTATCTGACGAAGAAACATATACCGTAGATGGTTTTTGTGAAATATAAAAAAATAATTTTTATTCGTCGCTTGATGAGAAAGAAAATGTCATGAAATTGCAAAAACAGATTACAAACGAAGAATTGCTTGAACTTACAAGAAAAGCATTTGAGAATGATGAGGTTGCTGAATTTCTTTGCGGAGAAAAAGGATATTCAGTTATGGGAAACAGGGATATACCTATTAATATTCCTACAGATTTCGGACGCATTGTAGAAAAAGGAATATATGAGTTATATTTGACTACAAATGATGAAGTAATTATCAAGAAATTCCGTAAAGCAATTATGACACTAAATAGTACACCTATTCAAGTTTGGTGTGCATATATGGCTTGTTGGAATCAAATTTTCAATGAACATTCTAAATATCCAGCACCGTTTAAAATGATTGATGATACCCTTTTAAAGACATTAAAAAGTACCTTGATAAACAATGAATCATCTCTACGTAATTGTAAAGAGTGGATGGGGATTAACAAAAAAATGGATTATGGGATTACATAATTCGTATAGATAATGTCTTAAAAAAAGATTATGGGGTGAGTGTATTATGAGTGAAGTGAATAATGATTTTTTAGAATATGGAGCTTCTTTTTTAGTTACAAAGAGAGATTATGATTTGTATTATAGTGATCCAGATAGTTTACTTGGTGCGGGAGGGCAACGCTTTATTGCACCAAGCAATCAAATGGATCAATTGCTTATTGTAGCTAATGGTGATATTGGCATTATAGAAGAAGGACTAGGTATAGAGACCGATAAATGGGCAGGTCAAGAATTAGTTAGAATTGACATAGATAAATCCATTGTAAATGATTTCTATGAAAGTGGAAATCTTAAGCTTCCAACAGGTTCAGAATCTGGTGCAAATAGTTCCTGGTGGAGAAACAAGTGGTGGTATAGCTGAAGCTATACTTTCTGATTGTCCTACTTCCAATATTGATAGAGTTGGAACTACTACTGCAGTAAATGGAGTCCCGACCGAACAATTAAATAATCTATATAATTCGTTAGGAGGAGATTCAAACGCACTTAAAACTGTTACTGATGCAGTAGATGATATTCCGAGAACAAATATAGATGAGAATGCGCTATTAAAGAATATTACTACTGGTAAAACAAATGTAATAGACGCTATTGATGATGTTTCAACTCTACCGGGACGTAGTAATGGCACACATCTTGGTGTGCGTGTTGGTGCTGTACTTGGTGTTTTAGGAACGGTTGGAGATGTTGCTGATGTTGTCACAACAGCTAGTACAGCATATCAACAATATAAAAATGGAGATATTGAAGGAGCAACTGATACACTTGGTTCATGGGGGATGAGTACATTAGGTGGAATGGCAGGTGGTGCAGGTGCAGGTGCTCTAGCGGGCATTGGTATGGGCACTCTTGTTGCAGCTGGACTTGTATCTGGACCAATTGGCTGGGCTGCAATTGCTGCAGCTGGTCTTGCTGGTGGTATTCTTGGTGGATTTTTGGGTGAGAGTATATGGGATTGGCTACTAGACCCTCTCAATGACGAATATACAAATGCAGGTAACGCTCAACCTCCTCGTGATCCTCTTGCGATAGATCTTGGAGCATTAGGGATTGAACTTACGACACTTGAAAACGGTGTTAACTTCGACCTAGATAAGAATGGTTTTGCTGAAAAGACAGCATGGATAGGTCTTGAGGATGGTTTCCTTTGTCTTGATCGCAATGGTAATAGTAAAATTGACGATGGCGGTGAGCTTTTCGGTGATCAAGTCGAACTTTCTAATGGCGCAATTTCTGTTTCGGGTTTTGAAGCATTGGCGGACTTTGATGAAGATGGCGATGGTGTAATTGACCATAATGATACAGTATGGAATGATTTGCGAGTTTGGATTGATGCAAATCATAATGGTATATCTGATTCAGGAGAATTGAAAACACTAAACGAATTAGGAGTAGTAAATATAAGCCTTGATGTTACCAAGGAGGAGAATGTTGATACTGCAACTGGAACTATGGAAGCTGAATTTGCTATGGTTACTTTCGCAGATGGAACTGAGCGAAAGATTAGCGAGTTTTGGTTCCCAGTAAACACTTCAGATACAACACAGACGGGCGGAGATGGTGAAATTGTAGAAACCAAAGGAAATGTTCCGGATATTACTTTAGCTATTGAAGCAGATAAGACAGGAACACTTGCGGTACTGTATAAAAAATATTGTTTATCAGAAGATTTTGTTGAAAAGCGATTTCTCTCAAAACAGATTTTATACTTTATTACTGATTCAACAGATATTAGTCCGAATTCGCGCGGCGGAAATATTGATGCTCGTGACCTGCATGTGATTGAAACCTTTATGGGACGTGAGTTTGTTGGCGTTGGTGGAACAAATCCAAATTCAAATGCAGCAAACATTTTGAAAAAGTTGTATATATCACTTGAAAATATCTTTTTCAGCGATCTTAATGTAGAATCACAGGACAGTTTCTATATTAACATGATTTTTGTTTCAGAGGATGAACAGGGAAATAAAATCGTAGATTTCACTTTTCTTAATGCCATTTTAGAAATGGAAATTGCTACTGGTGAAAACGTTGAGGGAAACCTTTATAGTATCGGTTCATATCTTTCTCTGTTCGATGAAGCTTATGATACTAATGCTTTCAGTGAGTTTAGTACATACTATAAAGCAGTTTCACCACAATATGCTGATATTTTGGAACTGTCTAAATCAGGAACTACATATCTTGCAACCAATGACAATGACACATATAGAGGAACTGGAAATAATGATTTCATTTTCGGATTGGATGGAAATGATATATTAAATGGTGCGAGTGGAATTGATATTATTCATGGAAACAACGGCAATGACCAAATATCCGGAGGAGTTGGAAACGACATGCTCTACGGCGATTCAGGCAACGACACTCTCGACGGAGGGACAGGCAATGACACTCTCAAAGGCGGCTACGGCGATGATACATACATTTTCGCAAAGGGCTACGGAAACGATACAATAATAGACTCCGATGGTCTGAATACTCTCAGATTTAAGGGAATTAAACCAAGCGATATCCTTGTAAACGGCACAGATGAATACGACGCAACTATTACAATAAAGGGTACGAACGATACTCTTGTTATCAAGGATTTCCGCAAGAGTGAGGAATACCGCAATTACGACCTTGAAATAGACGGAGTTAAAATGCACGTTACAGATAAGGATAGTCCGTTCAGACATATCTACGGCGGAAACGGCGACGATGTTCTTAAAGCAGTTGTAGATGATTCGATCATGCACGCTTTCGGCGGTGACGATACCGTTTACGGAAGTAAGGAAAATGACGTTATCTACGGCAACGAGGGCAATGACACCGTTTACGCAGGAAACGGAAACGACTTTGTTTACGGCGGAGATGATAACGACGCTATTTTCGGTGAGGAAGGTGACGATATTATTTACGGTGATAACGGTGATGACATTCTCGACGGAGGAGCAGGAAACGATATACTTTATGGCGGAGCAGGAAACGATACATATGTATTCAGCAGAGATTACGGTACAGATGTCATTGATGACAGCGAAGGAACGTCAACTGTTAAGCTTGCCGACGATCTGACTTTGTCGGATATCGAGATCAATGCCGTTGGTAATGATGTGATTATCAGTATTAAGGATACAGAGGACAAGCTTATCATTACCGATTTTGCAGACGCTCCCGAAAACTACGTTCTGCAGATAGGCGAAGAAATCCTGCCCGTACAGGATAATATCACAGGCATCGATAACGATAGAACAAACAAATGGATATAAAGTCCAAATCAGCTTTATCAACTTACAGAAAACCGCTGATATAGCAATAAATGAAAGGACTTATATCTATGATTGATGCACTTTACAACTACCGCCAGGGCGATATTCACTCCACTGAGTTTTCGGACGATTTCAACAAGCTCTGCATACCGTTTGAAGATTCGCTGAGTGAGGAGCAGATTGATGTATTCCACAAAATCCTCGATTGCGTGAGCGATACCGCCGCCACTGAGATGAGAGCTGCATACAACGTCGGCTTCAAGGACGGCGTGGCACTGATGAAGGAAATTCAGGAATAATTGCATAGATAAAAGGGATATGTTCTCCGATGTGAATTGCGAGGGCATATCCCTTAGTTTTTACCCGTAACAGTCAGCGTTTTTCTGATAAATTCCCCAGTGAAAAATATAGATTTTGTTTTGCAGAATGATTGACTATTTGTGCAAATTGTGGTATAATATAAAGGCACATAGTATCTCTCGGATACCATACCAACGAAAGTGAGTTATGACTTATGATAGATAATAAGAAAGAGCAGGAACGTGCGGAACTACACCGCACCATATGGGGCATCGCCAACGATCTGCGTGGTAGTGTAGATGGTTGGGACTTTAAGAATTATGTCCTTGTTATGCTGTTTTATCGCTATATTTCGGAAAATCTGACTAACTATATCAATGCAGGAGAGATCGAAGCAGGCACTCCCGATTTTGATTATACAAAGCTGTCGGACGATGATGCGGAGACTGCCCGTGACGATATGGTGCAGACTAAGGGCTTTTTCATTCTGCCCAGCCAGCTTTTCTGCAATGTGCTTGCAAAGGCTGACACGGACGAGAACCTAAACGAAACACTTGAAGGTATCTTCCGCAGCATTGAAAGTTCTGCCCAGGGCTGTGAGAGTGAGGACGATTTCAAGGGGCTGTTCGACGATTTTGATGTGAATAGCAACAAGCTCGGTGGTACAGTCGCAAAGCGTAACGAGCGACTTGTCAAGCTGATGAACGGTGTCGCTTCAATGCAGTTGGGCGATTATCGGGAGAATACCATTGATGCGTTCGGCGATGCCTATGAGTATCTTATGGGTATGTACGCTTCAAATGCAGGCAAGTCGGGCGGTGAGTATTACACTCCGCAGGAGGTGTCTGAGCTTCTCACAAGGCTTGCAACGGCAGGAAAAACTGAGGTCAACAAGGTCTATGATCCTGCCTGTGGTTCAGGTTCGCTGTTGCTGAAAGCCGCCAAAATTCTCGGAAAAGACAATGTGCGTCAAGGCTTTTTCGGGCAGGAGATTAACATTACAACATACAACCTCTGCCGTATCAATATGTTCCTGCATGATATAGACTACGATAAATTCAATATTGCTCACGAAGACACGCTCACCGAGCCGCAGCATTGGGACGATGAGCCGTTTGAGGTCATCGTGTCAAATCCCCCGTACTCTATAAAGTGGGAGGGCGATGCGAATCCTCTGCTGATAAACGATCCCCGTTTCTCGCCTGCGGGTGTGCTTGCTCCGAAGTCTAAGGCTGACCTTGCGTTTATTATGCACTCGCTTTCGTGGCTTGCAAATAACGGTGCCGCCGCTATCGTATGTTTCCCCGGCGTGATGTATCGTGGCGGTGCAGAACAGAAAATACGCAAGTATCTGATCGACAACAACTTTGTTGACTGTATTATTCAGCTCCCTGACAATCTGTTTTACGGCACTTCTATCGCAACCTGTATTATGGTGCTGAAAAAGAACAAGACCGCAAACAGCACACTTTTCATTGATGCTTCAAAGGAGTGTGTCAAAGTCACGAACAACAACAAGCTGACCGAGGACAATATCTCGAAGATAGTGGCAACGTTCACGGAACGCACGGACAGCGAATACTTCTGCCGTCTTGTGTCTAATTCTGAAATTGCCGAGAATGACTATAATCTGTCCGTTTCGACTTATGTTGAACAGGAGGACACAAGAGAGGTCATCGACATTGCGGTGCTGAATGCGGAGATTGCTGAGATCGTCAAGCGTGAAGATGTGCTGAGGGCAGAGATAGACCGCATTATTGCGGAGATCGGAGATTGATTTATGACTGATGTATTAAAAAACTATGAATTTTGGCTCTCAGTTATAACAGTTTTGGCAGCAGTTATTGCACTTTTTCAATCACATAAACAAGTCAAAATCAGTAATAGGCAAGCACTTTTAGACAGAAGAATCAACAAGTTTTTATTGTTTAAAGATTTATTAGCAAATTATAGTAATAGTATAACCTTGTTGGAAGAATCTATTTTAAGTCAAGATGTTGAATTTCCTTTTATTTATCTGACTAATTGCTCTTCATTAGAAATGATTGCTAATGTGATGAAAAATCCTTTATCGCATGAAGAAAAAAACTTATTTCTAACTAAATGCGAAGAACTGAAAAAAAGTGCCATTGAAGTTGAACTAATATTTAAAAGCTCTGTATCCAAATATATGGCTGAATTTATTATAGTTTATAAAAAACTATTACAAGCGATGCATCGTCAGCAAATTGCTTTAAATGGCTTAAAAGATAACAACTTTGATCAAAAATCTTGTATGTCGCTTGATATATTTCAAGAAAAAGTGCATGATTGGGCTGAAAAAAACAAATTATACGAAACAGCAGACACATTAAAAAAACTATATCAACTTATAAATGATAGAGAAGTTGAAAAGAAAATTAGAAAAGAGATTAGCTTAATATAGGTGATAACAATGACCAAACTTGAACAACTTATAAAAGAGCTTTGCCCTAACGGAGTAGAATACAAAAAGCTCGGTGATATTGCAACCGATATTTTCAGAGGTGCAGGGATAACCAGAGATCAGGTGACGGAAGAAGGTATTCCCTGTGTGAGATATGGCGAGATATACACTACCTATGGTATTTACTTTGATACCTGTGTTTCGCATACTGACGAAAGCACTGTACAAAGCAAGAAATACTTTGAACACGGTGATATACTCTTTGCTATCACGGGTGAAAGCGTTGAGGATATAGCAAAATCGACGGCTTATGTTGGATATGAGAAGTGTCTTGCAGGCGGTGATATTGTTGTATTAAAGCATAAGCAAAACCCGAAATACTTGTCTTATGTGCTATCAACAACTTCGGCTCAGGCGCAAAAGAGCAAAGGTAAGGTAAAAAGCAAGGTCGTTCATTCAAGCGTTCCTGCAATAAAAGATATAGCAATCCCTGTACCGCCTTTGGAGGTACAGGCTGAAATTGTCAAGATCCTTGACAATTTCACAGAGCTTACAGCAGAGCTTACAGCTCGCAAAAAGCAGTATGAATACTATCGTGATCTCCTGTTAGGCTTCGGCGTCCATGGGGGGGGGGACAAGTGAGTGCGAATGGCGAACGCTTGGGAAGATTGCCGACTTACTATCTGGTTTCCCATTTGACAGTAGACAGTTTAGTGGTGCTGGCATCAGACTTATGCGTGGAATGAACATTAAGCGTGGTTTCTTGGATTTTTCTGAAAGTAATAATAGATATTGGGCAAGTGATGAGGGATTAGAAAAATACAGATTGCACAATGATGATATTGTAATCGCTATGGACGGATCACTTGTTGGAAAAAGTTTTGGCTTAGTGTCTGAAGAACAACTACCACTACTTCTTGTACAGCGTGTAACTCGCATTAGAGCAAAAGAAAATGCGGATAACAGATATATATATTACTGTATTACAAGTGCTTTTCCGTCTTATGTAGATTCTCAAAAGACTGAGGGGGCAGTTCCGCATATTAGCTTGAAAGATATATCAAATTTCAAAATACCATTTCCACCTATTGAAGAACAAAGACGTATTGCTTCAATCCTCGACCGCTTTGACAAGCTCTGCAACGACATTTCCGAGGGCTTGCCTGCGGAGATCGAAGCAAGACGGAAACAGTATGTGTATTATAGGGATAAACTTCTTTCCTTTAATGAAGCATGATAAATAATAGCCCAGGAATGTGAGATGAACAAATTGAGTTCTACATACAGCGAGAAAATAAAAGAATTACGAAGCACTGCGCAGGAAACGCAGGCTGCGATTAAAATTCAAGATAAACTGAACGAATTGAGGTCAAAAGATGTTGTTATATCCTCTTATCGATGGATATGGGAACTCATACAAAATGCGAAGGACTGCACTAATTCGACTGGAAAGATAGATATTGAGATATATTTCGATTCAAAACAGAAGATAGTGGAGTTTAAGCATAATGGAAAACTATTTGCAACCAAAAACATAGTTTATCTGATTGAACAGGTATCAACAAAGGAACGTTCAAGAAATTCTGCCAGCACAGGTAAATTCGGGACAGGATTCCTGACAACTAACCTCTTATCGCCTATCATTACTATCTCCGGCTTGCTTCATGATGAAGATGAATCAAATATTGCTCGGTTTCAAGTTACAATTGATAGATCAGGCAAGTGCCTTGATGAATTAAAAGAAGCTATCAAAAATAGCTGTGATCAGCTTGAAGCAAACACCTTCAATATTACAGATGCAGTTGATGAAAATGCAATGAATACGATGTTTTCCTATTCATTGGATGAAAACGGCGTAAAAGTTGCTAAGGTAGGTCTTGAGAATTTCCTGATTACTGCCCCATACGTTTTTGCGTTTGTATCCGAACTGAACAAGATAACAGTTACTGTAGATGGAGCTGTAACAGTATATACGAGGGATAAGGTTGGCGTTACCCAAAGTGATGATACCTTTGTAAGTCGTATACGAAAAAACGATTCTCCTGATGCAATAAATATTTTCACTATTCAGAACGATACCCTTATGCTTGCCGCTGAGATAAAACAATATGATCGTGAAAACCACATCGTTCGCTATTCTGATCTTCTACCAAGATTATTCTGTGACTTTCCGCTGTTAGGCACACACGATTTTGCTTTTCCTGTTGTAATAAACAGCAGAGCATTTGATCCCACCGAACCCCGAAACGGAATCTTTTTATACGGTGATAATGGCGAACAAAATAGAAACATACTGAAAGATGCTTGTTCTTTGTACGCCGCTCTGATTGATTATTTTATTCAAAAAGATTACAAAGACCTCCATAACATAGTGTGCATACCTCCGATTGAAAGTAAGGACTGGATAAATAAGGATTGGTATACAAGTGAAGTCATAGAGGTGCTTAAAACCAAAATTAAAGAGTTTCCAATGTTTCATATGCTCGATGGCAGTACGAAATCATTAGAAGATGAATGGGATATTGAAGATGCAGTATTTCTATCAAGTGATGATAGCAAGGATCTAAGAGCTGATGTTTGGAATCTTTCGAGTATGCTGTTTCCCGATAAACACGTCAATAAAGATGAAATTGAAGACTGGTATTTATCTTTATGGGAAGATTGCAGAAATTTCGGCTTGATTGATCTGATAGAGAGTGTTGAGAAAATAGGAAATCTTTCCGATCTTCAAAAAAGAGTACCTAACCCAATTGAATGGTTGAACACGCTATACATACTGATATACGAAAAATGTGCTGATATAGCTGACATATCAAAGAGGGATAATGCTATTTTCCCTAATCAACACGGAGAGTTTTGCTGTATTAAGTCACTTAAATTAGATGGCGGGATAGATGAAGTATATAAGGAAGCTGCACTTTTGATTGATATTGATTTAAAAGCAGAGCTTATAGATAATAGAATCCGTTATGGAAATCTTGAAACAATGTCTTTCTATGATGTTGCCTATCGTTTGGCAAACAAAGCACAAGAACATAATACAAATACAAATCAGTTTTTCAAAAGAATTGTTGGATTTATAAAGGAAAGCAACCCTAAGCAAGACATTTTTATATCGCTTTATGATACCATTTACCCGACAAACCCTATTATTGTAAATCCAGTTCGTTATGTATATGATAAGTTACTCAATGAAGCGATTGAATACTGGTGTAATATTATTTGCAGGGATATAGCCCGATATAATAATCTCACCGCTTTAACAGTCAACTATCAGCTTGCTTCAAACGATGAAGCAGAAAAATGGATTTCAAAATATGTTTCTTATTTGATAATGATAGAAAAAGCTGAGTTACTTGACAGATATTCTGTAATTCCTAATCAAAATGGAGTTCTCTGCCAAAAGTCAAGCCTTTACAAAGAACATGGCTCTATTCCTGAGTTCATGAAAGCAGTTTGCCGCATAGCCGGATTTGACATTAAAGCAGATTTAGCTTCAAATGCAATTGATGTATCTAAAATCATTCCTCGTAAAAAGGGCTTTAAGGAAGTTTCGGATTCTATTACGTCTTATGTACGGAAGCACATGAACAATATTACGGCTGTGGGTGATGATAAAGAAGCGTTCAATCAGACATACAAATGGCTTCGAGAACGGAAAGACGATCAAAGCGTTCGAGAATATTTTTCAGAGCTTTTGGAACATTTATATTGGTTTTATAACGATGATGAGATAGCAGAAAGTGTAGCGAAAGCTACTGAACTTGACACTATTCTCAATAAATATGGTTTTTCGGATATTAATCAGCTTGAAAAAATACTGATTCATAAAACTTCAGAGCATTCTGTGTCTATGTCCATTGAAGAAGTTCTCGCTCGGTATGGTGTTAGCACACAAGAGGAATTGCAAAGGCTAATTGATAGTCGAGTTCTCGGAGAGGATTTTCTTCATACTAATGAAGCAAGTCTTGAAAAGTTTGAATATGTACAGAAAATCATTCAGCGTGCGATTACCAATATAAAGGCACATCTCATTAAGGTAGGATATGATCTCAATAATTCCGCTGAAATTCACAAAACTATTTTTACAGCTTCTATTAACGGCAGAGAAATCTATGTTATTGCAAGACCAAGTGATTATGATGAAGTGATCCTTTATTATGATGCTGAATTTGAAACACTTGACTATACGAAAGATTTTGAACTTTGGGTTGATAATGGCAGAACCGATCCTGAAAAATTAACGTTTGGTAGGATATTGAAATTAACAGGTGTAAATAGAATTCCTTTACGGAGAATAGCAAAATGATTGATATAACTGATGTAAAAAAAGTATTGAACGGCAATCTGAATGATAACACGATATGTTATGAATACGAGCTAAGACCGTCTATAATCGTATCTGCTATAAAAAAGCTCGCAAATATTACAGACGATTATGGATACATTTTCAATGGCGTTATTGAAGCAAACAATACTTTCATCGTCAAAGGCTTATCAAGTGGTTATACTATCAGAAATACAGTGGAGAAAGCTTTAGATTTGCTTACCGTAAAGCCTAATGTTGAATATGATTCCATTGTCATCAACGAAAAAACGATTTATGTTATAAAAGTTTTTCGCATTTCCGAAGGAACATCGTTATTATCAGATGAGTTGGAGTCCGAATCTATCAAAAAATTTATCAGCACACTTTACCAGGTTTGTGTTAAGCTGCAAGCGAACTCAAAATTTATAGATGCGTCTGAGGATGAACGCAATGATTATATTCGTGATATGCTTGATAGAGAAGAATATGTTATCAAGGATCAGACTCGTAGAGGTCTTTCGGCAAATGGGGCAGCAACCGGAGAAATTGATATATTAGTTGAAAAAGACAATGCACCATTTACGATAATAGAAGCTCTTAATCTTAATAGTGTGAATAAAGATTATTTGGGAAAGCACTTGGATAAGATATATACATATGATACGACTGGAAATCTATTCAACGTATGTTTAGTATACGCAAAGATCAAGGAATTTGCTTCATTTTGGGAAAAGTACAGTAATTTCGTGCAACAGTTTAATTATCCCTATCCTCTTGTATCATCTGATGGGAGTATTGATCAAGAATATATTGGCTCAGAAATAAGAATTATGACAACAACCCATAACAGGTCAGGTAAGCTAACAAGGCTATACCATATCTGTGTAAAGATACTTTCAAAATAAAGGAGTTGAGAGTATGAGCTATTTTAACATTGTAGCCGCTACAAGCGAAAATACGGTAGTTACCGAATATATCCCCGAACAGCGTACCGCCGAAGCCTATCAGAGCGAAGCGGAGCTTGAAAAGGAATTTATCCGCCGTCTGGGTGAGCTGGGCTATGAGTATCTGACTATCCACAAGGAAGATGATTTGATTATTAACCTCCGAAAGCAGATTGAACGGCTCAACGGTTATAACTTCACTGACAGCGAATGGAAACGCTTTTTCACGGAATATATCGCAAACGCCAATGAGGGTATCGTGGAGAAAACAAAAACGATACAAGAAGACAGCGTAAAGAATTTGAAGCGTGATGACGGTACAACAAAGAATATCACGCTTATCGACAAGAAGAATATCCACAACAACAGCCTGCAAGTGATAAATCAGTATGAGGTAGATACAGGAAAACGGCAAAACCGCTATGACGTGACGGTGCTTGTAAACGGCTTTCCCCTTGTGCATATCGAGCTGAAACGGCGAGGTGTGCCTATCCGTGAAGCGTTCAACCAGATTGACCGCTATCAGCGTGACAGCTTTTGGGCAGGCTGTGGGCTGTTTGAGTATGTGCAGATATTTGTTATCTCAAACGGTACGAACACGAAATATTACAGCAATACCACTCGTTTCAATGCCGTTAAAGAAGCAGGAAAAGCCCGTAAAAAGACCAAAACAAGTAATTCCTTTGAGTTTACTTCCTTTTGGGCAGATGCAAATAACAAGGTCATTCCCGATATTGTGGACTTTACAAAGACCTTTTTTGCAAAGCATACTATCCTCAATATCCTGACGAAATACTGTATTTTCACAAGCGAAAATCTGTTGCTTGTTATGCGTCCGTATCAGATAGTAGCAACAGAGCGAATACTCAACCGTATCGAAATTGCCCATAACTACAAGAAATACGGCTCTATTGCAGGCGGCGGATATATCTGGCATACAACAGGTTCAGGAAAGACACTGACCTCGTTCAAGTCGGCTCGGCTTGCTTCAAAGCTCGATTACATAGACAAGGTGCTGTTCGTAGTCGATAGAAAAGACCTCGATTATCAGACGATGCGTGAGTATGACCGCTTTGAAAAGGGTGCCGCTAACAGCAATACTTCGACTACGGTGCTGAAAAGACAGCTTGAAAACCCCGACTGCCGTATCATCATCACTACCATTCAGAAGCTCGCTACATTCATCAAAAAGAATAATACCCACGATGTATATGACAAGCGAGTTGTTATCATATTTGATGAATGTCATAGAAGTCAATTTGGTGATATGCACCAGGCGATCACTAAAAAATTCAAGAAGTATCATTTGTTCGGCTTCACGGGTACGCCGATATTTGCAGTTAATTCGGGTACAAGCAAAAATCCGAACCTACGCACCACCACTCAGGCTTTCGGAGATCAGCTTCACTCCTATACCATTGTCGATGCGATCAATGATAAGAACGTTCTTCCGTTCAGAGTGGACTATATTAAGACGATGGACAAGGAAGAAGATATTGAAGATGTCAAGGTGTGGGATATTGACCGTGAAAAGGCGTATGTGTCCCCGAAGCGTATTTCTCTTGTGACCGAATATATCTTAGACCACTTTGACCAAAAGACCTACCGCAAGGCTTTTGAACGAACATACAGCTACAATGTATTGACAAATGTTTCAGAGGTAGCCGATGTGAAAAAGCGTGAGCAGGTGCAGGAGATCAAGCAGAAACAGCGTGTCAGCGGCTTCAATTCTATATTTGCGGTATCCTCGGTGCAGGCTGCAAAGCTCTACTATGAGGAATTTCTGAAACAGATGACCGCACACCCTGAAAAAGCTCTGAAAATAGCGATAATATACAGCTACGGAGCGAACGAGGAAGATCTCGACGGTATTCTCGATGAAGAAAATCCCGAAGATACCTCTGCACTCGATTCCACTTCAAGAGATTTCCTCGAAAAAGCTATCAGCGACTATAACAAGCAGTTCAACACGAATTACGATACGTCAAGCGACAAGTTCCAGAGCTATTACAAGGACGTTTCGCTCCGTATGAAGAATAAGGAGCTTGACCTGCTTATCGTGGTAAATATGTTCTTGACGGGCTTTGATGCTACTACGCTCAATACGCTGTGGGTAGATAAAAACCTCAAAATGCACGGACTTATACAAGCATACAGCCGCACTAACCGTATACTCAATTCTATAAAAACATTCGGCAATATCGTATGTTTCAGAGCCTTACAGAAGCGGACGGACGCTGCTATCTCTCTCTTTGGAGATAAAGAAGCAGGCGGTATCGTGACCTTGCAGAGCTTTGGTGACTACTATAACGGCTATGAGGACAGCAAGGGTAAGCACGTTGACGGCTATGTGGATATGATAGACAAGCTCCTGAAAGAATTTCCGCTTGATGAACCGCAAATCATGGGAGAAGAACGGCAGAAGGAGTTTATCGCTTTGCTCGGTGCTATCCTGCGTATGCGTAATCTGCTTGTGAGTTTTGACGAGTTCGAGGGCAGAGAGATCATCTCGGAAAGAGATTTTCAGGACTACCTCGGACGGTATCAGGATTTGCGTGATGAATTGGCTGAACGCCGTAAAAAAGGCGAGCTGACCGATATTGACGATGATATTGTCTTTGAGATTGAGCTTATCAAGCAGATAGAGATCAATATCGACTATATCCTTATGCTTGTAACTAAGTATCATGACAGTCATTGTACGGATAAGGAAGTGCTTATCACCATTCAGAAAGCTGTTGATTCCAGCCCTGAGCTGAGAAGCAAGAAAGACCTTATCGAGAATTTCATCAACGGCATTAACGATGTTGACGATGTTATGAACGAATGGCATAGCTATGTCGCTGAGGAACGTGAAAAGGCTCTCGTCGCTCTTATCACGGAAGAAAAGCTCAAAGATGCCGAAACAAGAGCATTTGTTGATGGTGCTTTCCGTGACGGTGGTATCAAAACTACGGGTACGGATATTGACAAGATACTGCCTGCCGTGTCACGCTTCGGCGGCGGTGGCGGTAATCGCAAGGCTAAGAAAGAAACTGTCATTGAAAAGCTCAAGGTTTTCTTTGAACGGTTTTGGAATATAGGCTAATTATAGTCCAATAGCCCAAAGCCTATTGGCGCACTCTCATTCCGTTCCGCACAAGTCCAAATCGGAATTATGACATATCCCATAATCAGCGAAAACCCTATTGAAACTGAATAAACAGTAAGCCCTCGGAAACGTCTTGCAAGCGTTTCTGAGGGCTTATTATTATAGGCGGTTATTTTTCCGCTCTGCAAGGTCGGGCGGTGCTGTGGGGCTTCTCCGTTCGCCTTATGGCATAGCAACAGTGAGCTGCCGTTTCCGACAACTCGCTGTGCTGAGATCATTCGTCCTCGTCTGAACATTCCGACAAGCCGTGCGTGAGCTGAATGTATATGCACTCTGCTCGGTCACGCTCCTCACCCTCGGCGATCATCATCATTTCGAGGAAATAAGCCTTTGCTTCTTCGTAGTCCGTCCAGACTTCACGTCTGCCGTTGCAGACGGTTGTGACTGTACGGCTTCGGGGCATTGCCAATTCGGGGATTGATAACATTTGAAGCACCTCCTGTTTGTTGGTAGCTCCATTATATCCCATAAAACTGCCTGAGTCCAGTTCTGCGGATAAACTGTAATAATGTTTGTGCAGAGCGCAGCAATGTAATAATATTCTTCGGTGCAATATGCTGTATCATGCAGAAGTCGGCTCGGCAATCCCGTGAGTAGCTTCATACTCCCTGACACGGCGATAGAATGTATTGGCTGACATATCCATTCTCCGCATAAAGTCCCTGCCTGTGATGCTCTTGGCTTTCCATTCCCCATAAAGCTGACCGAACCTCGTCCAGTCGATCTCAATGGGCTTCCGTCCCGTGTACTTGCCCTGTGCTTTAGCAATCTCGATGCCCTCACGCTGTCGCTGTTTGAGCTGTTCACGCTCCAACTGAGAGAGTGCGGCGAACACGGTCAACATGAATTTGCCTGACGGAGTATTGGTGTCGATGTTCTCCTTGTGGCTGACAAGCGTAACACCCTTGTCGGTGAGAGTGTCAATGATGTTCAGCAAGTCTTTCGTAGAACGTCCCAGACGGCTGATACTCTCCACATAGAGAGTATCTCCGTCACGCACATAGTCAAGCATAGCCCTGAGCTGTGGGCGGTCTGCGTTAGCTCCTGACAGCTTTTCGGAGAAGATACGGTCAACCTGATAGTCGCACATGATCTCCTGCTGACGGGCGGTTTCCTGATGTTCCGTAGAGACACGGATATAACCTATTTTGCTCATATTTGTTGTTTCCTTTCTTTTTGCTGATTTACGGTTGACTTTTTCTAAGCCTTGATATATAATTGAATAAAGGGGCTATTTGCAAACTTCACTTAATAGAAGTTACGGGTGATGAGGTATGTATCTTATAAATTATGATCTATATGACTTGGAAGCTCTGATTGTATTTTTTCGGAGTAAACCGGAACGATTGGCTGATTATAAGTCTGCATTAAATGATATTATTGATTATATAAAAAAACAACAAGGTCACTATGGAGATCACAATAACATTAGAAAAATATTTAGACCATATTTTTGTGAAATTGATGAAATCATTTCGTGGGTATTGGTTGATAATGTATATCCCGCAAACATATATATCATAAAGCATCAAGTTGTCTATACCATAATATCTGCAATACTTTGTGAAATGTTAGATAATTACGATGATTTGAGCCGTCTTAATTTACTTTGTGACGCAATACATAATATCCCTTCGATTTTAATAGACGAAGTAAAAAAGAAGAAAATTATTAAAATCATGATAAAGGAATATAAGAAAAAGTATAATCCAAAATTTCTAAACGATGAATTGAAATTATTATAGTTTTTATTGTCGGCAAGGAGAACTATTCTCCCTGCCGGTTTTTTATTCAAGCTGATTTTTCTTTCTTTTGGCAGCCTGTTCGTTCTGTAAGTAGCGGTCAATGGTTTTCTGACTGTCACGCTTCTGCTGTATCTGCCTTGAAAGCCTGTCCGCTTCTTTCTTGTAGTAATTATACTCGGCTGAACGTTTTTCAAACTGCTCTCGGAGTTCGGTCTGCTGTTTATGAAGCACCTCTGCCGTCGGGATTTTTTTGTCGGGAAACATTGTTTTTACCTTAGCAGAAGCCTCCTTGTATTGCTCCAATTCATAGGAACACTTCTTGGCGTATTTTTGTTGCTTCCTGCCCGTGAGAGAACGATAATGCTGATAATGCCCCCTATACTTGAAATACTCCTCAACAACAGGAAGTTGCTCCGTGATCCTGTCAAATTTTTCTCTAATATCGGACATAGCGTTCGTTGCGGTCATACGCTTTGCAAAGGCGGTATGAGCTGCACTTTCCAATTCTTCAAGCGTGGAATTGCTTGCTGTCATCTCGTTGAGTGCCTTGCTCGCCGCTTTCATATTCTCACGGTCTGCCCAGTTCTGCAATCCCTGCGACTGCTGAAATCTCTCCGCTGTTGTGCGGATAATCTTCGCTTTCGGGCTATGCGACATTTGGTATTTGTAGCTTTCAATACGCCGTGCAATCTGTTTGCTCTCGTAGAAGTAGCCCAGCGTTTTCGCACGGGTAAACTTGGCACGAGGGTTACGCTCTTTCTGCTCGGCAAGCATAAATTTCAGGTCAATTTTATGGTCGGGATTGTAGTCCACAAGTATGCCGTACTCGGCACACTTGGCAAGAAAATCCGCAAAATTCTCGCTGACCTTGATAACCTTGTCAATGGTTCGTTTAAGCTGTTCTTTCCACGACATATTCTGCTTGTCAAGCTCCCACTCCCAATGGCTCTTACCCTTAGACAGATGCGGATTTTCTATCGTAGAAAGTCCGTGCTTTCTGCATAGCTCGTCAGATATGGTGCGGAGCTTCGTCCACGCCCTTTCGGGTATCTTTCCCTGATTATGTTCCGTCTCAAAAGTCTTGCCTGTGTAGAAGTTTACATTGTTCACGATGATGTGATTGTGGATATGTTCATGGTCGCAATGAACGGCTAAAACATACTGATACTCGTCATTGAAAAGTGCCTTGCAAAGCTCCTGCCCGATAAGCAAAGCACGTTCGGGAGAAACTTCACCGGGGGCGAATGATTGTATTATGTGCTGGGCGGCATTTCTGCACCGTCCTGTGCCGACTGTCTCTTGGATATTTCGGAATTGTTCTGATGCTCCAGATGGAGTAGATACGCACAAGTTGCTAACAACATATTTGCGGTCTGCGGTTTTGTCTGGGTTGCAGATATAAGCAATTGCGTTGTACGCTCCCGTGTGGATCGTATGGATACGAGTAACTGCCAAACTATATCTAACCTCGCTTTCATATCGGCAATATCTTCATCGTACAGCTTACCGCCTTTATTGACACGGTGGGCTATCTGATTGAATGAACCTGAGATAGAGGAAATGTACCTCGCTATCTGCTTTATGTCCTCGGTATCTTCCTCAACATTCATAACGGTCAAAGCGGAGTATCTGCAAAAATCGCCCCTGCTTTTGAATGATGTTTCAGCAAAGCGTTTGTTGATAGCTTCAAGCTCTGCGTCATTCACTCGAAATGTAATCAAGTGCCTGCGGACTTCACTCGGCTCGGTGCTGTCGGCGGTGTCCTGCGGTGGTGATTCGCCATCGGCATTTTCGGGCGGTTCGGTGAAATCAACCTCGCCCGTTTCGGTGACTTCAAGCATTGGTATAGGCTCGGCAGCGGTGTCCTCTGTAACGCTCGGCTCGTCACTCTCGGACTGCAATTCTTCCTGCATTTCGTCCGCATAGGTGTGGGCAAGTTCCTCTGCAAGCTCCTCGACTTGCTTGTGCTTGAACAGCTTTGCAAGGAAACCCTTTTCGGGCTTTTTGAATAGTAACATTCTGTTGTCCTCTCTTTCTCGGCGGCTCTGTCGCCTTTTCTTCGATTGCTCCTGCAATCGCTATCAGGGGTCTTAGGGGATTTTCCCCTGACAAGCCGTATAAAGTTTACGATTCAGCGTAATCGTAATACTTTATACCGTGCTTGTGCTAATTCATCGGGCGTTTCACGCCCTAGCTTGTATTTTGCCGTTCTACGGCTCATTTTCACGCTTCTGCGTGATTTGGAGCTATGCGACTTTCTCTCTGTATCGGTTACGGTTCTGCATACATTTTACTGGGCTTCGGCGCAGTTGTTATGCTGGTCGGGCGGCAGTCCTATGAAAATCCCCCTCTACTATTACTACCGAGAAATTTGCGTTTTTGGTAATGGTTTTCGCAAAAGTTTACACTTTGTTCATGGCGATTCTCCCTATCGCATAAATTCAACAGCGGATTTTTATATGATATGCGAACAGAATATGATTCGTCGCTACGGTTTCAGGTGTGTCGGCAGTTGCTTTTTCAAGCCAGATGTGGTATAATTTGTGAGTAAGAGACAGTCCTCGGCATTATCATAGTAATCGGGAAATATCTCTTGGAGGTGGTGCTTATGTTTAAGACAATAAAGATTGAAAGTAACCTTGAATTGCCATACAACCTGATTGATATTCGAGATGGAGAAAAGCGGTTCATGTTTTCATTCAAGTGTTTCGATGATAATCAATCAGAGTATTCAATACAGGCAGGCGGAGTAACCGGAAAATTTGAAGTTACATATAAGTGCAGTGGAATAGACAGCAAATTTGAATGTGATATTACAATAGGAAATCTGTATTATTTTTATATCGAACTGGAAAACGTATATGAATGTCTTCCGGGTATTGAGCCTGTTGCAGTTTTGAAGAACTATGGTGAAACATTAAACCGTACAAACATGACTTTTACATTCGATAAATTAGGGCATTGTAATGTTAGTGGCTGTTTTAAGAATGCGTCTGACGGATATAACAGCGGAATTATTTTTGAGCTTCAGATAGATATGTCCTACATATATGACATACTCACTTCCTTGGAGAGATTTTTTGATGAATTGAAACGGATTCAGGGGCATAGTAAATTTTATTAAACCGCATACGAATACACATACAAGCTGTGAAGCATTTCATTTACGCTCCGCAGCTTTTTTATTTTTCCCCAGTGAAAATACCGAACGGAAAAATCTAATGGCGCACCCAACTTCATGCGCACTGCGAATAGACTTTTTATACGGAAGTGCGCTATAATTTTAGTATGGGGCTGAGTGATCGGCTCGACTAAAATTTCAGAATGGTGGTGATGATATGGCTACAACTTCGACTGCTGACAAGCTGACGAAACTTGAAAAGAAGATTGCAAAGCGACAGGCAACTATCGCTGAGGAGCAGAAACAGCTCGACAAGGATATGGAGGAGTATAACAAACTCTATCTTTTGGCTCTTGCCGACAAGTTCAAGTTGAAAGGTAAAGACCTGTTCTCCGCTATCGAGCGTGAGCATGAACAGCTTGAAAAGCTCCGTGACGGCGGTATGTCTGATTCGGATATTGACGGTCTGACAGATAATGCTCCTGCGGAGAAGGGCAAGGCTAATCCTTACGAGGATTCTCCCTAATCCTGTATAATAAAACTTGACACATAAAAAACAATCAAAGTATAA
>ERZ859923.314-NODE-314-length-32707-cov-5.466955_pt1 | contig 32707 bp, 31 predicted proteins | sample MGYA00510116_ERZ859923 | MGnify/ENA primary metagenome ERZ859923 (study PRJEB30046, sample SAMN00715168) | human gut metagenome | study: EMG produced TPA metagenomics assembly of the A metagenome-wide association study of gut microbiota in type 2... | reverse complement strand
TCTTAACACAAAACGATTGGAGAGATTCTCCATGAGGCAAAGCCTCGGTCTGGTATTGAAAGTAAAAACTTTCAAGATCTTCACTGCTATACATAAATTCTAAAATTTTTGTTCGCAGAGAAGATAGAGGTTTCAATTATGAGCCAATTTTTGACTGCTTACCATCTATATATAAGGTAGTTTTCCTTTCTGACTATTTCAATCCATCTATCTTTCTACCAACTTAGAAAAAGAAAGTTTGAACAAAGGATTTTTTTTTAATCTCTCACAATCCTCTTTTAACTGTATCTCACAATAGAAGCATATCCCAAACGACGGATATGCTTCATAAAAGACCTATTAAATCCTCCACAAAGCAAACAATACATAATTGAATAATATACTTTCCCGCTGTTCAAAACGGCTTTTAGCCAATTGCTCCACAAGTTCTTCAGGCAATTTCCATTCTTCCTTTATTTCATTCTTAATAACATCACGATAGATATTAGGAAAAACTGTATTTTCCTGACGGTTTAATAAACCATGTACCACATCCTTATAATAATCACTGCAAATGCCTCTCATCACCCGACTTATGATCATCTTTTCTACAACATGAGACTTCATGTTGCGATAAAATGAAACATGTATGTTATCAAAGTCTTGTTGAAATAGAATCGACATGGGTATTTTTTTTCAAAAAGTTATTTCAAATGAAGTTTGAAGACCAAACCGCCGGAAAAATATTTATAGCGGTTCAACTCTACTACGGCGTTGATGTAGTCTTTCCAGAAGCTGTACTCAAAACCACAATTTATCGATTTGCTATCATATTCTGCCATCAGATTCAAGTTATTTACCGCTTTGTTGATAAAGGAAATCGGGGACAGAGAGAATCGGAAATTGGCACCGATAGCGGGACCATTTAACGGATAATCCTTCCGTCTGTTATAGACATATGCCAGATGAACACCTAACTCGCCCATATTCTTAAATGCCAAATGTTTAGTTGCGACAATGAAATAGCGGCTCCAAAATCCATTACCTGTCCCTTTCGGATTTGAAAAGTTTGTACTACTGTCATCACCGGGACGTGTCGTAACATCATTGGAACCAATAACAATTGCCGGCATATATTTCCACCATTGTCCCTCTTTCAATAAACGTAAACGAACAGAAAAGTTCCTATCCTGATTTACGAACTTACCATATGTGGACAGAATCCAGAATCCACACCCATAAACAGGATCACATTTCATAGCCTTATGAAGTGTACAATCATAAGCTACCTCCAGCCATGGGAAAAAAGTGATATTGATATAGTAATTCCAAGTATTATATGTCCATCGTGCTGGTGTGGCATGTTTTTCCAAAAAACCACCACCAAACATAAACGTCTTGTCACGCTGCATTTCGGCTGTAGGCATATTAAGGAGACCTGTTGTTCCTGTTGTAAACTGAGCGTATAAACTCATATAGGCTAATGTTCCAACAAGAATAAGAAGTATTTTTCTCATTAAATTTATTTCAGATAAAGATTGTCATTATCTTTATACCAATCAGCTATCGCTTCCTTAAAAGAATAATGGAATTTGTATCCCGAAGCTGAAAGCTTTTTCCCACAAATATTCGTAGATATCATCAGTTTTTTCACACGGGCAGGGCAAATTCCCATGGGTGCGCCCAAACAGCCAATTACTGTGGCAGCCGGCATCAGCACCCATGCGGGTATCAATGGTATCACCTTTTTCAAACCTGTCACTTTCTTCATTGTTTCAACTATCTGTTCAATAGTATAAGCCGGTTCAAAAGTGCAGTTATATAATTCCACTCCCTGTTCATGGTGTTCCAATCTATATAGCATAAAACGGACTAACTCCTTCACATAAATACATGCCTTTACAGTATCCTTTCTTCCGGGATATATAAATTTTCCGCCACATATTCCCCAATAAAGACGAGTGAAGTTTCCATTTTCCCCCTTACCGAATACCACACCCGGACGAACGATCGTCAATTGTCTTTCTGCCTGATTCCTAGCTTGCCAAATCATGTGAATCTTTTCAGCAACCAATTTTGATATTCCATAAGGAGTATTAGGAGTAGGAACTGTAGTTTCTTCCTTCAGTTCTTCCGCTGCACCATATGGAGCAATGGAGGAAGTGAATACTATTTTCTTTATTCCATACTTTTCCGCAAAAGCCGTCACATTCTCTGCACCAAGAACATTTGTTTCAAAGTAGGCATAATCAGGATGTCCCGGAGTACGATGTACGGCAGCAAAATTAAAAATAACATCATCAGCCGTGACATTTACCCCTTCAAGCACAATAGGCTTGCGAACATCACAGCGAATGAATGTTGAAGCCAACTTTTGCCCCTTGCGCAATGCAGGCTTATAATCCTCCACACTAGGCAACGGTGTACCCGGCTCTACTATATCAAGATTATATACATTACATTCAGGGTGCAATTCTTGGAGAAGGTTGGTCAAGTGAGTACCTATAAAGCCAGTTCCACCTGTTATAAAATAGTTCATACTCAATTATTTATTAAATTCTTTATATTTCTCCTCTACAAATTCTTTTATTTCCCTTTTAAACCGTTCCTCTGAAAATCTTTCTGCCCAACTACGGCAATCCTCATATTTGAAAGGAGCACTCCCCATCGTTTCAAACTCTTTCACTGCATTTACTATGGCATCGGCCGTCTGCTCATAAAAAAACATTCCGGTTTTTCCATCACAGACCGTTTCCAATGAACCTCCATGTCCATAAGCTATCACAGGAGTACCACAGGCTTCAGCCTCTATAGGAATCATACCGAAATCTTCATCTGCCGCAAAAATAAAAGCTTTGGCATGTTGCATCTTCTCTTTCAGCACATTAAAAGGTTGATAGCCCATCACTGTAATATTTTCATTGGCCAATTCTTTATAATTCTTCAAATTCGGTCCTCCTCCAATTACGATCAATTTCTTATCGGGCATCCTATTGAAGGCTTCAATGATGATGTCTATCTTCTTATATGCTACAAGTCTGCTACTCGCCAAATAGTAGTTCTCTTTATCACTGCAATATTCAAAGTTTGAAATATCAATATTAGGGTGAATCGTCACAGAGTTCCTGCGATAAGTTTCTTTGATGCGCTTTCCCACATAATCTGAATTACTGATAAAATAATCCACACGAAAGCTGGAAAGCATATCCCACTTCCTGACATTGTGTAGCATATACCTTACAAGCCAGCTCTTGAATCCTTTAGCCAAATTTGCTTCTTCCAAATATTCATTATACATATCCCATACATAACGAACAGGAGAATGACAATAACAAATATGCAACTGGTCGGCTTTTGTCAGTACTCCCTTTGCCACCGCATGACTTGAAGATATAATCACATCATACCCCCGCAAATCAAATTGTTCTATTGCAAAAGGAAACAATGGAAGATAAGCCCGATGCTTCTTTGTCCCCAAAGGCATCTTTTGAATAAAAGATGTATGTACTTTTTCCCAATCAATTCCTAATTCATCACAGACTTCTTTCTTGGCTACCAACGTAAATATATCTGCATTTGGAAACACATCAGCTATAGCTTTGACCACTTTGTCGGAACCTCCAACGGTTACTAACCATTCTTGAATGATCGCTACGTTCATTTTCTATATTTTTTAAAACTGTTACAATAGAATCATATTATTCAATATTTTGTAATAATTATTTATCTTACAATACCATAAAGATAAAATGCGCACCATAGTTATCGTAATAAAAAGCTACAATACATTAAAGAAAATTTAACTTGTCATAAACAGAAACCAAAGCATCTATCATTTTATTAATAGTAAAATTATCCTCATAAAAGGTACGGGAAAATCTCGACATCCTTTCACTTAACACCCTATCCTTATGGAGCTTTTCAATATATCCAATCCCCTCCTCAATAGTATGAAACAAATAACCATTGAATCCATGCATTACCACCTCATTATTACCCTTTACGTCTGAAGCTATTATTGGTAATCCTATCGCAGCAGCTTCTATTAAAGCATAAGGAAGTCCTTCAAATCTAGAAGTAGAAAGATAAATTGACGAATTACATAAATGCTCCATAGGATTAATGGAGAATCCTACAAATTCAATATTTGTATTTACAAACAGTTGTTACTCAATACTTTGTAAACAATAAGTCTGAAATATGGTCATAATATTTAAAGGAACATTCTAAAACGAGAAGATTTAACGCTTTTATTATTTCTTAACCTATTAAGAGCCTCTATATAGGCATTTTCTTCTTTTCAAATCAATTTGATTTCGACATTCTACTTCTATTTAGCCAACTTTTTAAGCCTTCAAAAAGGTTATATTTTGTTTTGTCACTATTTGTATTTCTTGTTACCTTCTTATTCCAATGTGCACATGAGAAAGAGATAAAGCAAAAGAAAGTATATCCCCAATCTAATATTTTAGAGGGAGTGCAGTCTGCCGCTTGCCCAATTTATATTTGCTTTGCAAAATGAGAGTTCCCGAAATTAAAACAAAAAGTGTGTCATCCTTTTTTGAATTAAGGTTAGTTATTCTCGTTTCTCTTTATTCTGTAACCTACTATTTCGTCGGTCGTTTGTCTCCGTTGCCCGATGCAACACTAAGCCATGCCGATGAATGGGAAAAGGTTTTAGGGCTGTTTACTCTCCGAAGGAGGAAGAAACAGCCCTAAACGGTATGCCGCTTGACCTTTTCCCATTCCACAGAGGCAGGCTATCTTTGCATCTGACATAAGGAGATAAATGTCTATATGGGTGATAATATAGAATTTCGTCTTTCAGGGAAGAAATAAATCCTTATCTCCATAAAGGCTCTTGTTCCCAATTGCAAGGAAAACCTAACAAACGAGTGTTTACTGAAGGATATTTTGCTAAAAGTTGCTTGAAATTAGCAATAAAAGTGTTGCCAGATGTAATGGCGTTGAGCCAATATGCCACGTAGCATAACTGTGGATATAGAGTCTGCTCCCGAAATGAAAAATTTGCAATCCATGTATTAGGCATACGTTCCGGCATTTTGGGCTTCACTGGAAAAACCCGGTTTGACAGTCTTGAATGATGAGCGCAGCAATTACGAAGTACAGCAAGACATTCCAGCCAACTTCGCAAGAACTTGTGATGATTCAAACCAAACTCTCTTGCTACAGCATGTTTTGCACTGGCATCCGAAAAATTAGAATAAAGTTTGGAAAGTGTACCCATTGAGATTACTTCCAATGTTTTCCACACAGGAGGCAGTTCTGGTTCACTATATTTGCGAAAATGCTCAATAATGAAATCATCATGAGAACGTGATACCTCTTTACGGATGACAGCCAAATTTGCAGCAAAACGTACTTCATTGGTCGCATAGCTTTCATCCATAAACCAAAATGCGCCAAATTCAAGAGCAAAGTGCTTGATTATTTTTGTGCGTACAGAAACTTCAATTGTTTGAATGGCAGTAAACAATAAAGCCCGAAGCTCCTTATCAAAAGAATATAATTTTACTATATCAGAAAAGCAACTGCCTGCTCTAAATTGGTGTGTAAAATGATCAATTTCAAAGTGTTTCCAATAGCCTGCAAGACGAAAATAGCTGATGGTATCCAAAACATCAATGGCCTGTTTTATATCATCAATATGCAAACCCCTCTCTTTGAGAATTTCAATTTGCTGTTCAGTGGTTATGGCTTGATTCGTATATCTGACTCCCATAGATAAAAAAAATGTCCCGCTGGGTACGCTAATCTTACGGGAAGCGGGCGGGATTTGTTACTGCAAAAATAAAGCATAATTTTTAATCTTGCAAGCACAAGCAAAAAAAAGAACAGTTTTTTTATTATATCTTCTTCTATTTCAAACATAATCACTATTTTTGTGCGTGGATTGAGGCAACTCTTTCCAAGACATATTAGATTTAGAAAGAAGCGTTATGCTTATCTTGTAAATTGAAAACGTAGGAAATTTTCAAAAGAGATACAAGGGATAGCATAGTGGTTCTCACGCTATAGCGTGGGCTGCTATTACCATATCTGTATCTCAGGTTTCCTACGACCTTCAATTTAGAGTGTGGCATTTGCAGTTCCACGCTTCGTGGTTTAATTAAGTAGGCTCTGTGGGACTGCAAGAGTCCTGTTGTATATGATGAACAGATATGTAACTCAGCAAAGTATCTGTATGCTGAAAGAGTTGTTCGTTTGCAGAGACCATACTAAATGGCTCGTTTTTCTTATCTTTAGTTTTTTCCTTTGTACGCAATCCTTTGCTGATTATTACCGGGTAACTGCCCCCAATGGTCTTAATGTGCGGGCTTCTGCCAACAAGAACGGAGAGGTATTAGGGCAACTTTCCCAAGATAATGTGATTGATGTTATTTCCATTGAAAACGGATGGGCTAATTTCAATTATAACGGCTGGCAAGGTTATGTCAGTGCATCATATCTGGAAGCCGTAACTGATACTGGCGCAACAGGCGCTTCTGCCAAAGAAGAATCATGGGATTTGACTTCCTGGCTGTTCGATTCCGAAGGTGAGTCTGTTTGGTTTACAGCACTGAAATGGATTTTGGTTATAGGTATAGCCATTTACCTTATTAAGATTCTCCTGCAATTCGTAGCATTGATGCTCTTTGTTGGATTGATAGTGGGTGGTATTGGATTGGTTATAGGATTTATTCTTGACTGGCTTGGATGGATAGAATCTGATACGATGTGGAATATGGCTCAATGGGGATTCAAAATTGGCAACGGAATAGGCCTTATTATGGGTATTTGGGGCTTTAAAGACTTGCACAAGGGAGCAACAGAATCCTGGAGCAGTTCATCGTCAAGCAGTTCTGGTGGCTTGAAAACAGCGAGTTTTACCGAATCCGGTACTGTGTATAATCTTACACAAGACTCTCCTTATAGCGAGTGCGACTACACCGATCAATTCGGTGGTAAATGGGGACGTGACAGTTCCGGGTTTTACCGAAAATGAACAGGCAAGACGAATTTTGTATAACGTATTGACTGACAACTAAATATTAAAACCGTATGAAAAAGTATTTTATTTTAAGCAGTATATTATCGACGCTGCTAATCGGGGACTGTTTGGCTGCACAAACAGTTAATGAATCAAGAGCAATAGGAAATTTACCTGTGCTGGCTGAAGTTTTTCAAAACAAGCGGGAGGTGGCTCCGGAATTTCCCGGAGGAATCAACGCATTAGTGAAATTTATTTCGAATAATCTGAAGTATCCGACTATTTGTAAGGAACTGAAGATACAAGGCAAGGTGATGGTTAAATTTACAGTCAAGAGCGACGGTTCAATCGGAAATGTCCGGGTTACCAAGTCAGTTGATACAAACCTGGATAAAGAGGCTGTTCGATTGGTCAAGTCTATGCCTCGCTGGACTCCCGGCACACAGGACGGTAAACCTGTGAATGTGGAATTTACGTTGCCTATCACTTTTAAATTATAGCAGTATGAAAACTGACAAGAGAATATTGTCCACATGCCGCATCGTACTGGCATTAGGCATTTGGAGTCTGGTGATGACTTCATGCGGAAATGAGAACAAATCCATTTCTGAGCCGCTGTCTTTGGATGAGCGGAATGAATTGATAAAGAAAGATATTGAATACGGTATGGTCTTCTCCATGCTGGACGCATTGGAAAAACGTCATTCCCCACTGACTGCTTCTGAGAAAGCCACGATGGATGATTTGAGTTACAAGCGTCTGAAAGACTTTCTTTCTGTTTGTTTAAATACTACGGAGTTGGATCAGCAAGAAGAACGATACGGCGCAGAATGGGAAAAGGAATATGGCTCTGTCAATGCAAAGGTTGATTCAATAGATCATCATTGGCAACATTTTTTAGAAGATTATCAGACCGACAACTACCTGAAAATTGAGCTGGTTGATATTCTGGACAAGTCAAATGTTTTTCTGGGGTATGTCAAAGTGCGGTTACGCCTGATACCCTTGAAAGGGAAAGTAGATAAGGTCGAGGCATACTACGGACTTCAAGGCAGCATGATGGGACGTAATCAGTTGACAGTGGACAAACCGTTCTCTTCCCCTATCGAAGTGGACAATTCGATGAGTTTCAATTATGCTTTTGATATTAAAGCATCCAAAGTGAATGACCTGCCAATAAAAGAATTACTTGATGAATATGGTCTTAAAACCAACATTACCCAATTGACGGTAAATGGACGTAAGATAGACTATATAGATGGATATAACCAGGTCCCTGATTGCGTACGTGAGATGTGGAAATACCGCATGAAGTACGAAAACGAATGGGAAGGGTCTTACTTCAAGGAGTCCAGTTACAATCGCATTGCCAAGGAACTGATTAACCCTTCCATGCCTACTAAAGATGATTATGTAAAAGAATGTATCAGGAAAGATGCTTATAATGAGGATGAACTGGCAGCCACATTTTATTACGAAATCATGATTTAGGCATTTCTTTGAATTATAACTTTAAACATATATACTGATGAAACGATTATCTATTTTCTTGTGTTTGATTACCTTAGCGGTAGTCTTTATGGGACATAAAGTCCTTGCACAAACAAGTTTTTCTATTCCTCCTAAGAGCTATCCGGTCAATGTTCCGTTTAAATGCGATGCCGGTGTGGACCGGTATTGGCATGTGACCAGTATCATTTGTACAGGACAGGCAAATGGAGGTTATAAGTTTCAGATAAAAGGTATGGCTCAGAAAACCAGTAGGAGCCAACCGATAGACCTGTTTTACCTGATGCCGGGCAACCGGATAAAAACGGCTGGAACCTATTATTTTCCTCATATTGAAGAAGGGAAGCCGTTCAACTTCGAGGTAGTTTCGGCTTTTTCCGGCTATGCTCCAGCCAAGTTCAATGGATTTTTTATTTCCAGTGAGGTACTGCAAAGACTTTTACAGCAAGAACTGACAGAACAGAAAGAAGCAGGCAAAAATGCTTCCGAAAGAAGATTCGGCATGCCAACCACTACATCGAATGAAGAACCACAGCAGAAACCTGCGCAACCAAAAGTCAGCCCAAACAAAATATATAAGAGTAGTGAGGTGGACCAGGAGCCTGAATATCCCGGTGGAGCCGGAGTTTTACAGTCCGATATTGCCCGAAGCATCCGCTATCCTATGGTGTGCAAGCAGCAGAAGATTCAGGGAAATGTACTTGTTTCTTTTATAGTGGAGAAAGACGGTTCGGTTTCAGATGTGACGGCAGTGAAAAAGGTCCATGCCAATCTTAACACCGAGGCTATACGAGTGGTGAAATCCTTGAAGAAATGGACACCCGGCACCAAAGACGGACAGCCTGTACGGATGCAATCGGCTGTTTATGTTACTTTTAGTCTATAAATCCAGAAAGTCAACCTATGAAAACATTACAATTCATACAATCTATCAGTCTGTCCTGCTTGCTGGTCATAGGAGCGGCAAGCTGCAACAGCGGCGAAAACAGTCAGCCTTATACGCCTTTGCAGGTGTATTTCGAACCAATCAGAATGGATATGAATGTAGAACATCTGATGCCTTATTTCGTAAACTATCCTTCGGATTGGGCAAAGATGGGACTGCGTAACTATCCGAAGTTGATAACCTACGAATACCATGATGCAGCATGGGGCGTAGCAAGTACCTCGCAATACGAGTTTTTGCCAAACGGTCGTTTGTCCGAGCAGCGGCGTACTTCCTTCAATGTAGGAGCAACCGGATTTGATGTAATCTCGTATGAATACGACAATCGTTCCAACCTGATTCAAATCAAATCAGTAGATGACGGGCGTTACAAACGCCGAAGAAAAGATGACGGTTTTACCTACAACAGTATCGGCCGGCTAATACGTCGTGACAAGAACGGACAGGGACATTATGATACAGCTACTTTTTTGTATGCTTATCATGCCAATGGAGCTTTGCAGTCCATCCTGCCTGAAAATAAGAATGGTACGGTCAACGAAGCTGGTGTAACGATTCATAAAATGCAGTTCGATTCACTTGCTCACTTGAAGTCCTTCGAGACTCCCAATACCTCAAATATGTTTCTAAAAGGCATCAACAGTTACAAACTGGGACAATCGGTGACAAGCTATACTTACGCAGGGCATCTCTGCACGCAAGCTATAGAAAACATTCCTGTTAAATTTGACCAAGGTACGGAAACATTGACTTGCACCAGCAGCTTTACTTATAATTCGCACGGCGATTTGGCTACCTGGACTTATAATGGAGGTGTATATAAGAACAAAGGAAATAGCTGGAGAGTGGATGATATGAAGTTTACCATTTCCTATGAGTATGTGTATGATGAGAAAGGGAACTGGACGCAAGCCACCGTTACTTTCCCTGCTAACATAGATGATATTCCAGCCTTGCGTACCTATTATAAAGCTTTTAAAAACGGATTTACTTCTAATCAGGACCGTACTTCTGCGGTCAAGCCGGGTGAAACTCCCAGCTTGACAATCTCGCGAAGCATTGATTATTGGGATGAAAAGACGGTGGCTTCCGAAAAAGAAAATAAGAAAAATAAAGAATCTGCCGTAATGGGTCATTTGCGCTATAAAGGTACGGATATTTACGGTTTGTTCGGCAAGGTAAAATCGGTGAAAATCCATGAGGAATCATACGAATTCGACCAGGTCGGCAACCTTGTTGCTATGCAGGATGAATTTGGCGACAGAGCAACCTATCAATACGTTACAGCCGCTTCCTACAAGGTCGAGGGTTGGGAAGATCATTTGGTAAGCATTGAATCCAAAGACGGTCTTCGGACAGATATTTGTCCGGATGCAAATACCAATGCAGAACTTGATCAAATTTACACGTTTGATAAAAGCAATAGAATCACCAGTCATAAGTTTTCTTCGCATATGGCTTACATTACCCGGATATACACTTATGTGGGTGACAGCAAATACCCAGCAACAATGGTACAAAAACATCCGGAGGATGGAACAGCCACATATCGTTATACCTATACCAAATTCGATAAGCACAAGAACTGGACAGAAAGGAAAGTCTGCTGCACTATCGAATATGACGACTATGACGAAAACATGAACTATATCGGCAAAAAGCAAACATCCCCCAAAGAATACATTGAGAATAGAACCGTTGAATATTGGTAAACGTACATTGACACAATGTTAACACTATTCCTTATCTAAGATTAGTAATACAACAGTTTATGCTCCTTATCTGACAAGAGAATCTGTTATCTACGTTATTGGCTAATGGATTCTCTTGTTTTTTAGGTCTGATTAGAATTACAAGGTAAAGTAAAGAACTAAATATGAACACCAGGTAGCGATTTGATGTTTTTAAGCATGGTAATCAGAAAAATATGAATCAAGATGATTACGTTTCTGTCCTTTTTATTACTTTTGAAAATACATCAATCAATTTGACCTTATGGATAAGACGGTGAAAGAAATTACTTTGGACTATGCTATAGAAATTGCAAGTCTTACAGAAATCAATAGTGAGCCACTCTATGATGAAATAACCTGTCAAAAATGGAGTGCTCATTACTTCTATGATGAAAGACGTTACCGGAATATTATTATTGATGTCGTTGAGCTTCCGCATAGCAATGCACCAGAAGTTCTCCCGACGTATAAACTATTCAATCAGCTCAACTCCATATTCCGGCATTTGCATTTATGTATTGACAATTATGGCTACCTTTCTTCTGTTGTCAATATAAAAGAAATCCAAGATAAATGGGAAAATGTAAGAAATGGACTTCTTTCTGAATACGAAGGAATCAAGCAGGTCAAAAAAATGATAGAAAAACTGGATTACGCTTATTATGCCTGTGAAGGTACGCTAATGCAATCTCTTCTACACCTCATATTTTTGGTTCGCTATAGAGAAGAAAACAAATTCGAGATAGAACTTCCTTCCGTTTTAAACGAGGGAGAACTTATAGATATTGACTTGCAGAAAACGGTTTCAGAAAGAGACAGGCAACATTATTGCGGCAAAGGATATGTTCATCATCAGTCTGCGATGAAGAAAGCCTACGACAAACAAATCAAACCCTTGACACAAAGTGAATTTGACTATGATTTTACCATTGACATAGAATACATATTCAATTCTGAACACAGAGTTCAGAAAATAGAGGCTTGTATAAAGGAGCAGTCAAGCGACAGATTCGTTCACAAAAAGACTGTAACTTTCAGTTTAATTCCAAAAGAATAGATTATGGCACGTAAATTTTTAATCGACGGTAACTGGCTTATTTGTTCGGAAGGGACTTGTATGCAGCGTATGCTGGTAAAGAGCCAAAAAACGGTTTATGCACATGGAAAACTTGTGGCAACCATGAATGACCGGATGGATAACAATTTCTATTGTTTGAAGATGGTTTCCGCAGGAGCTATGGTAGGTGCTATTGTTGGAGCTGCCGCTGCTGCCGGAGCTGTTTTTACGGGAGGAACTGCCATAGGGGGTATTATAGCTGCTGTAGGGACAAGTGCCCTGACCGGTTCTATTAGCGGAAAGCTACTCTCATTGATGCCATGTATATGCGCCTGTCTGACCAAGCCGGGCAAATGGACAAGCGTAAAGAACAGTGTGTTAATCCAAAACCAAATGGCTCTGATGCCTGATGCCAAACTGAATTGTCTTTTGGGCGGCATGGTATCTATTGTTCTGCCTAAGATTCAATTAGCAATCGACTGTCTAATGATTAGTGATTTCTGTTATAAAAAAAAGGATAGTAATGCTGAATTGCCCGAGGGATGGAAAGAAGCTACAGAGGATATAAAAATAGAAGAAGGTTGTTGGGAAAATGAATCCGGATTTAAGGCGAGTCTGTATTACAATGAAAAAGAAAACCTTTATATGCTGGCTTTTGCAGGCACTGAGAATTTAAAGGATTGGATTACTGATATTCGGCAAGGAATTGGATTGGATGATAAAAAAAGAGGACAATATCGTAAAGCGATAGAATTAGCCGATAAGGTACAAGAGTATGCAGGACAAAAGAATTTGATTATTACGGGACATTCTTTAGGAGGTGGGCTTGCTTCTATTGCTTCTGTTGCTACAGGATGCAATGCTTATACCTTTAATGCAGCAGGACTTCATCCTAAAACATTGAAAGATCAAGAACTGAGTCCAAATAGCATGGGGCAAATACAGGCATATTACTCAACAGACGACCCTTTAAATATGATACAAAATAACCGAAGTATTTTAGGTCCTCTATTAGTAAGTAGTGGCAATGCCTTTCTTGCCTATTTAGGTAGTGGGCTGATGTTAGGTGATAATTTGCCACAAGTAGCAGGAGAAAAAATTGGGCTTGAAACCAATTCCAATATAATTGATGGTCATTTTCTAAAAGAATCTAATCTGTTGAATACCCTTAAGAGCGAAAAGGAAAACAATCCTGATGTGTTAGTGGTTACAAGTGACTTTTAAACAAAGATTTATGAAATCCTTGATAATATATTGTATTTTCTTTATGTTTACAAGTTGTAATATGAACAAGTCTAAATATATGCCGGAAAAATATTTTTCAAGAGGCGCAGAATTATCTATGGCAGAAAATATCTACTATGGAAATAAAAGTGAGATAAAAGAAATGGTTAACAATGGTAGAGTTGATATAAATACCCCCGGGAAATATGGATTTACCTACCTTATGTATGCCATATATATACAAAAGTATGATATGGCAAAACTCTTACTAAAATTAGGGGCAGACCCCAATCTTTTATCCTTTGTAAATCATCCGGTTAAAGGGAATAACCCCGATTATATTCAACGAGAAGAGGGTACATTTAGGTTAATGCCGCTTTCCTTTGTTTGTGGTCATCCTGATTGGGATATAAAATATATAAAGTTGTTAATAGAGTACGGTGCTGATGTAAACGCTACTATCCCATTTACCCCGATTCACGAACTTATTGTTGGTGGAGCAGGCGATATGGAGCGAATCAAATATTTGATGAAGCATGGTTTAGATTTAAATGTCCCCGATAATTTAGGAGATACACCTATCATTACAGCAGCTATTGTTAGAGACCTTGATTTGGTCGAGTATTTTTTGGACTATGGAGCAAACCCTAAGCAAATAAATAAAGATGGAGTTAGTTTGGGCTATAAATTACAGCAACAAATAGAACGTAAATTAGGAACTCCAGAGTATTTAACACATGCGGAAGAAATAATAGAACGTTTGAAAAAAATGGGCATTAAATTTCCAGTAACTAAAAGCAAAAGGGTTGAAGAAGATAGTACATCCATTTCAAACGATAACAATGAATCAAGGTAAAACAGACGAAAACAAAACAGAATGGAAGTGGATGTAAATCACGAAATATAACCTCCACTTATATACAACATAAGAGTGGTAATCTCATAAAAGAGAACCAGAGTGCCCCTAAGAAAGAGCAATTTGGTTCTCTTTTGTTGGCAAAAGGACTAAGTTAATGTTACCTTCTCATTGAGCGTCCCAATTTTTGTTGCTGGTCATAATTTCCCTCCACCACATTAGTAACCTCCCGTCTGACTTTGATTTGCTGCCGGCTGTCAAAATCACCTTTCCGCTTTGCCGTGAAATACAGAAAATCACCGGCGGCTCTGTGTGACTGTTTGTCTTCACCGAACAGGTTAAGTGCACCCTTGATGTCCGCTACCTGCTCCGTATCAAAACGTGGCTTGTAATAATCCCTTGCCAAACGGATGATACCGTGTACCGCCTTGCGAAAAATCTCGCTTGTCTTGAGCAAAAGGAAGCCGAGACTCTCAATAATCAGATTCTGCCATGCAATCCGGTTTTTAAGTTTCATAGTTTCCTCTGAATGCACGGCATCCCTGCGGCTTAATTCAGACTGATGTTCAGATTTCAACTTCATCAATTCACGGTGGTGGCTGTTCTGCATGGTCCGGATTGTGCCTTGTAACTGCCCGATGGTTTCCTCATGTGTGGAAATCTCATGACGCAAATCCTCTATTTCGCCTTTTAGAGCCTTTGACCTGCCTGTAGCCCAGCCGACAGCGACATTGAGCAGTTCACTGCCTTTCTCCTTATTCAGCTTAGAACGTTTCTCGCTGATAGCTCTGTCAAGCTCTTCATTCTGCCGTTCCTTTTGAATGGCCATTTCATTTAGGGTGTTGGTGATTATTTCAGCCTCGTGCATCTTTTGGTTGGCTTTTTCCAGTTGATGCTCCCGATACTGCCTCGTAGCGTCAAGACGCTTCATCTCCTCTTTCTGCTTCTCAATGATAAAGTCATTACGATCCAGATGTTTCTTTCCCGTAACGGCTTTTGATTGTCCCCGCTCCATTGAGAGAATATCGGATGCCAGGTTTTGCATCGTTGTCATATCGTCATCATTGAGTTTTATGCTCTTGCCTGTATCGTGGTTCATCCAGTCGAATACGATGTGCGCATGGTAATTCGGCTTGAACCATCTGTCACCCATCTTGAAACTCTCCCTGTCCTCCGGCGATGGTTGTCCGGACAGCCAATGTCCCTCGTCCTTGTGCAGATAAATCTGGAGCGGTGTGATACCCCAGCGTCTTTGGCACTCATTACCAAATTCACGCACGTCCGCCAGTGTCGTGTCCGGTCGGATGAGCATCACTCCTTCACGTATGGGAGAGCATCCTGCCACCTTGATGATTTTGCCGTTCTTGCCTTTACGCTCACGTTCTTTCTCCTGCATGGCACGGCCGGTCTTCTCCTTTACCATCCGTTTTATGTTGTCGTAGTGCTTTTGCAGATCGGGGCTGCCGAAGTTCCGGTTTACCCACTGCTCGTTACCAGCGGAGAGTTCGGGAACGATATAGATTCTGGACTTGGCAATATTACGCATGTACTCGCGTGTCCTCCGGTTATGAGGCATGCTGGAAGCAACATTGCAAGGCTTGATATGTATGCTTGATTTTGTAGCCATTTTCTTGAACATTGATTGGGGTTGTTGAATAATGTTGATTGCTTCTGTCCGCTTATAACCGCATGGGGTTCTTAGGGGTGTTACCCATAAGCGGAGTTTCCAAAGAGAGGGTCACTCTTTGGTCAGGTTGCATAGGGCTGACAGCCCTTGCCGGGTTCTCAGGACAGCGTCCTGAGTGGGACGGGGCAACGCCCAGCCCCTCGGGAGAGCCCACAACTACGAAAGCGGAGCGTGTAGTTATAGTGGGCTATAAGAGTGCAAGCACTTCTTCCCGCATCCCGTGTCACCGGCTTCCGTTCTCCTCCGTCATGGAGGGTCTTCGCTACCGTTGCATATTGGGGCGGCACCGACCAATACAAGGTCAAGTTCATTGATTAGTTTTTGCAGAACGGGGTTCTTGTCAATCATCCGCCTGAGGATTCTTTCCGCCTCTACAAGATGGCTGGTTGTACACATTATTTTACTTTCCCGTATCTGGAAGACAATCCAGTCGGCTATGTCAATATGGGCTGCTTTCTGCTCCGGTGTGGCGTTCTTTTCTATAAGGTCAGACACTATCACTTTACAGAAACTCATGCACTCGGCACGCTGCTTCCATTCGGCATAAGCATCGGCATCGGGAAAGAGGAGTACGGTTCGTCCGGCCAGCACACGGAGTTTTTCCTCTCTCATCTGACTCTTGCCTCCTGCCGCCAGCCATACATAACCGGGAAATATGGCAGAGCCGATAACTGCACTTTTCTCGGATTCCACCAAGACAGCTACCTTATCGGGATAGACATTCAGCAGGTGTTCCCCGAAGAGGCACTGGGATAGCTGCCACTCTTCCGGCAATACCCGTTGCCTTTTCAGTTTGCTGTGTATCCAGTCCACTGCCAATGCTTCTCCTCCCTTGATACGGTGTCCGTTCTCTGGATTGTACTGCATCACCTTGCCTGTATGTACCTTGTTTTCCCGGTCAATCTGCCAGAAAATGACAGCACCGTCCCGAGTAGCTCCAAGGCGGTACTCTTCCAGCAACCGCCTCAATACTTCCTTTGCCTTGCTGCCGTAATAAGAGCCAAGGAGAGAGGAAATGAAGCGGAAGAAGTTACTATGCACGCTTTGCGACCTTTCCACATACTGTGGCGATATGTAACCTGTAACCGTCTGCCGGGATGCCTGTCCGGTCTTCCTTTCTGTTTTATTCTTGTCAAAAGAAAAACTTTTGGCGGTACGACATTCAGGACGGTCGTGGAAATACTCCTTGGGAGTATAATGATAACCGCAACTGCTTTCATGGTTGCACCTGTCTACGGACGGATGCAACGGTACACCGCTATCGTCCACATAGTAGGCGAAAGAATGTCTGTCACCGCAATTCGGGCAGGTATGCCGTGTTGCAGTCCCTTTGTATTTCTGTAACGAATAGTTTACCATACCTAATGTCAATTCTGTTGGTTGATTTTTATTGCTGCCACGTCTTGTCCCGCTGTCCCACGTCCCGTCCTTCCAAGGATTGGGACGATGGGACACTTCGGGACACTTGGGACAATCTCTGCTCTTACAGTCCTTTTGTTTTGGAATTGTCAAGTGAAAGGCAGGTGAGTTGCTATTTTCATCTGTAGCCACTCTACTGACTGTCATTACTTTATATAAAATCCTTTTGGAGTTCTTTACAAAATCACCTTTGATGGTTTTCCGAAATCTGCTTGGTCGGGTATCGTCTGTCCCATGCTGTCCCACTGTCCCGGGTATGAAGACCGGGACAGCGGGACACTTTGAAACAGAACAGTAAAATCGGCTTCTGCTTGCACGGTCATTTATCCGGCAAGTGGAACCATTCCTCTTTAAACAGGTATGTGCAGGCCACTTGTTCATGCCTTGTCCTCCCCGTTTCCTTGTCCGGCAAACAGTTCCGTCTGTCTTACTTCGTTGGCTGTCCCATCTGTCCCATTGTCCCTTTTCCCTATGGGACGGGACGGTGGGACACTCAGTCCATCTGTATGGCTGCCATTTTTGCTGCGCTGGATTATCCGGCTGACGGTTGATTTGCCGCAGTTCACTTGCGAGGCTATCTCTCGTACAGATTTTCCGGATTGGGCAAGGTGCAGAATCTGGAAGTCCCTTTGGCTTGATTCGTTGTCGCCAAGCCGTTTCAAATGTTCCTTTTCTGTAGAAAAGCCCCTGGGAACAAATTGCAGGAAAGCATCCACCTTTTCAATCTCATAGATAATCACATTGTCCGCATCATGGGAGAAGGTGCCATAACGCACCTTGAGCTGCTTCACATAGCGAAGTCCCCCGTCAAGGGCACTCTTTCCGATGGCGAATACGCTGTCAAAGAAATTGTAGAGCCGCTTGCTTCCTGCAAGGTCGTTGGATGTGATGGGGCACTCCATGGAACGTTTGGGAGTGTGTGCCAGTACAAGGATTGACAGCCCGTACCTCTTTTTGAGATTATTTAGGTGTATCATCAGCCGTCCCGCCGCATCACCTTTCTCAATGGCACAGCACAGGTAGGTAAGATTATCTACAATGAAAATCCTACATCCGGTTTGCAATGCCATCTGTTCGATGCTGCCAATAATGGCTTCCTCAAAGTTGACATCCAACAGGGAGTTGCAGTCTATTGATACCCGGTACAGTTTGTTGGGAAAGGTATGCAGCCTGCCATGTCCGTCGGTATAGCGAAGCTGGAACTGTTTTTCGGACAGTTCAAAATCCAGATACAGGACAATGTCTGTCCGGGCGATACGGTCGGCTATCTGCACGGCAAGTATGGACTTACCCACATTGGAGTCCGCAAAGAGGCAGGACAATTCGCCCTCATACCAGAAACTCTTCCACAGTGCACGAGGTGCAGGTTGCTGTGACGCTTCAAGAATAGTTAGGTTGGCTGTCTTGATGGTCATCATGCCTACACTTTCCGGCATGCCGGTCTGCATTTGGGAAGCTCTTGCAAGGTCGCCCTGTATCAGACTGATATAATTCTTGTCCTCTTCCATAACGCTTACCAGTTACGTTGGGCGGGTTTACGGCGGTGTGAAGAGGAAATGGATTCATTCAGTTCCTCGTCGGACAATGGAACCGGATTCTTCCGGGAGGATTCCAGCCACTTGTCAAGTTCGTCCCGGTAAAGACAATAGCGCTTGCCGGGTTTAGTGGCAGGAATACTTCCATCCGAAAGCTTCATGTAGAGCGTTCCTTTGGGTATTCCCAAGTACTCTGCCGCTTCATCTACCGACATGGGGACATGGGTGTCCACCGCCTTGGCATGGTTCACACTGTGCTGCTCGGTAAGCAGGCTTTTCAGGCTCATCACTTCGTCCAGAAGCCGAGCCACAACCTCTGGGAGGTCGTTGAAAGTCAGATTGGTTCTTTCCATATTGCGATTCGTCTCTTTTGTAAGACTTGGCGCAAAGGACTGCAATGATAGGGTCGTGAATACCTCCACGAAAAAATAATTCCCGAATAACGATGCCCAACCGTGAACGATGGGTAATGTTATTCGGGAAATGCTATTAAACAGGCTGTTAAGTAGTGTCGGCTACTTGTCGTTATTGCTCAAAGACGGGATGATTCTTACTCTTTTCGCAAGTAACCATTCGGATAATGGAAATCCGGTTTACCGTCTTCGGGTTCGTCAATGGGAATCGGGGACTTTAACGGGTCAACCTTGAAGTTCTTGATGGTCGCTATATCCGTTTCGGCAAACTCGCGTGGGAAAAGCTCTTTGACGAAACGGGCACGGTTATCCCCATTATAATATCTCTTGTACATGCAACGCTCCGCTATGTTCCATATGAAATGACGGAGCGGAATATTGGAGATGTCCTGTGTCAGCCGCCTTTTTATCGGCTTCGGCTTGTAGTTGTTCTTGTTCATCCAGTTGCTCACCTCATTGCAGACATGGTTCACTGTCTCCTCGTCTGCGATACGGGGCATGTAGAAATGTATATACTCCACTACCATGCGGATGCGTCTCTCATTTTCCTTGTCCTGCTCATCTTTATAACTTGAACGGATTTCTTCGTGACGCTTCGGGTCGATATTCAGCTCTATGGGGTGTGCATCGGAGCTTGCCTCTTCCGCTATCTGCGTTACTGGTTCTATTGTATTCTGCGGTTCTTCTTCCTGCAAGGCTACGGTTTCCGTAGTAATCTCTTTCATCTCCTTTTTGCCGAACTTGATTCTGTAGATTTCGTATGTATCGAAGATAACTGTCTGAAAAGAGAGATACAGCAGCCATCCGAGAAGGTTACTGCACACGAAGACTATCAGCCTTACAAAATTGTCCTGGTTGAAACTTGCTGCGATAATTATCGTGATAAAAAAAGAAATCATACAGATGGCTACGAAGATGAAGCCTAAAATGATATATTTGTCTTTGATGGACGGTTCCATATTCATGTCTTTGTTTCTGGTTATTACTCGATTCTGTTCTCCTTCCTTGCAAAAATAATAGTATTCTTCCGAATATTTTCCATTCCTTGCGGCTGGAGGGCTTTTTTTCATCGTTTTTCACCAAAAATCCTAAATCATATCCGGTTTTCATATTCCAGAGTTAGTATTAGCGGAATACTGGAAAAATGGAGGGTACGGTTGTCGTCTTTACGCTTGACCGTACCCTCCATCAATGAACCGGAGACTATTTAATATGCCTTAAACCTCCTTGCGTTTCAAGGTTATCTTGTCAACAACTTCACACATCTGCTGCGCAGCCATCTTGGAATAAATCTGTGTGGTAGTTATGTTCTTATGTCCCAGACAGGCTTGGATAACAGTCATGTCCGTACCCATTTCCACATGCAGACTTCCAAATGAATGTCGGGTGCAGTGGAAGGTTATCTTCTTGGTTATGCCTGCCGCAAGGAGCCACCGTTTCAACGGTCCTTGCAGCATTTTGTCCTTGAATCCGTCAAAGATAAGTCCGTCATGCCGCTCTCCAAGCAGCCTGTAGGCTTCGTCGCTGATGGGGTTGTGTACAATCTGCTTTGTTTTCTGCATACGGGTGGTAACGAACATCTTGCCGTTGGTGTACGGCTGTATCTGCTGCCAGGCAAGTTGTTTGATGTCGCTTTTCCTCAGTCCGGTCAGGCAGCCGAAAAGGAACGCCCTTTTCAAAACTTCCTCTTCACAGGGAGTTTCGGCAAGCCGTATCAGTTCCTCCTGACTCAAATGCTCCCTCATGGTTGGGATGCTCTCTATGCGGTCTAAGAATCCGTTTGGGTTCTCCTTGATCTTCCTGTCACGGTAAGCGGTATGAAGAACGGCACGGAAAGCAGACCAGTAACCCGCAGCAGAATTGACATGCAACTTCTGTCCGGTATGAACGGATTGTGGGGCATCAAGCAGATACTCCATGAACTTGCGACACAAGTCCACATCCACTTCTTCGAAGGTGCATTTGCCGTTCACGAAACGTTCGAAGTGTTTATATACATGCTGCCACTTGGTGTTTTTCCTGTCTGCCAGTTCTTTGAAGTAGGCGAGGAAATTGCCTTTCATTTTAGCTTTGTCAAAGAAGCCGTTGTTCTCGTTGAAGATAGCTTCATAACGTCGGTTGCGCAGTATTTCCGCCTTTTTCATCATGCGTGTATTGAAATCACGCTCCTGCTGGTTGGCGGGTCTGGCGAAGATGTAAATCCCGAGGGCTTCACGGGTAATCACCTTCATGGTGGTATTGTCACGGTAGCCGGGATAATAGTCCAGACATAGTGAATACTGTGTTCCGTTCTTAATCTTGCGCTTGCGCAAGGTAACTGTCTTGCATTTGCTCATATGGGTGATGGTTTTAATTGGTTGTACATTTTCGGGAATGTCCCGTGTTTTCAGTGCAAAGGAATAACGTGAAACAATCGTGAGTATTCTCACGACAATCATTTTTAAATAATTTTCCGATAATACGGAGTGTTCACGGTTGGTTGTTCCTCTCTGCCATGACACGTTCTACATCAGAACGCAGGAGCAGGTTCTTCACACCCACCTTTATCTTTTCAATGTGCTTTGTTTTGACGATGTGGCAGATGTTGGCGGATGAAAGCCCGTAAATTTGCTGAACCTGCTCTACCGTACAATAGCGTTCATCGTTCACAAGGTCGGTTCTACGGAGTTCGTCCAAATGAGATTTGGAATAATAGGTACGTCCGTATTCTCTTTTAGTGGGTATCTTGTGGCGGTAAACGTATGCCCGGAGTGCAGAGGGCTTCATTCCAAACAGGTTTTCCGCTTCCTCCGTCAGGAGCCAGTCTGTTATCCTGCTTATATCGACAGACACACCAAAGAAGTCGTCAATATGCTTCTTGCTGTAATAGTTCTTCCCAGCTATGCGACAAATGGGGATATGATTACGCTTTGCGGAAGTGTACAGCCATGACCGCTTTACCTTAAAAAGGGACATCACTTCCTCGCCCGAATAGAAGTCAAGTACTTCATCAGCCTTATGTTCCCTCTTTTCTTTTTTGGCAAGCAAGAAAGATGAAGTGGATTGCTTCGGTCTGGAGGTGCTGCCCGGGAGAATACGGTGATAGGGATTGCCTTCCAACATCCGCTCAATGTCAGCCTTACGGATGAATGACATGCGATTGCTGATGCGTGAGGCTTTCAACTTGCCGGTGGCTACCAGTTTGTAAATGTATTGCCGGGAACAGCCCATGAGGATGGCTGCTTTGGAAAAGGTGAGATACTCCTGATGCTGTATCTCCATAATAGGACTGGCAATTTTGAAGAGGTTGTTCTTCTGCGCTGTTCTGGCTCGCTTGGCTTCCGTCTGGCAGGCCTCGCTGCAATACCTTTGCATCCCGCTCCGGGTTGCAAACGGCTTGCCACAAAAAATGCATTTCTTCGTTGTTTTCATACTGCTCTATCGTTTACTTGTTAGCTTCTTTATTGATATATTCATGAAGTGGTAAACGGATGTAAACGGAAGTCAACCATTGTCGCATTTCTACACGATATGACTGTTGCTACATATCGGGAAGGAAATTGTCACTCATTGTAAATGGTTGTAAACCCTTGACAACTCACTGCGCGGTATGACAAAAAATAAGCTCCGCAAATTCTCCACGTCAGAAATATGGCTCAAAAATAAGTGGAAATTTTGGAAGCATCAAAAAGCAGTCGAAAACTGTTAATTTTTAGAACATATTGAATATTAAAGATTTATGCTTAGATATATCTGGTTATTTTTGGTTATTATGAGGTTCTAAATACAATGCATTAAGTAGAACGGAAATAAAATATAAATAGATGAGAATACTTATATTTAATGAACTTTACACTCCAAATAAAAAAGGAGGTGCAGAAGTATCTACTCAGTTATTAGCAGAAAGTTTGGTGGAATTGGGCCATGAGATACATATTTGTACTTCTTCTAACAAAAATAGTGATGAAATAATAAATGGTGTTGTTATACATAGACGAAAACAACATAATATTTATTGGTCTTTTTATCACGATAGTATGCCTGTTTGGAAGAAAACGATTTGGCATCTTGTTGAAATGTATAATCTATTTGGATATTGGACAATTAGGAATATCATTCATTTGGTGGCACCCGATGTTATTCATACTAATGTGTTTACTGGTTTTTCCGTTATTGTATGGAGAATTGCAAAAAAGCATAAAATACCTGTTGTTCATACTTTAAGGGATTATTATTTAATGTGCGTTCGCTCAACATTATTTAACAGAGGACATGATTGTAGCAAAACATGTGGCCTGTGTAGATTCGTATCTGAACCTAAGCGTATTATGTCTCAATATGTTGCAGCTGTAGTTGGCATTAGTCATTTTATATTAGATAAGCATATTAATGCATCTTATTTTAAAAGTGTTAATATAAAGTCTGTGATTCCTAATGCTGTATCTATATCATCTCCTTCTGTAATGCATTATATGGAAAGAAATTACTCCATTGGATATTTAGGACGAATCCATGAGAGTAAAGGCATCGAATATTTAATAGAAAGCTTTTTGAGCATAAAAAACACTAATTATATTTTGCAAATTGGAGGTGATGGAGAGCAGGATTATGTAGAACGATTGAAGATGAAATATTCATCTAAAAAGGTACAATTCTTAGGAAAGGTTAATTCAGAGGAATTCTTAAAAAAGATAAGGTTATTGGTTGTACCATCTTTATGGGAGGAACCTTTTGGACGTGTTATTATAGAAGCACATGCTTGTGCTTGTCCTGTTTTAGTTTCCAATAGAGGTGGTATGCCAGAACTTATAAATAATCATAATGGAAGAGTCTTTGATTTAGGCGTAAAGGGAACTTTATCTTGTTTATTAGAACACTTTATACAAAGGAAGTTAATTTTTGATGTTAATTCGTCAGAAGCCTTAGAATTATATTCAAACGATGCTGTTGTAAATCAATATATAGATGTATATAATGAAGTCGTACAGAAAAGTAATTTCTTAAATAATAATGTATTATAAAATCACTAGATTGCTTTATGAATTTCGCGACTTCTTTTTAATTATACAATTTGTTAATATATGTTATGAAAATACTACTAATAACAGTACGTAGTGATTTTGGTGGGGGACCTCGTCATGTTGATCAACTTATTAATAATTTACCCCAAAATATAGAGATATACGTAGCTTATCCGCAGGATGGAACTCCATATGGACAGGAATGGAATTCAAACTCTAGAATAAAAAGTCGTATTAATATTCCATTTAGAAAATTTTCAACTAAAACTTTATTTGAAATCGCGAAATTTATAAAAGAAAATAGCATAAATATAGTTCATTCTCATGGAAATGGTGCTGGTGTTTATTCGAGATTATTACCTTTGTTGGGAGTTGATTCTAAAATTGTTCATACTTTTCATGGCATTAGCGAATTTTATTCATGTAAAGCAAAGAAAATTATTGATAAACTTAGTGGTGTAGTATTGAAATATTTCACAGATGCCTTTGTTCTTGTTTCTTATGGGGAACTAGAATTGGGTCAGAATAGAAGAATATTATTTAAAAATAAATCTCAGGTCATTTATAATGGGATAGAAGATCCACATAGATTAGCTGAGAGAAAGGAGGATAAGGTTGTCACTATCTCTCGATTTAATTATCAAAAAAATATGGATTCCTCTTTTGCTATAGCTTCTGCTTTTAAGCAAGATAATTCTATTCGTTTTGTTTGGGTTGGTGATGGTGATGACTATTCACGATTAAAACAACAGGCAGAAAAGGAGTGTATAAATATTAGAAATCATATCGTTTATTGTATAATTTTCTTTCCAAATAACTCTACCCTGCATTTTACGTCTCATGCGCATGACAGCGTCAGGGATGTACCTCCTTAAATACAAAACCATATTCACTTTTAAAAGTTGAATATTAAAAATAAACAAATTCCACCTATTTGCATCACCACCATAAATATAAAAATGTTCCTTTCGACTTTTAATTTGTCCCTTTACTGAAGCCCCATCGCCTATATTAAAAATAGAAAGAATTATAGGTATATATTTAAACTTTATTCCACTCCACTTACAATTTATGATAAAATTATGATCTGCCGCAAGTTTATACTTTAAATCAAACTTTATTTTTTTATGCAATGATGTTCTTACAAATGTAGAAGGATGCCAAACAGGCATAACACCATAACGATTGAACTTTTGAATTTCTGGCTTTTCTTTCTTGAATCCATATTTATCCCATACAATAGCATCTCCATAAATGACATCGTAATCGTTATAATTCGTATTCTCAAATACCCTAGCTATATCGGATAAAGACGAAAAATAATCACCACAATTGCGGAATAGAAGCCATTCACCATTTGCGACATCAATTCCTTTATTCATTGCGTCATAAATACCTTTATCAGGCTCGCTTATCCAATAAGAAATTTTATTTGCATATTTCTTTATTATATTTATTGTGTTATCTGTACTCCCGCCATCTACAATAATATATTCCAAGTTATCATAAGTTTGACGGATTACACTCAAAATAGTGTTTTCCAATTCTTTTTCTCCATTATAAACAACTGTGATAATTGATACTTTTGGCATTTTACATTTTATCATACAAAAACAATTATTTATTCAATCTTCTTTCATAACTCTCAATTCCAAATAAGAGATTGTCATACCGAAATAAATCTCCTTGAAAATTAACTAAAGCTTGTGACATACATGACAAGAAAGCAAATAGAAGAAAAAATCTTCTATACTTTTTTTGTATTATGATATATACATAAGGTAAAATTATACACAAAGAAAAAGCAAACATTAACGAAAATCTTAACCTAAACACTGGTATTTCATTAAAGAAAGCGAAACAAAACAAATAACAAACCGCAAGATTTATGTATATCCTATAGAGAGGTTCCTTGATTCTATCATACGAAAGCCATAAAAAAAAACCTAACAAAAGACGCATAATCGCCCCTAATGTAAATCCTACATCTTCATTATTATCGGTAAACAAAACAGCGGAAGCTTCATACACACCTCCAAGCATTTGTCCCGTAAATAAAATCAACTTAGTAAATACATTCAATTTTAGAATAACAAATATAAATCCTATAAAAATAAGAGGTAAAATAATTCTCTTCCAATTTCTGTTTATAATAAAATAAAAAGGTAAATAAAATATAGCAGTACTATGAAATGACATTCCTAACAGATTTAAAGCTAAAAAACTTTTCCAATCCTTTTTAATAATGCTCTCTATAGATATAAAAAATAATAATATAGCTCGAATATTTCTTAGGTTATTAAACTCTGCATTAGCGCAAAATGCAATAAAAACTATGTATCCAAATATATAATACCTTTTTAAAAGGTTTTTAAAAAGCACATGCATAAAAGCTACATTTAAACATGTAGAAAAAAAAATGAATGCATAATAATTATCCCAGATTTGCTTAAATATATACGTATATATAACATAGCCAGGTTCTATTCGTTCTATATCATCAAAAGCATATAATAATCTATCTGACAAATTATTAAAATAAGGATAATACCAACTATAGTCTGTTCCAATAAACCCACGCATCCCCCAAAAGCAAATATAAGCTATAACACATATTATTTTAGGAAGAGTATGTATATAATTCATCTTCTCTTTTTGCTTTACATCTATTAGAAATAGGAAAAAGAGGAATAACATTAATGTTATGTATTGGAAATTAAAAACCATAAAACGATTGGTAACAGTTCGAAATTGAGGTAACTAAGCTTTTACTACCTGATTTACAGATAGCAAAGAGATAGAACTAAATTTCGATTATTTGTATTTTTAATATTATTTATTAGGGTATTCAGTTTGATGTTTCAGTTTTTAGTATCAAAGACAACGTAGCAACCAGTCAATCCATTGATAATCATTTGCTCAGTAAAAAATAATCGTTAGTTCTCAATTTATGGCATTCCCCCTTTGAAAGGGCATATAAGTGTACCCTAAACCGATTTTTGTTAATTAATTAGTTTTGAACATTGGTCGGTAGCCAAAATGATTTTGTCAGGAAGCATGTTAACGTAATCCCTGCACCCATTAAAGATTTTTAAATCATAAATGTAGTCCATTGCTGACACGAATGTCAATCCAAATACAAACAGGGTTGTCATTTCGGCTTTGTGATACAGATTGAGGTTGATCGCTAGTCTTACATTTTTCCTCATCGTTAATTACAGAAGCACCATCAATCCAGACTTCAACTACTTTTTTTCGAGTATCCTTGAACCAGTTCTGAAATATATTATAAGGTACCTTATTCTTAAAACAAAACGATTGGAGGGATTCTCCATGAGGCAAAGCCTCGGTCTGTACTGAAAATAAAATCTTTCAAGATATTCACTGCTATACATAAATCCTAAAATTTTGTTCGCGGCAAATATAGAACTTTCAATCAATAGCCATTTTTTGGCTGCTTACCATTCAGAAAGAAATCAGCTTGTCACCGCCTTATATTGCGGTGCGATTATCCTATATATAATTTTTGGATGCTAACGCTCTATATATTTTATTACTCTACACGGATTACCTGCTGCAATGCAATCAGCTGGAATACTCTTGGTAACGACACTGCCACTACCTATCACAGTACGCGCACCAATAATTACCCCTTTCAAAATAATACAACGAGTTCCAATGAGTACATCATCTTCAATTATGATAGGGGCAGTAGCAGCAGCTAAACCATCAACTCTATACCCTTGTTCATTCTTCTCTATTGACCTACGAATATTAAAATTAAGGCTATGTGCATCCGTATCCATAATAATACAATCACCACCAATCTTTACATAATTACCAATCGTAATACTAGTACTAGCCCATAAACAAGCCGAAGATATACCAGAGTTATCACCAATAATAATACGCGATGAGGGATAAACGGTGAACATACATCCACAAATATTTCGACACAAAGGATTAAACGCCTCTCCACTGGTAAATACAAAATTATCACCAATTGTAATTTTACTACTTCGTGCCTTATTCAGATAAATTTTATTATATACCCGCATGTTGCTACCGAAACGCACATCATTCAACCAGAATTTGAAGCGATTAAAGCAAATATAATAAATCATGTGTAAACGTCGAGGTATACGCAGAGATTTGACTAAAAAGAATCTTATATTCATAAAATTTAAACAGATTTGCAAATTCAAGTCCTAATGGTTATTTCATATTCGAGGTCTTTGGTGAGATAGGAATGGCTATATATCTGCATATTCAGCGCGGTACGATTATTCCATATGTCACCTTCAGTTGCCAACTAAAAGAGAAATAAATTCCGAGATGTTTAACTTCTTTGGATGATAATAAATTTAGAAAATTACAAAATTGCTTGTTTAGTCATCTCTACATATTTTCTACCATATTTCAGATCTGGTTCTAAATAATTACCTTCTCCCCATTCATTCCATGATTTAACAAACAACAAGTTTTCTTGCTGCGATCTTGTTTGCAGTTTATTAGACATCTGTCGACACAACTTCCCCCACTTTTCAGGGGTATTCCCGACTATAATACATCCACGATGTGCGCTACGTGGTGAATGATCAAAATTAGGCAATAAACACGGATGAATATTAGATCCTAATTGATATTCACTCAAAACACAGTCCATATATTGTTCATACTCCAACAACCTAGGAATTTTCAAAATTTTCCTCTTTATTTTTTCTAAAAATGTTTTCAATGGGAATGTATGAAAAGCATAAGCATCATATATATAATCTACTGTTACACTATCAAAACCAAGTTCTAAAATAGTCTTGATATTTTTTACACCAAAGGTAAAACCGACAAAATAAAATCCAGCTAATCCATTTTCCTTAGCCAGACGATTCCATATCTCAATAAAAAGCTTCACATCAGGTATTTCTAAAGGAGCATAAACTGCAAAAAGTAATTTCCCATCGACTTTTATATAACGAGAATCTTTAAAAGCTGGAAGCATTGCATTGAAATGAGCTATATAATCATCAATACCTAAATATGTCTGTTCTATTAATAGTTTATTGGGTTTATCGGGGTCCCAAGTCTTCTGATACCATGAATGATTTGCCCAACAAAGACAGAAAGGAAAGTTCGGTTTACCACTATCAACGACTTCGGTAAATACCCGATCAAGCAACCTACGCCCATTAAACCAATAATGCCAATAACAGAAACCTTCTATACCTGCCTCTTTTGCCATTTCTGCTTGTTGAATTCTAACCTTCGGTATTCTCAAATCATAATACCCTAAATCTGCAGGAACTCTAGGCTGGTAATGCCCTTTAAAAAGCGGCTTTGCCCGACCGACATTTGTCCATTCAGTAAATCCTTTTCCCCACCATTCATCATTTTCAATAGTAGGATAAAACTGCGGCAAATAAAATGCTATTAATCTTGGTTTTGACATTCTTATTTTTATTTAAGCCATTTATACTTTTTCTTTCCTATCATCATCCAGTAGCAAATAATCAAGTTCACTTTCTTTCATGCGCATTTCCTCAGGATATAAAATCTTCTCATGTGCAATAACTTGCTTTGAATTGAAACGAATACCCAAAATATGTGCAGGAACTCCGCCTACCACACAATAAGCAGGAAAAGAAGATATAACAACCGCCCCTGCTGCAACAACACAGCCACGACCAATATTAACTCCTTTCAGAATTGTAACATTAGCACCAATCCAAACATCATCACCAATAATTACATCCGAATCATCTTCTGGAAGTTTTTCATGATTATCAATAATAGCAACACCTATTTTTCTAATATTATGATCACCATTTACAATCGTAACATGAGGACCCAACATCACATTATTCCCAAAAATAATTTTCTTATATATAGCATATAATACTGCATTAGGACCAATTGAAACATTGTCACCAAACTCAATCATTGAAGCTGAATTAATAATGCAACCATTACCAATAATCACTTTTTTACCTTGACGAGCAAATTGATACTTTCTATGCCTAACAAAAACATATCGCAGTATATTTACAATTTTTCGAATCATAATTCTATACTCAATATTCTCAATAAATATGCAATCTTTTTATCACAAATTCACTTATTTTTTTACGCTCTGACTTGCGCAAACCTAACATACATATCATAATTAGAGACAATATAATGCAAAATAATGAGACAGTAAGCAGATACCAAAAGCCTGTGTCTGAAACAGATATATTAGACAATGTTAGAAATGACACACCACTAATAACGATCACAACAGAAAAAGGATAAACCAATGCATTCCACACATATTTACTAATAGAAAGTCCTATCAAAATATTACAATAATAAACTCTGATAACCAATACTAGCAATTCTACAACTACTTGAACAATAAAAACAGTAGTAGGACTATACTCAAATAAGAGAAACAAATAACATATTGGCACAACAAACAACTCTGCTATGCCACTCCAAAAGAAAGGTTTTCCAATGTTTCCTTGTGATCTTAAGCCAACAGTCAACGGAGTTTGCAAACATGTTAGAAAACTTCCAATAATTGTAATGCGTATAAAAGACGATGTATATTCAGGAACTTCAACCAACCATAATGACAGAATATCTTCCAACCTCATATATACCGGTAAAACAATTATGAATAACAGATAAATAGAAAACCGAGAGCTGTTTATTATTAAGAATAGCATCCTTTCATAATCATTCATTGCATAAGACTTCGTAATCTGAGGGGTCACAGACGTTTGAAGATTAGTACCAAATTGTTGCAAAGCAGAAGTTACCTGAACAGATATTCCTCTAGCCGCATTTACTATAGGAGAGAAGAACATATTCAACAACATATTTATCAAAGATGTATTAATCGCATAAGGGATATGAGCAAATAATCCCCAACCGGCTATACGTAATATTTCTTTATGCAAAGCACTATAACCTACAAAACATAATTTAGACTCTTGAAATTTTTTATTACAATAAGCCCAATATAAAAATTGACTAAGGGTTTGTGCGACGACTATCAATACTCCATATAAGATTAATCTATCCGAATGAAAATTATCTACTACATAACATATTACAAGCTTTAACAACACATCTACTAAAGAAATATAAGCAAATGCATTCATTTTTTCATGTGAAATAATTAAGCCATTATATGGAATACTAATAATGGATAAAACCAATCCTAATAATGATAATTGAAAACACCAGTTAGCGGCAACCAATCTGTCTGCCGGAATAACCATTTTACAATTAAGCAACCAGACACCACAGGTTTCACATAACACGACAATAACTAAAGCAATAAAAACATGAATCGATATACTAACATTAAATACGGTATTTAGTCGCTTATAATTTCGTTTTCCTAATTCTATAGATAAATATCTTTGAGTAACAGGTATCAAACATGAGTTCAAAAAAGAGAAAAGAGTAACTGCACTTCCTACAACATTATATATACCATAGTCTGTAATTCCCAACGCTTTCAATAAAATGCGACTTGTATAAATCGTAATAGCCATTATTAAAAGCATTCTAACATAAAGAATACCCGTATTTACAGCTATCCGTCTATTGTCATTTCTCATTTAAATGGATTTTAAAGCCTAGTTATCTGAGCAAATGTATATTCCCCATACTATATAATATGGGAGTAATAACAAACCTTTTGATTAGTAAAGCTAAAGCCAACAAAACTATAAAAAAGATAATATCAAAGAGCAGTAAGCCAAAATATGAATACTCTTGATAAAATTTTGAAGCTATCGATCTCCAAAACTCAGATATGCAAGGAACCTCATGAATCATAAAAACTCCCAATACAGCAGATGCCATTGAATTAATCCAGTGACTTTGAATCTTAATTCTAGAAAATAATATAAACACTGCCATAGAAGATAAAATAACCAAAGGATTATTATACCCCATAATTCTCATTGTATTAATTGTATTCGATTCTTTATGCATAAGTCCAAAGAAAAATACAAAAATACAAACCAATAATATTGTAGAGATTGCATATACAGATATACAAAGAATCATTGGTGATTGCATATTCCATTTATTTATCCTAAGCCAATACCCTATCAGATATAAAAAAGCAAAATTAGCCACGTTATATCCATTTACATTATTGTATTTTAACCCCCATCCAAAAACAACATTAAGCACTGTTAAAAGAAGGTAAGCACTCAATTTAGGGCATCCCCCTTCGAAAGGGCACTTTTCAGTGCCCTAAACCGAGTTTTGTTAATTAATTAGTTTTGAATTTAACATTGGCTGGCAGCCAAAGTGATTTTGTCAGGAACCATGTTAACATAATCCCTGCACCCGTTAAAG
>ERZ859923.295-NODE-295-length-34244-cov-6.173126_pt1 | contig 34244 bp, 29 predicted proteins | sample MGYA00510116_ERZ859923 | MGnify/ENA primary metagenome ERZ859923 (study PRJEB30046, sample SAMN00715168) | human gut metagenome | study: EMG produced TPA metagenomics assembly of the A metagenome-wide association study of gut microbiota in type 2... | reverse complement strand
CAACCAGTTCTTCCGGCTCATAAAAGCTATGAATACCGCTTAAAATGGTTCTGTCTGTGCCTGTTCCGTCATCAAGAGTAAACTGTAACAGTTTCTTTGACTTCGGTACTGCAACACACTCTTTAACCTTTACTGCACGGAAATCTGACTTGCTGAATGTATCAAAATCAACAAATTCCTCAAATAAAGGCTCTACCTTTACCTTAGAAAAATCAATCTTTTCAGACTCAGTTTTTACATTTTTTTCAGGTGCTTCAGAAGCTGTATTATTTACATCATTTTTCTTATTTACACCATCTAAAGACTTCATTGTCGGGATTTTAAGTCAGTTTAATTTAAAATGGCTTATTTCCCTTTAACTAGCCGCTTTTCCGCATCTCCACCACAGCCATATAACGCTATTTCATTGATTAAAACCTTTGAATTTGTCGTACTCTTGTCGTATGGCACACAAGTTGTCGTACCCTCTGTCAGTCCTAGCCGGACTCTTTCCTAAAATACATCCAATTTGTGTGCTAAATTTTCAATCGCTTCCTGTTTCTTTGCATCGGTGACTTCCGCATATATGTCCATCGTGGTTTCAATATTAGCGTGTCCCATTATGGACTGGATCACCTTTAAATTTGTTTCATTCTCGCAAAACCTCGAACAAAAGGTATGCCTCAAATGATGACATGAAAAATGTGGTATTAGCACTGGCTCCCGGTGTTGCTTGGAAGCATTAACCACTTCTTCTGCATTGTACGATTCGTATATACGCTTGATTGCCCGGTTGATAGACTGCGGATTGTGGACGTACCCAAAACGGTTCGTAAAGATAAAACCTTTCATCCCGTCAATCTCCGTTTCGTTGAATCCATTTTCCTGTTGGTCTGCAAGCTCCGCCCGGAGTGCATCATAGACCGCATCCATCATCGGAATACTGCGTATACCCGCTTCTGTTTTTGGGAGTGATATAGAAAACGTACACATCGGGTGTTCCTTAAATTCTCTGCTGTAATAAACCAGACTGTGGTTGATGCTGATTACACGTTTTTCAAAATTTACATCTTCCCACCTTATCCCGATTGCTTCTCCAATCCTGCACCCCGTCCCTAATAAGAACTTAAATAAAGATGTCCAACGGTAATATGTAGGATTGCTTTCTATATAGTTTATAAAGGCTCTCTGCTGTTCCAGAGTTAAAGCGTGTCTTACGCCATGATTTCTCCCCGGCTGTTTTTTGATCTGCGCCATAACCCCGTCACTTGGATTGTTACGGATAATATCATCCCGCACCGCCAACTGGAATGTTGGGTGAAGCACCGTATGGATTGTTTCTAATGTGTTAATCTGCATTTCCTTATCTTTCAGCAAGTGCTGGTAGAATTGCAACACATCAGAAAACTTTATCGCTGCGATTTTCTTCTTCCCAAACCCATTACGGATAAAACGGTCATACATATATTTGTAGTTCCTCATGGTTGTTCCCCTGAGTTCTGACTTTGTGGATATATACCTGTCAAAAACGAAATTGACCGTTGCACTGCCAGCCACATAAGTATCCAATCCGTCTAACTGGTCTTTAATCAGCTTTTCTTCCCTCTCACGCAGTTCCATAATATCTTTGGAATAAATGCTTCGGCGTTTTCCTTCCGGATCGGTATAAGTATAAACATACTTGCCATCGCAACTGCGCTGAGTTTCACCCTTCCTTAAAACCCTCCCTTTATTATCCTTTCTTGATTTTGCCATCTCTGCTCCTTTCTCAAGGAAAGAGATTTCGTACTAACTACTTATCGGTTCTTCCATTGCATACTGCAAATCAATCCCCTTTTGTAGCACCTGCGTTATGGTCATGTCATGTTTGGACGCATATTCCCTGAGTTTTGCGGCTTCTTCCTCTGTCAGCTTCAACCCGATAAGACTTTTTTTCGGATTGTCGGACTTTGGTCTGCCTGTCCTCGCCACAATATACACCTCCATCCATTTCATAATCATTATACTTTCAGTTTAACCAAAAGTCAACACTTATTTTCGGTTATACGAAAAATCTTTCTGCTTTGCATATGCGCATCTTGACTATTTCACACGAAATGATTCTAAATATTGGTCAAACGTATCTAAATCAACCAATACCATTCTATCAATTTTCAATATTGCGCCTGCATCTTTCGCCAAAGACTGAAATTTATTCATTCCCATGCTGTACATTTCTGCGCCTTCTTTATATCTGACTAACCTCTTTTTGTTAATCGCCTTCGGTATTCTCTGCATCAAAAACATCCTCCTAATTCTTTGCACAGCTTTATCTGCTAATAAACAGGCAGAATACGCTTCTTCCCATTTATTAGCAGATAAAAACTGCAATACAGGTAGCGGCTCATTACGCCGCCCACATCGGTCTTGCACCGTCATTTCATTGACCGGACTGCGGCTTTCCCGCAGCCCGGAAGTATCATTATCACAAATATGCTTCATCGCCCCATGTAACTGCTACATATTTTGCCCGATCTCACTCGCTCCTTACCTTTGCTTCAATGTCCCGCTTCGACATTTCCTCACGTTTCACCCTGTTATAAATCAGGGCAGGTACGTCATGGCGCATCTGCTTAGTGGCTCTGCATATCCTCACGTCCTGTATGCAACACAATATTCAGTTGTCAAGGTACATCTGCATTCAGTCCTGTCATCTTTCTGAAAGGGAAGAAAACTGGCAGGCTGTTATGCTATTTCAAAATCCAATATTTTGGTAATCAGTTTTGTTTCCAGCCGCCTGCGGAGCGTTTCATCTACGCAGTAATGCGGCTGTCCATATTCGTCATATAATTTCCTGACAGACAGGCTTGCTATGTAACCTTCATAATGCTTTAATACCGCATTAATCGCCTCCACATCGTCTTCTGTTGCTGCCTTAATCGTATGGAAAGGCAACAAACCATTTTCTCTTTTACATTTTCTTTTCATCTGTACTTCCCTCCATAATTTGTTTCAGCATTTCCAGCGAGCGTTTTCTGTGTTCATGAATGGTACTGCGGACAAGATTCATTTCTCTGGCAATATCCGCATCACTCATCTCCATGAAATAAGAAAGCAGTATCACATTACGCTTTTTTTCTGTGAGCGATTGCAGCGCTTCTGCTATCAGGGCATCTTTAACCTCAATATCATAGCCAAGTACCTGAAAGTAATGATTTTCCACTTTATACTCATCCATAATAGAAAGTTGATTCAGCTCCTTTTCCGGCAGTTCCGACAACATAACTTCGTTCTTTTGCCGATAGCCCATGTGCCTGATGTAATCTACCTTTTCGCCCTTTAATGCCATTTTGCATATCCGGTCAAACTGATGTCTGATTGTTTGTTCATAACGGGATGAAGATTGCTCCATAAGAGTTCACCTCCTTCCCGTTCCAACTGGATAAGAGCAAAATCGTATTTTCCCTTTCGCTCTTTATCCCGTATGGCTGTATTCCCATGTTCGGGTAAGGTGAAAAACTTTTTAAAAAGTTTTCATATATATAAAAAACGCCTGCGTGGGACATTACCCATCAGGCGTTTCCTTTATCAAATATTTTGTTTTACTAATATCTATATGCACTGCTTATTAATGAACTACGACTTATATTTTATTTAGGATCTTCCTTAAATCCCTTTTACTACATGGCTTCTCACTTTCTAGCATAATTTTTTTGTAATGAATAATGTTTAAAATATTGTTTTATGCATAAAAAACTAAATAATATAATTAAAATACTAACTATTCCTGATAATATAGAAAGTAAAATAGAATTATGATATAATCCTGTTGTTTTATATTGCGAAATAATATTAAGAGAGTATATTGGTAATAACTCTAATACCTTTTGAAATGGTGGTAATATATCTGTAAAATCAAAAAATATTGGGGCAATAATTATAATCAAAGAACTGAAAAGCACTGAAAATGTATTTTTCCCATAACAAGAGCATACACATATAATCATTGAAATTGCCCATGTTGCTAGCATTCCCTCAACAAACATAACTATTGCTAATTCCCCTACGCTAAAAAAACTTTCCGAACTAGCAAAAACTCCGATTGATTGAATACTGACTTTTGCCCCTTCAAAACCATATAAGGTCATATACATTAAAAAATTTATAACGTAAAATGCGCAATATATTATAAGTGAAATAGTATTCACCATAAATATTCTTATTAAAACAGATTTTTTTCTCGCCATTTTAGTAGAATAAACAATTTCTGCAATTTTATTTTCCTTTTCACAAATAAAAATTTTATAAAAAATAACAATTAAATATATAATAATAAAAATGGAAAATGTATTAGAAAAATTAATAATAAACTTTTGCCAACCTCTACAATATCCGAAAATAATTTCTCGATTATTTATATTTTTTAAGCCGCTTATATTACTATATTTCATCATATAAAGTTCTTTTTGATCTTCAGATAAATGGCCAATACTTTGTTTCTCTTTTTCTAGAAACTGTTCTATTCTAATTATAGTCTGCTCATTTACTTTTCCTTTGAACTGATTTTCTGCCTGTTTTCGTATTTCATTAGCCGCCTTTCCGTTCAACGCTTCAATTCCGCTATTATCGCCATTCAGTATATATGTATCATAGTATAGATAACTCGAAAAAAAATTGTATATCATGCCCAAAAACAAAATAAGCACTCCTACAAGTACTATTTTTCTTGGAGAAAGTTTTTTTATTTCATACATAAACATATTCATCATTTTCCTCCCACAAAATATAAATATAAGTCTTCTAAAGTTCCGCAGACGCTTGTCGCTGAAGGTACTGGTTGAGCTTCATTTATGATTCTCACAATTTGCTGTCCTTCATTGTTTACCTTCGTATTACAAACTATTGAATTTCTTAATGTATTTGCATTTAATTCATTCTTATTACATTCCCATACTTTACCTCTTATATTAGTAAATGCTTGTTCTATTTGCCCAATATCTTCTATTGTTCCTGAATCCATAATAAGTAATCTGTTCGAAAGGTACTCAATATCTGATAAAATATGCGTTGAAATCAAAACAATCTTATCTATAGCTATATCACTGATTATACTTCTAAAGCGCACCCTTTCTTTGGGATCTAATCCAGCTGTTGGTTCATCTAATATCAAAATCTGTGGTTCTCCTAATAAAGCTTGTGCTATCCCTAATCTCTTTCTCATTCCTCCTGATAGCTCATTAAAATATTTGCTATTGCATTTTTGCAGATTGACCAAATTAAGAACATGATTTACCTGCTTATCTATATGGCTTTTTTTTATCCCCTTTAACAGTGCAATATATTTTAAAAAATCCAATATGCAAAATTCTTTATAACACCCGAAATCCTGTGGCATATATCCAATCAAGGCTCTATATTCATCCCCCATAGCAAAAATATTTTTACCATTATAAGTTATGCATCCACTATCTGGGATTTCCAAACTACTAATCATACTCATAAGTGTAGTTTTTCCAGCACCATTAGCCCCCAAAAGACCATATATTCCTCTTTCAAGATACAAATTTGCATTCTTAACTGCTACGGTTTTATTATACATTTTTCTGACATTACTTACCTTTAATTCCATCCTATCACGCTCCTGCATATTCTATTATTTTGCAGCTACAATTTGATAAATTATCAAAATAGCCTTTTACATCCTCATAAACTAAATTATCTATAATTTGCAAAATATATGGAATATTCTTAATATCAATTATTGGCATATTATATAAAAAATTTTTATATATCTCATCAAGAATGTACCATTTATTTAACCCTATTTTTTCAATTTCCGAAAATTGCTTTTTCAAATTATTTTTCCCTCTCATAATACTTTTTTTTGACAAAACAAAGTTTCTTATAACCCAATCTATATCTATACAATTTTCAAATGTTATAGTTAAATACATGATTTCTTTTGTTATTACTTTACACCCTATTGTGATTTTTTTTTCTTTCATAAAGTCTTTTAAAATTACTTCAAACAATTGTTGTAATATAATATTTTTTATGTCCTTATGCCACTCGACCAATAGGCAAAATATTTTTTTATTCAATTTTTGATTGTCTTTTATCACCAGCTTTTGATTTTTCAAACAACTTAATTTAGGTTCAACAAGAATTTTCGTTTTATTCTGCACCTTTTCTTTGCCAAAAATATTTTTACAAATCCCAAAAATTTTCTCATTATCTATATTGGAAAATATTATTAACCCAACTTCTACACAATTCAAATACTCATTAATAAATTTCAAAAAATTTGTTATATCAATTTTTTCTATATTTTCTTTTCTCCCAATTGGTAAATCTAATTTTCCCTCACTTAAAAGCTTAATTTTGCTTTTATTTTCTTCATTACGAATCTTGTTTTTTTTCATTTCTGTTAAAACTATTTCTTGTGCTTTCTTGATTATTCTATTAGGTATTTCTATTTGCTCAGTTATTTTACATATATAATTTAAAAGTCCTATAATTTCTTCATTATTTTGACATGAAAATTTAATTTGCATATGATCTAGGTCAGTATAACCTTCTGCAAAATATACTGAATCACTTAAATAATCCATCATATCCTCTAATATTACGATATGCTCAAATAGATGAATATAACCGCTTTCTATGGCTTGCTCAATATTAGACCCTATGTTAAATAGGATTCTAACCTCATACTCAGTCATTGGATACTTAATAGGTATCATAATTATTTTATTATTTAGTTTTTTTATATACATATTTATTATCACTCTCTTTCTCTACGATACATATTTAATTGGTTATTATACAAGGCATAGTATTCACCTTTTATATCCATTAAATCAGAATGTGTTCCTTGTTCTAGTATGCTTCCATTTTTTAATACTATTATTTCATCTGCTAATGGCACATTACACATTCTATGTGTCACAAAAATTGCTATTTTACCCCTTTTTATACTTTTAAATTTTTGAAAAATATTATATTCGGATAAAGAATCTAATGCCGCCGTAGGTTCATCTAAAATCAACATTGAATAGTTTTTTTTAATCAAACCTCGCGCTATTGCAATTTTTTGCCATTGTCCACCTGACAATTCCGTTCCTTCCGTCCATTCCTTTTTTAGCTGGGTATCATATTCATTTTTTAATTCTTTTATATCTTTTTCCAATCCAAGCATATTAGATATTTTTTTAATATAATTAATATCTATTTCATTTCCGCCATTACCTACTGCGATATTCGTTTTAACATCAAAAGGATATCTAATAAAGTCTTGAAAAACAACTCCAATATTACTAAATAAATCGGCTTGATTATAATCGTCTAAATTTACACCATTTAAATAAATTTCACCTGCTGTAGGTTTATATAATTTTAGCAACAACTTTAAAAAGGTGGTTTTCCCACTCCCATTTAAACCAATCAAGGCATATGTTGTATTTTTTTTAATTTTTACATTTATATTATTTAAAGTATTATGCAACTCTCCCGGATATCTAAAAGAAACATTTCTAAATTCAATTAAATCAATTTTTCCATCAATACATATTTTATCTTTTTCATCAACAGTATCTTCCTGCATAATTTCAAAATAATTTTTTATATACAAACAATCTTCGTATGTGGAAGTAATACTGGATAAAATCTCCTTACAGATCTCCTTAACGTTATCTAATGATGATATATACATTGTTATAGTTCCTATTGTAAGTTTTTGATATATCGCTATCACAATTATATATACTTTCAATATGAACGTAAGTATTTCTTCAACCATACTACCTAATGTTCTTTGTGTTGTTAATTTTTTTCTTATGTGTTTGTCTTCATCAATATTTCTACTCATCACTTTACAAATCTTCTCAATATACTAAGGCTAAACCAAAAGATTATGCTCTGTCTCGGAATCCCCAAAAAGTAACCTATTAATATGGTAATTAAGGTACTAACAATGATAACTTTTCCTCTTTTCATGCCATATCTGATAATTTCTTCTCGTTCTTCTTCCAATATTTGCTCTGATTTCCCATTCATACCTAAAATTTCCTTAATTTTTTTACTGCTTTAGGTATCTTTGGTTGATAATTAATACAAGGGCAAGTTGCATTTGCATCTGCTATTGCCACCTTAATAGCAATTTCCTCAAGTAATTTTTTTATTATTTTTTTGTTCTTCATCTTTTTTCTCTCTTTCTTTATCAAAATTGTAATTTAATCTATTTCCATAATACGCCATTTTTACTCCCAATTCGTCAAATGGCGAAATTCATATATAATATAGCGAAATTCATATAAAAAAGTGATGCGGACACTCCACACCACTTTTTAACTGTTTCATTATAATACATTGCTATTTCAACAATAAAGTATATAAAATAATTTTTACATCAAAAATATTATCACTATCTAATATTTGCATTTCTCCCTTATAATTATCCACCACCTTTTTCACATTCTGTAACCCTATGCCATGTCCTACCGTTTTCTTTTTAGTAGTTAAATAGGTATTTCCTCGTCTTTGCACCACATTATCAAAGCTATTTCTAATTCGAATGAACAGTATTCCCTGTTCGTAGTTCATCGAAACCTCTATCCATTTTTCCTCAGAATCTTTAGCTGCATCTATTGCATTTTCTAATAAGTTTCCAACTATAATATTTAAATCAAAAGAATTAATATCTAATTCCTTTGGAACATTTATCTTGTAATCAACTCTTTCAAGAATCCGCTCTGCTTTATTCAGCATATAATTTACCAAACTATCAATCTCTTTATTCCCGCTACTGATGTATTCATTGGGATTGCTAAAATAGGTATATATATTTTGGATATAATGCATCACTTCGCTATCCTCATTTTGATTCGCCATAATTGACAATTCATTTAAATGATGCTTCATGTCATGCCGCAATGCCATCAGTTTTTCTTCCGACTGCATCATAACATTTAACTGATTTGAATAGCTTGCAAGCTGCCGCTCAAATATTGCATTTTCCTCTAGTTTCACATATGCACTCAACAATACATCATACAAATAAAATATGAGCAGATTCATAAACAGTATTCCGGTTCCCACAGAAACCAAAAGAATTCTATGGTTTAAATTATTCATAATCATAATCAGCAAAAGCACTATGCTTATAATTGGAATTGCAATTAATATGCTCAAATATGGAGGAATAAAATCTGCTTTTCTATTTTTTACCAGAAATTTTTCAATAAAAAACTCACAAACCGCAATTAAAAAAACAGTTATGTATACTGTCATTTCATTTTGATTTTTTCCTATCATATAATCATTGCAGGAATACACTGCAATGATATCACAAATCATATTGATTCCATAAATCAAAAAAGTAACTAATATTTTTTTCTTCTGTTTTCCCTCATATATCTGAGTAATTAAATATATCAGTAGCAGGTTTGTCATTATATTTGCAGGTGGGAAGTGAAATATTAGATAAACAATACTTGTAAAAAGAAAAAATAAGCAGTAAACCCCCTTTTCTTTCTTTTTATTTTCGATATCTATCTGAAAATATACAGACATAAATTTTCTAATTATAAAAGTCCTAAACAAATTGGTACTCAGTGTTATGACTATTCCATCCATATCATTTCTCCTCCCATTTATTTTGCATAATCCGCTCTCTAACCGATTTCCGATATGGCTGACTAATATTCAACAAAATTCCACCCCGCATTTTTACTAATTCGTAAGAACCCTCTATCATATAATCTAAATTTATTATATATGATTGATGTATCATTATAAAATTATGTGGTAGTGTTGAAGTAATCGCTTTTAATTTTCCATTAAATTGTTCCTCCCCGCCATTTGTTATTATATTTATTTTTTTGTTTTGGCTATAGAAATATATAATTTCTTTATAAGGAATTTTATAGAAAGTTCCTTTTGAATAATATTCAAATTTTTGATTTTTCATTTCATATAATCGAATACTTTTGTCTAATATCTTTTCTACTTCTTCTACCTCTAATGGCTTAATTAAAAAACCTAATGGCTGCACTTGAAATAGTTGCATAGCATAACTGCTTTTAGATGAAATATATATAATAGTCGTTTCCAAGTTCTTCAATTCCTCTCTAATAAACTTCCCCACCTGTATTCCATCTGTAGTAATTAATTCGATATCAAGAAAAAGCATATCTATACATTCCTTATCTTTCAAAATATCATTACATAAACTTTCTCCCGTATACCAAACATAAACCTCTAAATCTATATTCTTTTTCTTTCCATATTTATAACACCATTCTTCTAATTGCGTACACATTTCCTTTTCATCATCACATATTCCTATATAAAACACATCGTTTCCTCCAATAATTTTTGTTTTATATTCTACCGTTTTGTTTACCATTTTTCAATCTCGCTCTCCTTAGTTGTTTTATATTTTCCATAATAGATATTTTAAATATATATATATCAAGCATTTTCTCTTAGCAATAAGTATTTAAAAACGATTATTACTTTTTCAAAAAGCATAAAATATTTATTAAGCAAGGAGGAAAATATGCTATGTATGAAGATTTTATTAGGGAACGCATTAATACTCTGCGTATGCAACATAATCTTTCTGAATATCAATTAAGCTTAGATTTAGGACATTCGCAAGGATATATTCAGTCCATTACATCTGGCAGAACCTTACCCTCTATGTCTGCATTTTTAGACATTTGTGAATACTTTAAAATCACACCATTGGAATTTTTTGATCCTGCAATAAATAACCCTCCATTACTCAGAACCATTATGAACGATGTAAAAACATTATCTGAAAATGATTTATTACTCTTATCTTTGGTTTTAAAACGCATAACTTCTCCCCAAGCAGATAATTGATATATAAGTTTGACACACCCTCAGGGAGTGTCATCAGTAGAATAGCAAGCACTGCCTGTGTCGTGACACAGGCGAAATTCCCCGCACTTTCCTATCGTCTGTGCAGATGAATTTCCACAGGGAAGTATCCCTGACCCTCTCTTTTATTTTCTTTGATTTTTCTTCGGCTCTGCATTGGAATACCTTGACCTTTCCTGCCGCTTTTGCTACAATCTGCTGTGGGTAGCTGCGCCCGAAACTGAATAAAATTTGAAACAGACTGTTGTAAAATCGAACATTTTACAACAGTTTTTTTGTACCCAAAAGGGAGAAAGGAAGTGGCTGAAATGGCAAATCGGAACCGCACCAATTCGGTGCAATTTTATCTAAACGATGATGAGCAGTACATCCTCCATACCAAGTTCAAGGCATCCGGCATGAAGAGTATGTCTGCTTTCCTGCGCAAGCTGATCTTATACGGATATGTGTATGAAGTCGATTACAGTTACCTGCGAAATTACAATACGGAACTGGGACGTATCAGCTCCAGTTTGAACCAGATCGCAAAGCGGGTAAACAGCACCGGAAACATTTATCAGGAGGACATAGACGAAGTGAAGGAGTTGATGAATAAAGTATGGCATACACAAAAATCCATGCTATCAAAGCAACCGTTGATAAAGCCATAGAATATATCTGCAACCCGGACAAAACCGACGAACAAATCTATGTTTCGTCTTATGCGTGTGCGCCCGAAACTGCGGCGATCGACTTTAAGTATACGCTTGACCATTGCAGGGAAAACAGTCCCAACAAAGCCTATCATCTCATACAGGCTTTTGCTCCGGGCGAGGTCGGTTATGAGGAAGCGCACCGCATTGGAAAAGAGCTTGCAGACAGGGTTTTAGAGGGGAAATATTCGTATGTTGTCACCACGCATATTGATAAGGGGCATATACACAATCATATCATCTTTTGTGCGGCTGACAACATTGAATACAACAAATACCATGACTGTACACAGACCTACCACCGCATCCGTCACCTGAGTGATGAACTGTGCAAGGAACACAATCTTTCTGTCATCATTCCCGGCGGTGAGCGTGGCAAAAAATACAAGGAATGGCAGTCTGATCAGAATGGTTCGACCTGGAAAACACAGCTAAGACGGGACATCAATTTCTGTATCAAGTCGGCTTCCACTTATGAAGAATTCCTGCTTCTGTTGCGGGCAAAAGGTTACGAAATCAAAGGGGAAACTTTTGGAGAAGATGCCGCAAAATATATCTCTTTCCGCCCTCTCGATAAAGAGCGTTTTGTGCGTGGCAGTGCGAGGTCTTTAGGGAAAGAATACACAAAAGAACGTATCCGGGAACGCATTGAAAAGAAACGGGAACGAAAGGCAGTGATCCCGAAAAAAGATTACTCTGCCCGCAGGATCATTGACACCTCGGATGAGAAATTCCAGAACAGTCCCGGACTGCAACAATGGGCGGCAATCGAGAATTTAAAGACCGCCGCACAAAGCTATAACGAAGCCGGTTCTCTCTCCGATCTGGAGCATAAGATTACTGTAAAAACCGAAGCCGGAAGATCTGCCAAGCAGAGCGTTGTGGAACTGGAACACCACATGAAAGACCTTGCGGAAATCATCAAATATGCCGAGCAGTACAAGGAAAACCGCTCCTACCATATCGCCTACAAAAAGTCAAAAAATCCTGACGCATATTTCCGCAGATACGAGAGCCAGCTCATCCTCTATGGCGGCGCAAGGCGTGTGCTGGAGCAGGCAGGCATCAAGCTAAAAGGATTGAATGTGGATAAGCTGCGAACCGAGTATCAGGCATTAGAAACGCAGAAAAAAGAACTGACCGCAACCTACAAGAGCTGTGAAAAAGAGGTGCGGGATTTGAAGCGGAAACAGGAAAATCTTGACCGGTATCTGGGACGGGACGTGCAGGCAGAACACGATATGGAGCAGATAAAAAAAGAGCAGAAACATGAATTGTAATTTTTCATTTTTTCTTGACATAGAACTAAAATGATGACACAGAAACCGGGGAACGGGCGGCGTGAGCACAAGCCTCCCGTTCCCCATTCCAATTCACCCAAAAAACAATAAAACTGCCAAAATGCTTTTACTGTTACGAAAATAGTATTTCTCTTAACTGTTCAATGGTTTTGTCAATATACTCAAATGCAGCTTCTGGGGAGTCATAACCATAGTATTCATATTTTTTCACTACATCGCCAATACTTTGCCCTTCAAGCACATTACCTAAAAAATAATCAATATCTGCTTTCACTTTAGGATCTTTATTTGACGAAGCATAACGATAACCTAAAGCAAAATTTATAGGACTTTGCCAATCATAGCGAGTTAAATTATCATTTGCTTTCACGCCAAATTCAGTATAGTCACATTCAAGATAATGACGAAGAATATGCTCTAATTTGTTAGCATACTCAAGAACTTTATTTTGATTATCCATAATATATTACCTCTTTTCTATTACTTTATAATGTTTTCAATATGCATTTTCATTTTAAATCTTATATGTTCAAAAATCAAGGAGGAAACCTATATGCGTTTGCCCTGCAACAGAAAGATTTCCGAGTTGTTTTAACCTTGAAAATAAGTTATAATGAGGATGTGGTCAGATACCTCTTGTAGATGGCTATATCCTACAAAAAAGGAGGAAACCTGTGAACACAGAATTAAAAAATGCAATAGCATCAACGGATAAAGATGCCCAATATTATGCCAGTGCCAAGCGTTTACTGGGACAGAAACACATACTGGCACATATCTTAGTAAAAACAGTTCCTGAATTTATGGGAATGAACCCAAAAGACATTGTTCCGCTGATCGAGGGCGAGCCTTGTATTAGTACCGTTCCGGTTGAGCCGGGACTTACCAATACTGTCACCGAAAACAGCGGAGAACGCTTAATCGGTCTGAATGGGGAAAACGCAGAAATCAACGAGGGACTGATACGATTTGACATTATCTTTTATGTCCGTATGCCATCAAAAAGTGGCATAAAAGGCGAATTATCGCAGATAATCGTAAATGTGGAAGCACAGAAATCAGAACCGACGGAATATGATATTTTAAACCGGGCAATCTTTTATATCAGCAGGATGATATCCTCACAAAAAGGGCGGGATTTTGAAAATTCAAACTATAATGACATACGCCGTGTCTATTCGATCTGGGTATGTATGAATATGGACAAAAACAGCATGAGCCATATCCACCTCACCAAAGATGATATTATAGATACTTATCACTGGAAAGGAAATCTCGACCTGTTAAATATCGACATGCTAGGTCTTGCAAAAGAGCTTCCGGAACACGATGAAATGTATGAGCTGCACCGTCTGTTAGGGCATTATTATCCAAAGAACTGACGATAAATGAAAAGCTGACAATCATCGGTGATGAATACAATATTCCTGTTGAGGAAAATTTTAGAAGGGATGTGAACATTATGTGCAATTTAAGTCAGGGGATCAGAGAAGATGGCATTGCTGAGGGCGAAGCTAGAATTATTCTTAATATGCACAAGAATGGGCTTACGGCAGAACAGATTGCCACATATACAGGCACAAGTGTAGACGATGTAATTGCTATTATTGAAACGGATAAAAAAGCTGTGCTTGTTTAAGATTATTTCTTTTCAAAAATAATTTACGATAGAAGTACCAGGGAGTGAATTTCATGGCGACACAAAGTATTTTTCACAATATCATTATTCAGGACTCTAAAACTGCCGAAGCATTTGTAACTGCTTTAGAAAATGCTGCCGATGCCGCTGATAAGATAACTCCTAAGAAAGTATCTTCCAGAGATTTGTCAAAAGAAGAAATCATAAATTTTTTTGGAGCAGTAACCAATGCTTAATTATGTGCAGACCTTATTTTAGAGACATACCTGCATATATTATTAGAGAGGATGCCTGTCAAAACATCCTCTCTTTTCTTATGTCCTGCAAAATGAATTATATTTTTATATCTCTCTGTGTGCCTTTTTCTCGGCATCCTTTTCTGGGCAGTTTTTCTCTGCTTTATCCCGCTTTTCTATGACCGCTTTTTTCTTCGCCAGCTTTTCCTTGACGGATACTCTGGTCTTTGCTTTTTCATCCTCTTTCTTTTCTGCGCCGTTATTTAAGACGTTATCTATCATGTTATAATTCTGTTCTTCCAGTTCCTCGATTTTTGCCAGCGGCTTATATTCTGCCAGCTTGTCAAGCAGCTCTTTCGCCTTTCTTGCAGTCTGCACCGCTTCACTGTCTGAAATGTCCGTTCCCTGCCCGAAAATGTCTGTAATGCCCTCCCGGACTTCTTCTGCGATGATCGCATTTAAAAAATCATTGAGGTATCCCACATTGCCGCTTCGTATATCCTCCGTGATATTGGCTACCTGTGCTTCCCTGTCCTCTACGGTGTCTTTATACTGGTTTGTATCATAGTCGTAGGAAAGCTGGTCGATCTCGGCAGCAAGAAAACCCGCCTGCCATTTTTCCAGTGACCCCCGCACCTCAATGTCCGGCAGCTTGTCGATCAATTCCTGTATCATGGCAACTGCTTTCGGATCGTCGGTTATATCCGGTACATATTCAAGCATTTCAAGGTCTGCCACCCCACCGGAAAAGAGATCCATCTGCACATCCTCGTATTCTTCCGTTCCCTCTGTGTGCATCCGGATACCAATGCTCGGAATACCATGCATCCTCTCAGGCGGGATTTTGTTGTAAAGGTCGATTGCCTGCTCTACGGTTTCGACATTTTCATAGAGTTCTCCCAGTTCGTGAAATTCCCCACATTCTGCAACCGTCCATGTAATCGTTTTTTCCGGTACTTTTTCTGTTTCAGCAACGGCGTTCTCTATTTCCACCCGTTTCTGCTCCAGATAACTTTCCACACCCGGAAGATAGGTTTCGAGTGTGCCTGTCTTTCCCTCTGTGATCGGGTTGATGTCCACCCTGACACCGCCAATTTTCAATTCATCTTCATTCAATACAGCAAACAGGGTATCTTCGTTCGCACTGCCCTTATATTCCACCACAATGTCTATGTCCGAACCTTCATGCTCCAGACCTCTGCATCGGCTTCCGGATACCACGACATCGACGATCTGTGCGTCAAGGTCAAAATCATCCAGCTTTGACAGGATATGCGCCCTTGCCGTCATTTCCATATCTTCCGCATTCAGACCGCTGATCTCATGGAACATCTCATTTGTTTTTGCCCTGAAGTCCGAAACGATGCTCTTTGCCTGTATCTGTGCCTGCTCTGCCGCTTCTGTTTTTTCCATGAGTTCATCATAGTCCACTGGGACAAGTTCTTTCTGATCTTTTACCCCTATATCTTCCAGAATTTCCTTTAATGCCGCATGAATGGATATTTCCGTATCATCATACACGCCGCCGTCAAACAGTGTATAATCTGCGTTAAAAATGGAATAATCGTACCCATCATCACAGACTTGTATGCTGACAAACTTATCCCCAGCCATAAATGCCATCTGTTCCGATTCCTCCATCTGGAAATAAGGATTGTCCCATTCTGTATATGGCACATCTTCCACAAGCTGCTGTTGGTTGGCTGTCGGCATAAGGTCATTCATTTTTCCCTGCTCATACAGCGTATCAAATCTTGTCATGTAAAAGCTGTCATCCTCAATCCCGCTTTGCTTTAACTGGTTTTGGAAACGCTGTTTTACAAACTCTTTCTTTTCCTCCGGTGTCATCGTCCTATGCACACGCACCTTATCTACCGGAAGTTCTGCACATAAGGTCTGCAAGGCTTCCATGAAATGGCTGCTCTCCTGTGCTGTCTGGCTGTGTGTAAAATCAAGAGACAGGACATTATCACTCTTTATGGCATAGGCTACATCAAACTCTATGCCGTTTACGCTTGCTCCAAGCGTCGTTTTCGCCCTGTCCTCACTCTCATCGGTAACATCTGCCCGGTACTTTCCAAACTGCTCCATTGCGTCCGAAAGACTGTCGTAACGCTCCAGTTTACTTCTGTTCTGGCTGTTATCTGCCCATGTAGAAATATCTGCTATCACATAATAAGACACCTGATCCAAATTCATGTTTTCTCCTTCCTTTTCCGCTGTATTTTGCTCTAATTCCTGCTCTATCGTATGTTTATCCGAAAATGTCTTTATTTCACTGGTATCCGTATTGTAGCGGACATCCAGATGGTAAACGCCAAATTCCCTTGTATCCTCGTTTCCGATCTCTGCCGTCCATGCACCCTTGCTCTCCAGATATGCCGCAATACTCAGCTTATCATCTTCGCTCATCACAGAGAGTGCTTCCGCAATCTGCTCTACATCCATTCCACTGACACGCAAAAGACTGTATTTTGTGAGATCGCTGTTTTCTATCAGGAGAAGATTTTCTTTGTCCTGTTCCTGTCCCCTGTCCCTTTTTAATTCCTGTAACCGTTCGGAAATGCCTGTGATCAGTTCCGATGCGGTCTTTCTTATGGTATCAAGGGAAGATTTCAGTTCTTTCATGTCTTTTCCGCTGCTCCAGCCTGCAATATATCCAAACGAATAGTCTGAGGTATCTATCCCGAAATGCTGGCATACCGTATAAGCAACGCTCTCCGCTTCTACTTCTTTGGTGTTACGGTCTTTTGGTATGCTTTCCTCTAAATCACTGTTTAATTCCCTGTCATGGAGTTTTGCATGGGCAACCTCATGGACAGCGGTTTTTACGGTTTGGCTCTGACTCATGCCCTCCTGCAAAGCAATCCTGTGTTCCTCTGTATGGAAATATCCCTTTGCATCCCCGTCGATCTGCTCATATCCGATCGGCACAGGGGAGATTTCTGTAAGTGCCTGCATAAAATCCTCATAATCTTCCACGCTGCCAGACAATTCACTTACCCCAATGTCCGGCAGTTTCTTCCCTTCTGTCTGCGACACATCAAAGACCGGGACAACACGAAAAGCAGGGATTTTTATTTCTACTTCCTCGATCACCGGCATCCCGTTTTTATCCAGCACAAGCTCCCCGGTCACCGGATCAGTCTTTTCCTGTTCTTCCTTTATCTTATACGGTGCGGGTGCAAGGATACGGATCCCCTTTTCCCCACGCTTTACATGGCGGTCAAAGTTTTTCTGCCATGCCTGATAGCCTGCAACAAGTGTGGCATCCGGCTTCTGCATGGCGATCAGCATGGTATTGTTCAAACTGTAATGATGGAATTTTGACATGGTGGTAAGGTATTCCTTATATTTTTCGCTCTCAAACACATCTTTGATCCCCTGCTCCAGCTTTTGTGTGATCTCCTGTACTTTCTGCTTTTCTGTCTGTTTTCCTGCATTTGTGTAATCATCTGCCATGATAAATTTCCTCCTTTTTTCTACAGAAAAAGCAGATAGATTTCTCTACCTGCCCTCTCCAAACTCTTATAAACATTCTTCTTTGCTTTTCGCCGTTGGTTTTTCCGGTGCTTTCTGCTGTTGCGATTTTGCTCTCATCTGCGATAATTTTTCCTTTACAGATACCCTCGTGCCTTTTTCTTCACCTTTTTCTGCATCTTTTTCTATATTTTTTCCGGCACTGAGGGAAGATGAAATACCATCTATCTTCTCAATCGTCCGATCAATCCCATCCATCTGTTTTTTTAATTTTGTGATATGCTTTTTAACTGGTGCATTGATGGCTCTGGTAACTGCAATCCCCGGTTCTTCCCCGGAAACTTCTTTTGTCCCTTTCCCGGACAGGAGTCTGCCCACATTGGCGGCACTGTTTCCGATCTGCTTTAGTTCGTCACCAATGCTGTCGATCTGGTTTGCAGTCTGCTCATAACTGGTAAGTGTGCCAAGCAGACGCTCCCGGTGTCCCAATAGTGCCTCTTTCACGCCGGAGAGTCCTTTCTGAAGGACTTTGTTCATTTCTTCCCTGCCCTTTTCCTTAAAAGCAGACACCGCCTGCACAGCGGTGTCCACTAACTGGTCTTTTATCTCTGATAAATGTGTGGCAAGATTTGTTACCTTCTCCTGCAGGTGGAATAATTTTTCCAACAGGGGATGCTTTTTTTTCTCCGGCTGGCTCTCCTGCATCTTCCCAAGCTGTTCTTTTACACTTTGCAGCTCATTTACCATTACATTAAGCTGCATCTGCATCCCTGCGACGTACTGCAACACTTCCATAAAGTTCTGTGACGGTGCTTTCTGCTGTTCCAAAAGCTCTAAGAGCAGTCTGACCGCATCATTTTCTGCGGTGTCCTGCTGGTTTGTTGTCTGCTCCTCGACTGGCTTGTTTGTTTCCATAATGACCTCCTGAATTTATGATTTTTCTGGTACGGAAATGGGTTAGCGGCTTTCCTCTTTGCCCTTTTCCTTTGTGATTTCCGGTTTCTGCATGGGTTTCTGTCCACACAGCTTCTGTTTCATTTCCGCAAGTTTTTCTTTTACGGAAATACGCTCATGCCTGCTGTCTGCGACACTCTGACCGCCTGTTCCTCCCCTTTCCGGCTCGTCCCCGCCTAAATCTGCCATGTTATCGCCTTTTTCATCCATATTTAACAGCGCATTTAATTCTGTTAAACGCTCCAGCTTCTCCGCAAGCTCCTGTTCCTGTGCAAACGGCTTTTTTACCTCGATTTTGGCAGTTTCAAGCTGATGCTCCACATTGGAAAGTTTCTGTTTTACATCTTCCATTCTTCCTGCCATGCCCTCTAAGGCATTGGAAAGCCTTTGCAGATTTCCAAGCGGATCAGCGCCGATCTCCACATCATGGCTCAACTGCCCTTTGAGATTGATGGTGAATTTTGAGAAAAAAGTATCGTAAGACACTTTCATGCGGAAACCCTGATATTCCCCGATGGTAACTGCCATGTTCGGCTGTTTTGCACTCCGGCACATATCAATCAGTGCTGCCCCGGCTTCTTTTTTGTCCGTATAAATGCGGTTTCCGATTTTCATGGAAAAACTGTCTTTGTCCACAGGCTTATGCTCCTGGTACGTCTGTATATCCGCACGATACCCCTCAAGCCGTTCTTTCATGGTTGCGATCTGCGTCGGATAATTTTTTGTGATATTATCTTCCAAACGGTAACGCTGGCTGGTATGGTTTGCCTTTAAAAGTTTGAGTTTTGACACCTGTATGTCGAGATCCATCTTTTCTTTTATGTAGGGATTGCCGGTTGCAAGTGCCTTTACCTCCGCATAGGAAAGTGCCGCTTCATCTATATCCTCACAGCTACGCACAGGGGATTTGCTTGTCATGATCTGACCGATAAATTTCTGCTTGTTCTCTATAAGCTGCCAAGAATATGAATCGAAGGTATTTTCTGTCACATAGCGGAAAATCTTGACCTTCGGATTGAGATTACCCTGTCGCAGAATACGTCCTTCCTGCTGTTCGATGTCCGAAGGTCTCCACGGCACATCTATGTGGTGGAGTGCGATAAGCCTGTCCTGCACATTCGTCCCGGCTCCCATTTTTGCGGTTGATCCCAATAAAAAACGAACCTGTCCGCTTCTTACTTTTGCAAACAGCTCCGCTTTCTGGTTTTCTGTATTCGCCTGATGGATAAATGCAATTTCTTCCGGTGGCACTCCTTTTTCTATCAGCTTATCCCTTATATCCTCATAAACATTGAATGTCCCGTCCCCTTTTGGTGTGGACAGGTCGCAGAAGATAAGCTGTGTCGACCTCTGCTCTTTTGTTTCCTCCCATATCTCAAATGCCTTACTGACACAGGTTGAAGCCTTTGAATTTTCATCATCCGGCAGCATATCATTGATTAAACGCTGGTCAAGTGCCAGTTTTCTTCCATCGTTGGTCACCTTCAGCATATTATCGAAATATGGCTCAACTTCCCTGTTACGGATTCTTTCCGCACGATCTGCAAGGGACTGTACCATTTCTTTCTGGTATTCGCTCGGCTTTAAGACCACATTTTCGTACTCCGCTTCCGGTATAGGGAGTTTTAACATATCCGGTGTCTGAATGTCGGCACTCTCCTTAAAAAGACGGATCAGCTCCGGCAAATTGAAAAATTTTGCAAATCTCGTCTTTGCCCGGTAGCCGGTTCCCTCCGGTGCAAGTTCTATGGCGGTCTGCGTTTCCCCGAAAGTTGCCGCCCAACTGTCAAAATTGCCAAGTCCCAATTTCTGGAGCGTATCATACTGTAAATACCTCATGTTGGTGTAAAGCTCCGTCATACTGTTTGAGATCGGCGTTCCTGTTGCAAAAGTGATACCCTTTCCGCCTGTCAGTTCGTCCATGTACTGGCACTTTGCAAACATATCCGAGGACTTCTGTGCTTCCGTCTGCGCAATGCCCGCAACGTTCCTCATTTTTGTATAAAGGAACAAATTTTTGTACCAATGCGACTCGTCCACAAACAGCCTGTCCACGCCCAACTGCTCAAAGGTAACGACATTATCCTTGCGGGAACTGTCATTCAATTTTGCAAGCCTTGTACTCAAGGATTTTTTTGTTTTTTCCATCTGTTTGATGGTATAACGCTCCCCTTTTTCTGCCTTTGCTACTTCTATGGCAATCTCGATCTCTGCAATCTGTTTTTCTATGATCGCAGTCTGCCGTTCAACAGAAAGCGGGATTTTTTCAAACTGACTGTGACCGATGATAACGGCATCATATTCCCCGGTTGCGATACGGGAACAGAACCTTTTCCGGTTGGCTGGCTCAAAGTCTTTTTTGGTGGCTGCAAGGATATTTGCACCCGGATAAAGCCTTAAAAAATCGCCTGCCCACTGCTCCGTCAGATGGTTCGGCACGACAAATAGGCTCTTTTGGCACAACCCAAGCCGTTTGCTCTCCATTGCCGCAGCAATCATTTCAAAGGTCTTTCCCGCACCCACACAATGGGCAAGCAGCGTATTATTTCCATACAACTGATGTGCCACTGCATTAAGCTGATGCGGGCGGAGTGCGATGTCCGGTGTCATGCCGGGGAATTTCAGATGCGAACCGTCATATTCCCTCGGTCTGGTGGAATTGAATATTTCATTATATTTTTTACAAAGCACCTGCCTGCGGTCAGGATCACGGAATATCCAGTCCTTAAAGGCTTCCCTGATGGCTTCCTGTTTCTGGCTGGCAAGCATGGTTTCCTTTTTATTTAAGACTCGTTTTTCATATCCATCCTCATCAATCGTATCAAAAATACGGGTATCACGCAGATTTAAGGAATCCTCCAAAATTTTATAGGCATTTGCCCTGCCGGTTCCATAGGTCATGTTGACAAGGGAATTGCCCCTGTCTGCATTTTTTCCCTTTACATTCCACTGTCCGGTCACATCGGAATACTGTATGCCCACAATGTTACGGTCAAACAGATAGTCCGGTGTCTGAAAGGTTTCACGCATGAAGTCCTCAATGTACTTTGTGTCAATCCATGTTGCCCCGATCCGCACCTCGATCTCACTTGCGTCCAGTTCTTTCGGCTGCACCCTCTCCAGCGCACTCACATTGATCGCATACTCCGGGCGGTTTTCGGCAAATACTTTTGCAGTAGCAAGTTTCTCCCTGACATTTCCGCTTAAATATTCGTCTGCGGTTTCCCATTTTTCCGTCACCGGATTTTGAAAAATGACTCCGGCAAGCTCCTTTGTCACTTCCTCCTCGCTTTTGCCGGAAAGTTCCGACATATAGGCAAGGTCTACTCTTGCTTTTTCTCCCAGTGATACCGCCAGTGCTTCGCTTGCCGTGTCCACGCTTGTGACCACTCCCTGCTTTTTTATGGTACGCCTGGTAAACATATCCGCCTTACCTTTAAAGTTGCCCTCATCGTCTAATTTTTCCAGTGAACTTAACAGGCTGTAACTTGCATCCTGATTAAAAGCCCTCTTGTTTGCAGTGGCATTGAGCAGACCATATTTTTTAGAGAACGCATCATAAAGCTGGTTCAATTCTGCCTGCTTATCTTTTATCATGCTTTCCGGGTACTCATCAAGCTGAAAGTCGATCAATTCCTGTGTGCAGTTACGGATCTGCACCATGCCCTTGATACGCTGTTTTGTGGTTTCCGGTACGTCCACAGGCTTCATCATGGAATTTTCCCTGTAATACACACCGTCATCCACAACGGTATAACTGTAATTCTTCACGGACGGATCTGCAGGGATGCTCTCATTATTCTGTTCCTCGGTCAGATCGTCCCATTCGATTTCATCTATGCTGCCCTCGATGTTTGTGACAGCTTCCTGCAACTGCTCCGATAACGGTCTGGACGTATCCGGCACACAGGTGCTTTCCATGCCATACGCCCCGGACACCATTTCCATTTTTCCCATGACCATTTCCGGGTGGTCTGCAAAATACTGGTTCATGACAATGCCATCGTCATTTTCTGTCAGATGCACCCAGTCCGGCTCAATATTCATTAACCTGTCACGTTTTTTTAAGAAAAGAATGTCCGAAGTGACCTCTGTTCCAGCATTTTCCTGAAACGCTGTGTTCGGAAGCCGGATCGCACCCAAAAGCTCCGCCCTCTGTGCAAGGTATTTTCTGACTTCCGAATTTTTCTTATCCATTGTCCCCTTGCTTGTGACAAATGCGATCACACCGCCCGGTCTGACCTTATCCAGTGTTTTTGCGAAAAAATAATCATGCACAAGGAAGTTATTTTTATCATACTGCCTGTCTGCAACTTTATACAGACCAAACGGCACATTTCCCACCGCAGCATCAAAGAAATCGTTTGGATAGTCCGTCTTTTCAAAGCCTGTGATTTTAATGTCTGCTTTCGGGTAAAGCTGCTTTGCAATGCGTCCGGTCAGTCCGTCAAGCTCCACACCGTAAAGCCTGCTGTCCTGCATGGACTGCGGAAGCATCCCGAAAAAATTTCCGGTTCCCATTGCTGGCTCTAACAGGTTTCCTTTGGAATACCCCATTTTTTCAAGGGCATCATAGATTGCCTGTATGATAACCGGGCTTGTATAGTGGGCATTTAAGGTACTCTCCCTTGCCGAGTTGTATTCTTCCTCTGATAAAAGACCTTTTAATTCCTGATACTCTGCCGCCCAGTTTGCTTTGGTTTCATCAAAGGCATCTGCCAGACCGCCCCAGCCGACATATTTTGCCAAGATTTCCTGTTCTTCCGGTGTGGCTAAGCGGTTTTCATCCTCAATCTTTTCCAGTATACGGATTGCTTCGATATTCTGGCGGAACTTCTCTTTTGGTATAAATCCTTTTCCAACCGTTTCCTCCGGCTGTGGTGTGATATGGAAGTTGACCGCATGGCTCTTGTCAATCTGTGGCTTTCTTTCTGCCTTTTCTCCCTTATCTTCTCCCTCGGCTACCGGTATTTCCTTTGCAGTATCTTCTTCTCCTTTGATGTAGTCCTCCGCTTCCTGTTCGGTATCAAAGGTTGGCACTGTGCCATCTTCTTTTGTATGGTAATCTTCTTTTTCTGTGTCCCATACCGCAAATGGCTCAGTAAAGGCATCTGATGTTTCCGTCACTTCTAACTGTCCCGGCTGCGGTTCTTCCTGTGATATTTCTTCTTTTGGGATAGACTGCTCTACTGTATTTTCGTACCGTTTGGCATATTCCCTTGCAACCTTCAGCAACGCATCCATATCCAACGCTTTTTGTGTTTCCCCGCCAAGCGTCTGCAACAGCACATAATCTGCCGCCTGTGGCACGATCATGTCATAGACCGCCTTGCCCTCTATGATCTGTCCGTCAGAGGTAAGCGTGACTGCCTGTACTGCTTCGTTCCAGCCGATCACTTCCTCCATACCCAACGCACCGCAGATTTGTACCACAGTCCTCATTTCTTCCACCTGTCTGTTGATGGCTTCCAAAGATGATGTATCCTGTTGAGATGTTTCTTTTGTGGTTTCCTTTTCTCCACTTTCCGGTACAGGCTGTTTTTCCGGCTCTTTTTCAAGTTCCTGATAACGCCTTGCCTGATTGGTAAATCCATCTAACACCGCAGGGTGTGAGGTCACGATCAAGTCCCTTGTTTCCCAATCTGCATCGGGTACAATCCCCTTTGCCCATTCCTTATTGTTTACAGAAAAACGTCCGTCATAGGATAAATGCGTAATGGTATTTGCAAGAACATATTCCACCCTTTCTTTTCCATACTGCTCAATCACTGATTTTGCAGTATCCCTCGGCAGGGTATAGCCGTCAAAATTGTCCGCTATCACTTTCTCAATGGCTTTTTTACACTCCATGCGGACACCATGCTCCAGCTTTTCCTGTTCCCTTCGCATGGCTCTCTCTGCCTGTTCCTGCTTATATGCTGCATAGGCTTCTTTTCCCTCCGGTGAAAGATATTTATCCGCTTTTACAAGCTCCCTGATACGCTTTTCCACCACGTTCCAGTTCAAAAGTACCTCTGCATACGGATTTCCGAAACTTCCTTTCCCAAGACGGATACCCTTTGCATCATGATCCTCGTGTCCGGTGTCACTTCCCGGAAGTGCATGGGAACTTCCACCAGAACCATATTCATTTTTTAGGAAAGCAACATTGTCCTTTGGCTCATGTCCCTCCATGAAATACTCATAGATACGGAATTTTCCATGTTCTATCCCGCTTCCGCCCGTCAGTCTGTAATCAATCTCATCCTGTGTGATAAAATCTTCTGTTCTGACTTCCACAGTATCCTGCACCGGAAATTCCCGTTTGGCGGTAAACATATCATCCAGATCATCAAGCTGTTCCAACAGATACTCCGGTGACTTTACATACCGCCATACAAGCTGTTTTTCCCCGCTTTCAAGCTGTGCTTTTGCTTTTTCGACTTCACTGCCGATCAGCTCGATCCCTTTTTGATCGGATAAAAGCTCACACAGGCGTGAAATGCTGTCCGGATAGTTTGCAGGCTTTAATTCCAGACTTTCCGGCATTTCCTGTATGCCGTCACGGAAAAAATAATAAATATGGTCTGCAACCCTCTCACGCTCCACACCATCGACCAGAAATACCTCATTGGCACTCATATAGGTGCCTTGCTCGACCATAGAGCGGATATGGCTCTCGACCTCCTGCCAGTCCATGTGTGCCACCGGATTTTCCTTTGCCGATGTTCCATAACCGACACGCATCCCCGTTTCATCAAACCACAGGGAAATCGGGTGGTTGTCAAATTCAAAGCCTTTTCCTGTGGTCTGGTACTCATTTTTCAGGAAATCCACCATTTCCTCTGCATTTTTGCCCTGCTGATACTTCGCATAGATACGCTTCCTGCTGTTATTCCTGCCGCCACCGCTTCTTAGAATGGCTTCAAGCTGTTCCTGTGGCAAAGAAAAAGCAGCGGGCATGGTATATTGCATACTTGCTTCCGCTGCTGCGACTGTTCCGACCTGTTCCTCGAAACTGGGGAACAGGCTTAATTGACGATAGCCTTCCCCGGTATTTAGCTGTAAATCAGTTCCGTCAGCACGATCTCCTCCGCTGCCTGTCTGATATTGTTCATTTTGGCTACCCAAAGCATCTGATCTTCCTCTTTTAGCTGTTCCGTCACTCCCTGGCTCTGTTTCATCTGCTCGGTCAGGAACTCCATTCTCTCCTCCGCCTGCTCCTGTATCATCAGCAGATGTTCCTTCAGTTTCCCTTCCAGTGACAGTGCCGTGTGGACTCCCTTCCGGTGTTCCTTGAGAAATCTCTCCCTCATGCGACCGTACTTCGTCAGTGTTCCCTCCGGCTGTTTGTCCATCTGTAACATCGGTATCAGGTAATCCCCGTTCTGTTCGTAATCTAATTTCATCATTTTTGCCCCTTTCCCCGTCTTTTCCGGTCTGTTCGATAGATTGTTCGTCCTGCGTATCACTTTCACGCTTTAACGCATTATAGCGTGTTTCTGAATCATTTGCAAGTCCTTTCTGGTAGGAATTTTGTCTGTCATAATTTCTGACTGCCCTGCCTACTTCCAAAAGCATGGCTTTTGACATTTCTGCCACGTTCTCACCAAGATGTGACAGCACTCCTATTGTGTTAAAATCATGGATATATGGGAAACTGACTTCCTCGGCAATCTCTTTTTCATCCAAGCCGCAGCCTTTTAACACCATATAGGTGATACTGTCCGCCAGTGTTTCCCTGATCCGAACCTCAAGGTTTAAGTCATCCAGATCCTCCAGAAAGCTGCCTTTAACACTGTACTGGATATTTGCGGCAATCTCACCGGCATAATCAGATGCCATTCTTCCGGCAATCTCACGGATACGCCCGATAAATCCGCTGTCCTTATCCGTTTCGCCGTAAATGCGCTCCAGACGCTTCATAACGGTATCTATATGCTCGTCACGCATTTTCCACTCATTCGGGAAACGTCCGATCCTTCTTGCCTTATGCACATCGGAAATGTCAAAGACATATTTCAGTCCCGAATGTGTCCCCTCATCGAGCAGTGCAATTCCCTTTGCCCCCCTGTTTACCCAGCAGTGCATCTTCTCATTCCAGATTTCTATCGAAGCACAGGCAGTTGCATCCGGTCTTTGGGCATAGATTAAAAGCTGTTCCTTGAATGGATATTTATAAAGTCTGGATGCTGTATTTAAGTATCTCATCCAGTTTTCTTCGTTCCGCACGACTTCTTTTGATGTTTCCTCTGCCAGTGCGGACACCATTTTATGCTTTTTCATGCAGTCCTCCATTTCTTAGTTTTCGTAATTTTATGCAATAAAAAAGGTGGCTATGGTTCGTTTATGATCCATTGCCACCAGTAATGATAAATCTTATTTAATTTTGATTTTTAATTCATATAAAGCATTATCATATTTTTACTGATTCATCTCCTTCTGAAAATACAGAATCATTACCTTCTGAATTCTCTAATGTTTTATTAAAACATAACGGATTCCACTCTATGGTTTCAAATTTTTCAGTCAGTTCCTGTATATTACATAATTGTTTTTGCATTATAATGTAATCATCGCTCCTAAGTATACCCGATAATGCTAAATTTAGAATGCTTTCTTTTGATGATACCGCCATTTCTTTTGCCCGAAAAACAAAATCATTTACCAACAGTATGTTTGATGATATTTCTTCTGGCATTCCTGATAATAAAAGTTCTTCTTTCTCATTATCACATATTCTGTTTAATGACATTTTTAAATAGTAAGAATTTGTTATCATATCAATAGTATCTGAAAACATTGGACTAACGTCAGAAAAATTCATGTTCTGAATTTTTTCATCAATATTTTCCCCCATCTTATTCAAGCGATCTGAAAATATTGAAATCTGCTTTATTAAAACATCAATATAAGAAATTTCCACATCCATATCATATGTAAAGTCACTATCCAAAAGTTTTCTTCTGCTTAACTCAAAATTTTCTGTGCTAACTTCTATTTCATAACATTCAATTTCTTTTTCTTTACATAAATCCCATAATAAATGTTTACATATTGGATCTATGTTCATTCCAAAAGTAATTGACTTTACAAATGGCAAATCAATAAATAATGGTGTATTTTCTTCACCTACATTAATTATCCTCCACTCTTGTTCATAATTCCAGCATATATTTTTAGCTAACAAATATGACAGTATCGCTTCCATATTTGGTTCACATGATTTTATGCCTCCCTCTTTTTCCATACTAAAACCTATTATTCCTAAATCCTGCAACGATAATGTAGGTCTTTCCTTAGTATACTCAACTGGATATATAAAACCAATTGGTTCCTTAATTTGATTAAAATCATACTCTATACAAATTCCTGCATAAGAATTGGCATAATGTGACCACATTAATTGATTATCCCATCCGCTCACACTAAAACATGAAACTGTAAGTTTTGCCAAAAATTCTCTTAAACCTGGTATATATACACTATCCTTAATTTCTACTGCCTTTTCATACAATTCTTCTAATATCGTGTCTGCATTTAACATATCAGATATATTTTCTTCTGTAATCTCAACCTTCTCCATTTGATTTACAACCACTAAAAATATTGAAAATGTCTCCTTAGATAAAATATCTTTTAGTTTTTTGGGACATTTTTTATATAATACATTTAGATTATTCTTTATAAAAACTAAATTTGGTATGTTAGTCTGATGCATAGCATTCTTCCTTGAAAATAAATAATCCTTCAGTTCATTAAGCATACATACAAATTCTGCCATTTTCCCTATTGCTTTATATTTCAGCAGCTGAGTAATAATAATTTTCGTAGCTTCATCTTGAATATTTAGCTGATCCACAAGCATTGAAATACAATTTTCATACATCTTGTCTGGCGAATAACCTATCATAGAATCAAACGGATCATTCATATTCAATGGCGTTTGTGCATATACAACCCCATGCTTTATATTTTCTATATCATATATTGTTGCAACATCTCTCCTGCATGGACGATACTGATAAAATAGTCCACCTGCTTTACTTATTTCATTCTTCATATCTTCAAAATTCAATTTTATATTTTTCAAGCAAAAACCTCCTCACATCATTAAAATACACCTAAATATAATATATAAATATTATATCACTTTGGAGTTTTGTTTTCTATGCAAATAGGCAGTGAAATATCTCACTTGTCTCACTGCCTATAAACTCTATTTTGAGCCATTCCCATTTCTAAAGTCCCGACAATAAATTTTTCCAACTCCCCGCCATCCAATTCACTTACCACAATCAACTTTGCGAGTGTTTCCTTTTTGACTGCAAGTGCTTAGATTTTCTCATCTGCACACAGTTCATGGACGCAGACACTAGACACATCTACAATTCTTCACATGATGTTCACTTCCAGCTCTCTGTTTCCTTCCATAATATCAAAAATACTATGTTGCGGCACACTAGAATGGGCGAAAAGCTCCGCCATGCTAATTTCTTCTTTTATCAAATGTAAGTCATTATAAACATCCTGTTTCCCTCCTCTATTTTCTGTTCCCGCCAAATTTCTTCTTTGGAAATTCCATTGTAAATTTATACTGCACACCGGATTTTACCTCTCCGTCTTTGGTATAGCTGTATTCCTCTGTTCCCTCCGGAATGATATAGGCATCATATTTTTTCCCGGCTTTACTGGTAAGTCCTTTGAGCAGGATTTTCTTTCCGGCAAGCAGATTTTCCACCTTCTCCTCTGTCAGCACCTTTCCCATTACCCTGTTTATATTCATGCTGCATCTTCCAGTACAGTAAGCCCCGTATTTTCCATTTACGACATCTTTTCCACAGTTCGGGCATTTGCCAAACACCTTCTGCTCCTGTGCAAACATATTTTTCTGTTCCTCACTGACACTGTGGTAGGTTTTTACAAGGTCACTTACCATTGCCTTAATCCCCGCCATAAACTGCCCGGCAGACACCTCTCCTTTTGACACCTGTATCAGCTCATTCTCCCAGTCTGCGGTCAGCTTCGGAGATTTCACAACATCCGGCAGCACCGTGATCAGTTTCATACCGTCCTCTGTCGGGATCATCTGTTTTTTCTCACGTTTTACAAAACCGTCCTTTACCAGCTTTTCAATAATGTCTGCTCTTGTGGCAGGTGTCCCCAGTCCCTTACGCTCCACATCATCGTCCATATCTTCACTTCCGGCACGCTCCATTGCAAATAAAAGGCTGTCCTCTGTAAAGTGTTTTGGTGGCTGTGTGAAATGTTCCGATACTCTGGTATCTTCAACCGTTATTGTCATGCCCTCGGTCAGCTCCGGCAGTTTCTTTGCATCATCGGAATCTTTCTTATCTTCCGAGGTCTTGTAGGAATTTTTGAAAAAATCCTCGAAATCTTTCCATCCGTTTTTCCAAATTTCTTTGCCGGAAACCTTGAAAACCATACCATTACAGGTAAGTTCTGCTTTGGTGGAATTGTAAATATGCTTCTCGGCAGTGGCACAAAGCAGGCGGTTGGCGCAAAGGGAAAGTATCTTCATTTCACTCTCCGGTATCGCCTTTAAGTCCTGCTTTACAATCTCCATTGTCGGGATAATGGCATGGTGGTCTGTTACTTTCTTGCTGTTCAACACTTTTTTCACATCCGGGTTGAACATGATATTCTGCTCAAACAACAGGGAATTGAAAATCGCTTCGATCACATTTTTTGCAGTACCTTCCATGTCATCGGAAAGGTACTGGCTGTCTGTTCTTGGATAAGTCACTAACTTTTTCTCATAAAGGCTCTGCGTATATTCCAATGTCTGCTTGGCAGTAAAACCAAACAGACGGTTTGCATCCCTCTGGAGTGTGGTAAGGTCATAGAGCTTCGGCGGTGCTACCCACTTCTCTTCCTTTACCACAGAAGTGACAAGAGCCTGTCCGTTTTCACAGGCTCCTGCAATCCTTTCTACTTCCGTTTTATCGCTGATATGCTCGGATACCGCATCCAGACCATTTCCAATGATATGAGCCATATAATAGGCTTCTTTCTTGAAATTCATGATTTTACTTTCACGATCCACCAGCATGGCAAGTGTCGGTGTCTGCACTCTGCCAACCTTCAATGCCTTACCGCCATATAATACCGTAAAAAGTCTTGTCCCATTGATACCCACAAGCCAGTCTGCTTCCTGCCTGCATAATGCTGAATGATACAAGTTATCATAGTCGCTGCCTGGGCGAAGATTATGGAAGCCGTCACGGATTGCACTTTCCTCCATGGAAGAAATCCATAACCGTTTCATAGGTTTTCTGCACCCTGCCATGTTATAGGTCAGGCGGAAGATCAATTCTCCCTCCCTTCCGGCATCGGTAGCACACACGACTGCATCCACCCTGTCATCATGCATAAGTTTTTTCAAAATCTGATACTGCACTTTCGTATCACTTTTCACTTCATGCTGCCATTCCTGCGGAATGATTGGAAGGCTCTCATAGCTCCATTTCTTCCATGCTTCCTCATAGCTTTCCGGCTGTGCCAGTTCTACCAGATGTCCCACACACCATGATACCAGATAGTCATTGCCTTCCAAATATCCGTCCTTACGCTGTGTGGCACCAAGAACTGCCGCAATGCTCTGTGCCACACTCGGCTTCTCTGCAATTACAAGCTCCATCTCTATTCCTCCCCATTTTCTTCATCATTCTCGTTGTTGTTATCTTCATTGTCATTCTCGTCTGTGTCTACTGATTCTGTATCATCACCACCATTTATGAATGCTTCGTCGGAATCCTGCTCGGTTTCTTCCTCATCATCATAATCGTAGTCCTCGTCAAGCTCGTCCTCATCTTCATCAATGAAGTTTTCCTTTTTCTTCTTGGATTTCACAACATATACCACTCCGATCACAGCTACCGCAGCAATGCCCATTATGATATAAGTAAATCCGGAATTGTCTGTTTTTAGAGTATCTTCTTTCTGCTCACTTGTTTCTTCTGTGCTGTCCTCAGTACTGCTCTCTACATTTTCTGTTCCCTGCTTCTTATCCCCTGCATTATCGGCATTATTGTTTGATAATGCGCTGTCTTTGGTCGGGATTGCAGATTCCAAAGCCGCAGAGTTTTTCGGAAGTGTCTCGCTGTTATCCGTTGTAGTATTCAACAGGTCGTTTTCACTGACTTCGGTAAGGAAATACACCTTTTCATCTTCCCCATCACGGTCAATCACAAGATAAAATACCTTTTCTGATGCAGTCTGGATTGTGTAAAATTCCTTGCCTTTTTCTGTGGTCTGGCTGTCACTGCTCTGGTCTGCACTAGAGGTATCTCCCGTACTTGGAGACTGCTTTGCTGATGTGGAACTGCTTGAAGTTGTTCCACTGCCTGTCTGGGAAACTGTATTTCCATTCACATCCGTTTTTGTATGTTCTGTGACCTGTGCTGTTGCAGAGCTAGGTTTGGTTGCCGACGCATCCACCGGGAGTTGCTGTGCCGGATCTTTTTCATTACTGTCCTTATTCTCCGGATCGGTGTAATACGGATTGGCTGTTTTATAGATTTCTGAGATGTTTCCCGCATTATCCATGGCTGAAATCGTGAAATACTGATATCCTGCATCAAACTGTTGCAGACGGATATTCAAAGCACCATTCGTATGGTCGGTAAACTCATAGCCATTGACATAGATTGCCTTGATACCGGAATCCGTATCATGTGCCTGAATACTCAATAGACCATCGCTGACTGCCGCATTTAAGGTAGGCTTCGTAAAATCAAAGCACTTGATATAGCGATTTTTCTCATAGGTCTTGCCCTTCTGGTCTGTGACCTGCACATAAATAGTGCTGTTTTCGGAAATCTCTATGTACATATCCTCGGTAATATCTGTCCAGCTTCCATTCTGCCCAACTTTCGCCTTTACTGTCTGAACGGTAAAATTACCGGAAACTATCATATCTTCTACTTTGACTGTCACCTTAGTGGTATCGTTATGCCACCCAGAAGGTGTATTGATTGTGATTTTTACGCTCGGATTGATATAGGTACATTCCTTATAGTTCTTTGCACACACCTCACAATCTTCATCCACCGCATACTGGCTGCACTTTTCTTTGCAGGTGCATTTTGCGGCGGGCTGTGTTTCTTCAGACGAATCTTCTGTTGTGCCTTCTGTGGAATTTTCCGTCTTTCCCTCTCCGGTATCTGTTCCTGAATTTTCTTCCCTGCCATTGCCGGGTGTAACTGTATTTTCTGCGTCACTTGCACTTTCCGTTTTCTGCTCGGCAGTATCCTCCGCATGAACCTCTATCGTATTTGTCCTGTTGGCAAAAAATGCCCCAATCGGCATACAAAAAAGTATTGCCGACAGCATAAGGGACACTACCACCCTAGCCGATAATTTTCTGTTTTTCATTGATTGAAACCTCCTTTTCCTGTTCCCGTTTCTGTAATAAATTTCTGACTTCATCCTCACTGAGCTTGTTTAACATCTGCAAACGCTCCGATGAGATTTTATATTTTCGTATGATCTTCATGGCTTCGGCATCCTCCGCCATCTGTTTCTGTTCTGCAAGGTCTTTTTCCTTTGCCTGTAGCTGTGCTATCTGCTCTCTGACCTTTTTAAGCTGTGAATTGATTCGCTCTACTGACAAAAATAATTCCTCCCTTCGCTAATTCAATCTTCCAAAACCATAAAAATGGCTCTGCCAGTAAGAGGTATTGATTGAGGTGTACTGGATTGGATCGCCACAATGCACCATCGTACCGTTACCACAATAGATACCGACATGTGTAACCGGACGTCCTGCATTATAGGTTCCGGTAAAAAAGATAATGTCTCCTGCCTTTGCGTCTGCCGCTGATACCGGAGTACACCGGTCATAAATGCCTTGTGCTGTGGTTCTTGGCAGGTTATGTACGCCGCTGTTTGAAAATACCCAGCATACAAAACCGGAACAGTCAAAACTAGCCGGAGCTGTGCCGCCAAAAGTATATGGCATTCCCAGATACCTGTTTGCTTCACGCATAAGCGTCTGTACGGTTGCATCATCATAGGATTCCGGCGGTATCACATTGCCGGTTCCTCCTCCGGTGCCGCCCGGTGTTTCCCCATAAAT
>ERZ859923.280-NODE-280-length-35593-cov-22.134448_pt1 | contig 35593 bp, 25 predicted proteins | sample MGYA00510116_ERZ859923 | MGnify/ENA primary metagenome ERZ859923 (study PRJEB30046, sample SAMN00715168) | human gut metagenome | study: EMG produced TPA metagenomics assembly of the A metagenome-wide association study of gut microbiota in type 2... | reverse complement strand
ATTGGCTATATCCAAGCCTTTTCAGGCCCGATGATTTCTAAACGGGACAGCAGTGTTTGCGTGTATCAATTTACGCTTACACATTATCGAGGCGAGGAATGAAATGTAACAACATCGTAACACCCTTGACACGTAGTGACAAAACCGAATGACGACCTTTGCACCCGGAAATAATAACCGAAAAAACAATGAAGACATTCATCACTACAGCCCTGCTGTGTCTTGCTGCCACAACAGCAATGGCACAGGAGACCGCGCAGAAAAGCGAACCCGAAGCAAAGGCAGAGGCAAAAACTTCAATCAACGTCCACGGAACAATACGCTCAAAGTACGAACTGCAGACCGAGGAGGGCGAACACCGCTTCGAGGTGCGCAACGCTCGCGTGAGTATCGACGGAGTGCTCTCACCTATTATATATTATAAGGCTGAGATTGACCTCTGCGACGAGGGCAAGATAAAGATGCTCGATGCCTACACACGCCTGAAACCCTGGCAGACGATGCAGTTCACCATTGGACAGATGCGCGTGCCGTTCACCATCGATGCCCATCGCTCGCCCCACCAGCAGTACTTCGCCAACCGCTCGTTCATAGCAAAGCAAGTGGGCAACGTGCGCGACGTGGGTGCCGCATTGGGCTATACGTTCAACGTGGGCTTCCCGATAGTGCTCGAAGCCGGACTCTTCAACGGCTCCGGACTGACCAACCAGAAGGACTTCTGGACAAAGAACGTCAACTTCTCGGCTAAGGCGCAACTGCTCATGCCTCACGGCTTCAACCTCACGCTGAGCACGCAGAAGATAAAGCCCGACGCTACGGACATCATGATGTACGATGCCGGAGCCTACTGGCATCAGAAGGGTTGGCACATCGAGGCAGAATATCTCTACAAGCATTATGCCGACGACGCATTCAAAGCCGTACACGCCTTCAATTCGTTCGTGAGCTACGACATAAAGGTGAGGAAGGGACTGATAAGATACGTCACTCCGCTCGTGCGCTACGACTACATGAGCGACCACAGCGACGGCACTCGATACGCCGACGGCAAGGCGAACACGGAGGGCAAACTCATCGTGAACGACTATCAGCGCTCGCGATTGACCGGCGGCGTGACGCTGAGTCTGAAGAAGCCGTTCGTCAGCGACATACGTCTCAACTACGAGAAGTATTTCTATCGCGACGGCGGCATAGCTCATCGCTCGGAAAGAGACAAGATTGTAGTGGAATTTATGACGCGGTTCTAAGCAAACGTTTACACACACGCCTACACACTAACACTTTTGTTACATTTAATAACACAATTCTTCCAAATCGTCACTTCTTGCTCTAAATCAAGCAAAAAAAGTAGAAAAAGATTTGGAACGAATTGTATTTATTCGTAATTTTGCCATCGTAATAAGAACAATAACGCATAATTTCGCATATAAGATATTTTGATTTGTTTTAGTAGATTAGTTTTTAAGTAGTTTGTTTTTGAAAATCGGATGTCGTGAGACACCCGATTTTTTCGTTTATACACACACGTTGCAAACGTTTTCATACACACATTACATATATTAATAGGTATACACCCGCGTTATTATCCATAAGATTTTTAACTTTGCAACACATAAAAGCCTAAAGAATAACAATATAAACATCTTTGATATGAAAACGAAAGACATTTTGGCTGTGCTTGCTTTGATGCCTGCCATGTCATCGGCACAGACCGTCGCTTCGCCCGACGGCAACGTGAGCCTGACCTTTTCGCTCACGGACAACGGACGTCCTACGTACGAAATGAGCTACAAGGGCAAGAAGGTGATTAACCCCTCGCACCTCGGACTGGAGCTTGCTCGCGACAAACACGCATCGAAGGGCATGGAGGAGACCGACCTGATGGACGGATTCAAGGAAACAGCATCGAAGACATCCTCGTTCGACGAGACATGGACACCGGTATGGGGCGAGACAAAGACCATTCGCAACAACTACAACGAGCTTGAGGTAAGTCTCAACCAGCCGTCGAGCAACCGCAACATCCGTCTGCGCTTCCGCGTCTACGACTACGGCATGGGCTTGCGCTACGAGTTCCCGCAGCAGCAGGACCTCAACTACTTCGTGATAAAGGAGGAACACACGCAGTTTGCCATGACCGGCGACCACACCGCTTACTGGATTCCGGGCGACTACGACACGCAGGAGTACGAGTATCAGATTACACCGCTTACGGGCATACGCGAGGTGATCAGCAAGAACCGCGAGTCGTACAAGGCTAACTCGTCTACGACGGTGTTCTCCGACACGGGCGTGCAGACATCGCTGCAGCTGAAGACCAAGGACGGACTCTACATCAACATACACGAGGCAGCGTGTCTCGACTACCCTACGATGCACCTCAACCTCGACGATAAGACACTCACCTTCGAGTCGTGGCTCACGCCCGACGCCGTAGGACGTAAGGGTTTTATACAGACTCCGTTCAACACGCCGTGGCGCACGGTGCTGGTGAGCGACGACGCGCGCGACATGCTCTCGAAGAAGCTCACGCTGAACCTCAACGAGCCGTGCAAGATTAAGGACACATCGTGGATTCACCCGACGAAATACTGCGGCGTGTGGTGGAACATGATCGTTGGCACAAAGACATGGGCGTACACCGACGACCTGCCTTCGGTGCGTCTCGGCGAGACCGACTACTCGAAGTGCCGACCCAACGGCAAGCACGGTGCCACCACAGCCGAGGTGAAGCGCTACATCGACTTCGCAGCCAAGAACGGCTTGCAGGAGGTGCTCGTCGAGGGATGGAACGAGGGTTGGGAGGACTGGTTCGGTCATCAGAAGCTCGACGTGTTCGACTTCGTGACACCCTACCCCGACTTTGACATCAAATATCTCAACGAGTATGCTCACTCGAAGGGCGTGCGTCTGATGATGCACCACGAGACATCTTCTGCGGCACTCAACTACGAGCGACACCTTGAGGATGCGTTCCAGCTTATGAACAAGTATGGCTACGACGCCGTTAAGACAGGCTACGTAGGCGACATCATACCGCGCGGCGAGTACCACTACTCGCAGCTGATGAACAACCACTATCAGCGCGTCATCGAGACCGCAGCCAAGCACCACATCATGGTGAACGCTCACGAGGCTACACGCCCCACCGGCATCTGTCGCACATGGCCGAACCTCGTAGGCAACGAGTCGGCACGCGGCACAGAGTACGAGGCGTTCGGCGGTTCGGTGCCCTACCACACCGTCATGCTGCCCTTCACACGCCTGCAGGGCGGACCGATGGACTACACGCCTGGCATCTTCGAGACTCGTCTGAAAGACTGGAGCGACAACCCGTCGTACGTGCACACCACGCTCTGCGGACAGCTCGCACTCTATCTCGTGATGTACTCGCCACTGCAGATGGCAGCCGACCTGCCCGAGCACTACGAGAAGTACGACGACGCCTTCCAGTTCATACGCGACGTGGCTTGCGACTGGGACGACTCGAAGTATCTGGAGGCTGAGCCAGCGGAGTATATCACCGTGGCTCGCAAGGCTAAGGGCACGGACAACTGGTTCGTGGGCGGAAAGACCAACAACGCCCGTCAGACTACCGTGAAGCTCGACTTCCTCGACGCTGGCGCCAAGTACGACTGCGCCATCTACCAGGACGGCAAGAACGCCGACTACGAGAAGAACCCGAAGGCTTACACCATCCTGCACCGCACCGTAAAGAAGGGCGACGTGCTGAAGGTTAAGCAGGCACGCGGCGGTGGCTTCGCCGTATCGCTGATGAAGAAATAAGCAGCAACAAAGTCTGGCACAGTTTTTTTGCCAAGACGATATTTGCACGATTTGCACGCTCATAACCCGCGAAAAACCGACAACGGATTTTGGTTTTCATTTTTCGCGAGTTTTGAGCGTACAAGCGTAAACAAATGATTCAGAAGCCTTTGCGGCGTTCTGCGCAAAAGTGTGCAATTTCCGTTTCGAGCTAACCAAACTTATCGTGAGACTTTTATATGTAAAAGCATCGGTTTTACCGAATAAAGTCTCAAGACTTACCAAATAAAGTCTCACGAAAAGTTTGTAAAATCTCACGAAAAGCGGTGCAAAATCTATCGTTTTACATCGAAAAGTCTCAAGTTCTCTGTTTTTCAGTCTGCACCGAACCGCAAAACCGCGCGTTTTATGTTCAGCAAATCTATAGAATGAGAATTTTCGTGGGAGTTTTCAAGTACGATATTTGCATCGGAAAAGGAGGAAAGTAATTTGCAAAAATCATAATTTTATTATACCTTTGCACATATTTTTTAGCATAGAGCAAAATTATATTGTGCCCGATTGGACACCTTAGCAATGTTTTTCTATGCATTTAAGTTCAATTTTTATTTCATTCAACTTACAAATGAAGAAATCTTTTTATGAATTCAGCTACTAGTTTAAACACAAATGAAAGTAATGCTAAAGGGAAAACATATTCTCCGGAACATACTCTTTATCATTATGCCGCCATTGATTATGTTAATGGCGAATTATGTTCAATTGAAGATATCACCACAGAATTCAGAAAACTCCACAAGTTTTACTGCCTTTCTTGTGGTGAAGAAATGGTTGCCAACCTAAAGGACGATTGTCATAGACGCCATTTCAAACATAAGAACAAGACCGAGTGTAGCAATGAAACCTATTTGCATAACTTGGCAAAGAAAAAGATTGCAAGACATTTCTTGGAGTCTGAACATTTTTATGTCTCTTATAATCTAATAGAGAGTTGCCCAAAACACCCGAACTGTAAATACTCATCTTATTATTCTTGTGTTCGTAGTGAGCGTAAAAGGCAAGTTGATTTGAAACAGTATTACCAATATTGCGAGATAGAAAAACAAGTCAAAGACAGCAATGGCAACATTTATGTTGCTGATATTTGCTTGATAAGCAACAGACCCAAAGTGCCACCTATGCTTATTGAGATATTCGTGTCGCATGCCTGCTCGGAAGAGAAAAAGAATTCAGGGCTTTGGATTATGGAAGTTCCAATAACTTCTGAAGATGATATAGAAAAGTTCTGTAAAACCGACTCGTACGACGAAGAAAACAGTCCAGCTTTTGAATTATTCAATATCTCAAAAGAAAAGAAAGCAGAATTGGTAAACGATCAAGTCTTGAGGTATATACATTTTCCAAACAAGAACTCTGAAATCAAGCGAATATCTTGCAAAGAGACGAATGTTATACAATCTCAAGAATCTGATATAGAATTGAATATATTGAAAGATTGTTACGATTGTTATCCTGAAGATTATAACGAATTGATTAAAGCTGTTGACTTCTTACTTTATGATAAAAAGAACACTCAAAATGAAGTAACCAATTGTGAAGATTGTGTACATTATAACCCTTATATGGGCCCCCAAGAGGCTGACAATCACCGCTGTGATTTGGACTTTTTGAGAAGAAGACCCGAAGGAGCATGCACGGATTTTCATAGGAAAGTGGGCGAGAATCACTCTTTGATATCAAGCAAAATAAAGTTAGAATACATTAAAGGATCAAAGCCCAAAGTATATTTGTTAGCAATCATTGGCCCGCAGAAATTCTATAATACACAGTTGATAGAAGAAGTCTGTAGCAAACGACTATCCGAGTTGAGCAATCGCAATCTTGCTTTGGGTGCTCAAAAAATCGGGGCTTTAAATTTTGTAGCAAGTGTGTTAAATTATGCCGACTACAACAACATCCCCTTTAATATATTTAATGTCGATTGGAATACAAAAGGAAAATCAGCCGGTTATCAAAGTAACGATGAAGTGGTAGCCTGTGCTGATGAACTGATTGTGTTCAACGATTCTAATGATAAGTTAACGCAAGACATAATACAAAAGGCAAAAAGCAAAAACATACCAATAAAGATTGTTGACCTAGCACAGCTCGCACATGACATGAATATATGTCCAAAATGTGGAAGTACGTTAGTTAAAAGAGTCGGACGCTATGGAGAATTTTGGGGATGCAGCAATTATCCTGAATGTAAATATATAGGTTAGTTGCTTACTTTTACATACAAAAGAGACACTGCATAAATGTTCGCAGCAGCAACATTTCATTTTGAAACTGACAGATAGGCTGATAGATATCGCCTCGAAAAGCGACATCTATCAGCCTTTATTCTGCTTATAATGTGAGTATTACGAGGATGCAGACAGATATGATGGATTATTTCTGTAGACATATATTTCTGTCAGACTTGGTGCTGCGGAGGCCAGAGACCTCCGCTACGGATAGCTGCGAAACCGCTTATCTTCTGCGCAGCATCACTGGTGCATCGCTTATTTCAAACTGCTTGCCTTCGCCCTTGCCGAAGCTAACGGTAGCAGTAGAGTCGGCACTCTTCAGCTTGTGCGGTGCGCTGTAGCCACGAACACGATAGAGATCGAAGAAGACGAACTCGTTGTTGTTCACACCCTCCATCACTCCGTTGAAGCGACTGTTGTCGAGCGAGAAGCCTGAGTACTTGCTGTTGCCGTTGGCATCGAGCAGGAAGCGGTAGCCGCTTTCAGTGTACTCTACATAAACATTGCCGGTGCGATAGTCGACATACCACTTGAAGGGCAGCGTCTGCTTACGACCCGTGCCGTCGTAATCGGTCTCGTAGCCCGTGCCGTTGATGGCATCGTAGCGATACTGTACGAAGGTGAAGTCGGCACTGCATTGTGTCTGCTGACGTATGCCGTTATCGTTGGTGTACTCGTTGACGATGGTTCCGGTCCATGTGCCGTTGAGTGTCTGCGCGAGAGCTATGGCGTTCTCTGTTGCATCATAGTATGGCTTGTCGTACCAATCGTAACCATCGTACCAATCATCGTCACAACTGGTGAATGTGAATGGCAGTGCTGCCATAACCAGGAGTGTTAGGAAAGAGCTGAAGCGTTTCATAATATTCGATATTTTAAATGTTTCACTTTTTGTTTAGCGTAAGCCGAACGATATACGTCTTACTTACGCTTGCAAAATTATAAAAAGAAATCCCTACCTGCAAGTGAAAAACCATATTCGCAGGTAGGGATTTTCCTATTTAGTCGCGGCGGAAGATGTCGCGTGTGTACACCTTATCCATCACATCATCCAAACACTCGTCGTAGCGGTTGGCGATGATGGCATGGCTCTGCGCCTTGAACGCTTCGAGGTTGTTCACCACACGGCTGCCGAAGAATGTTGTGCCGTCTTCGAGTGTAGGCTCGTAGATTATCACCTCTGCGCCCTTCGCCTTGATGCGCTTCATGATGCCCTGTATAGCCGACTGGCGGAAGTTGTCGGAGTTCGACTTCATCGTGAGGCGGTACACGCCTATCACACAGGCGTTCACTTCTGCGCCGTACTGGTTGTTTTCGCTATAGCCGTACCATCCAGCCTTGCGCAGCACAGCGTCGGCGATGTAGTCCTTGCGCGTGCGGTTGCTCTCTACGATTGCCTCGATGAGGTTCTCTGGTACGTCGGCGTAGTTGGCAAGCAGCTGCTTCGTGTCCTTCGGCAGACAGTAGCCGCCGTAGCCGAACGATGGGTTGTTATAGTGGGTGCCGATGCGTGGGTCGAGACCTACGCCGTCGATGATTGCCTTTGTGTCGAGACCCTTCATCTCGGCGTATGTGTCGAGCTCGTTGAAGTAGCTCACGCGCAGTGCCAGATAGGTGTTGGCGAAGAGCTTCACCGCCTCTGCCTCCTTCATGCCCATGAAGAGCGTGTCGATGTTCTCCTTCAGCGCGCCTTCCTGCAGCAATGTGGCGAAGGTCTTTGCAGCCTCCTTCATGCGCTCCACGTCGGTAACGGTGCTGATAACCTTGTTCTCCTCTGCGTAGCCCTCGCCATCAATCAGCTTCGGGTAGCCCACGATGATGCGGCTCGGGTAGAGATTGTCGTAGAGTGCCTTGCTCTCGCGCAGGAACTCGGGCGAGAAGAGCAGGTTGAACTGCTTCACGCCCTTCGCAGCATACTTCAAGTAAAGGTTGCGTGTGTAACCCACTGGTATTGTACTCTTGATGACCATCACTGCGTCGGGGTTCACCTCGAGCACGAGGTCGATAACCTCCTCTACGTGCGTCGTGTCGAAGTAGTTCTTCACGGGGTCGTAGTTGGTAGGAGCGGCTATCACCACGAAGTCGGCATCCTTATACGCTGCCTTGCCGTCGAGAGTAGCCACGAGGTCGAGCGGTTTCTCTGCCAGATACTTCTCTATATATTCGTCCTGTATCGGCGAGATGCGCTTATTCAGTTTCTCCACCTTCTCGGGTACAACATCAACGGCTGTGACGTGATGGTGCTGTGCGAGCAGTGTTGCAATGCTTAGTCCGACATAACCTGTGCCGGCTACAGCTATCTTTATGTCCTTAAATTCTTTCATCGCTATATTTATAGGGTAATATTCGTTATGCTGAGGTGCAGCCTATCTTCTGCAAAGATACAAATTAAAATTGAGAGTTGAAAATTTTCAACTCTCAATTCGTTTATCTTGTCAATGAGAACTTCATGCTCAATCCGAAGTCCTGCGTCGTTGTCGGATACGAGCTCGACGAGAGCAGCGGTGTGTTGGTCTGTCGGTCGTAGTAGAAGCTCATGGTGAGCAGTCGCGACACGGTGTAGTCGGCAGAGAACGCGAGCTTAAACGCCGTGTTGCCGCTGTTAGCCGACGAGGTCATCGTGGCGATGTCGCGACTTATCGACGCCTGCTTGCGCAGACTGAGGTCGAGACGCAACCTCAAGTTGTTGTTCACACCACCGGTCGAGCGCGAACGGTTCGACGAACTGTTGTTGGCGTTCTTCGACTTCACGCGGCGATGCTTGTTGCTGCCACCACCTCCGAAGAGTCGGAAGTTGTTGATGGTGTAGCCGGCACCAATCACCCAGTCGTTCGACGACGACTCGTTCACCTGTACCGATGTCATACTCAGACTCAGCACGCGTGTCTTGCGATACTCCGCCTTAATGGTCATGTTGTTGTTCAGCGTCACGTCCACGCCAAGCAGTGGCGAGAACGACTCGTTGATGCTCACTGTCGACACGTTGTACATAGAGTTAGGTGTCGGCATACCGGTGGTTGCATCGGTGATGAAGCCGAGTCCGCCCATGTACTCCATGAACGTGCTGTACGACGAGTAGGAACCTACGGCGTACACGCTCTTGTACGAGTGGTTGATGTTGACACTCTTGAACACGTCGCGGAACCATGGCAGCTTCGACAGGCCGCTGTACTTTATCGACCAGTTGGGCAGCAGGTGAGCCAACGTTGGGAAGATAGACATCTGCGAGCCCATATTGGTGTAGGCAGCGAGGAACGCCGGCACCATCACATCGGAGCTGTACTTGTTCACTCCGCCGTTAGCAGCGTCGAACTTCTTGCCTGCGAGCGGCGAGCCGGCAGGATATACCGCACCGGCATACCGCGCCTCGACACGCTGACGGAAGCCTTCGAGCGAGTTGCAGAAGCGTTCAAACGATGCCGACTTGTAGCCGTTCTTTGCGCTGCCCGAGCCCTCGAATGCACTGCGCAGCGAGAGCGTTGTCATGGTGAACGTGCCGCTCTCGGTGGTCGGGTTGCCGGCATACATATACTGCACCTGGCGTGCCGTTGTCTTGGCACGCGATGCCGTGAGGTCAATCTTCAAGTTGCGCACAGGCTCAAGCGTTGCTCTCAGCTGCAGGTCTTCGGTCTGATTGGTAGCAGCCGGCGTAGCAAGCGAGTCAGCCACCATCAGCCAGCCGTTCTCGCGCGCCTTGTCTATATACGAGTCGCCCACGAAGCCGAACGCAAAGTCTAAGCCTGGCGACAGCGGACCGTAGCCCGAACCCTGTCCGAACATATTACCAACCATCGGCTTGAAGCCTGGTATCGACATCGAGTACTGGTTGCGATAGCTGATGCTCACGTTGCGCACCATCATCATCAAACGTGCCACGCTCTGCGCTGCACGATACCACTTCTGGTTTTCAAGTGGTTCCTTTGCCAGAACCGACACCTTTATCTTCGTAGCCGAGTCTACCTTGTTCAATATCAAGATATTGTTGTCGTCGACACGCTTGTACTTCAGTTCGAACACTCTGCCTGCCTCCGTGCGTCCGCTTACGATGATGCGCTTCGTGCGCTTACCGTGGTTCACCTTTATAGTAGTGTCGGGCATGAGCGTTATTTCCTTCTCAAAGCCCTTCTTCTTTTTGCTCAGCAGGTCGCGTGGGTTGAGATCTTTTGCCAGTGCAGGCTTCTTCTTCGACTTTAAGTCGCCTCCCTTTGCGTCTTCCTCACGCTTCTTCTTAGCCTCCTCACGTTTCTTCCTTCGCGCCTCCTCTGCCTTCTTGCGGTTGGCTGCCGAGTTGTCTTTCTTGAAGCGGTCGTTCACCTTCTTCAGGAACGGAACATGGTTGTAGAGCTTCTCCAGGTTCCACTGGCTGTTGAGGTTTATCTGTCGGTTGTTGGCGATAGTGTTACCAAGCGACGTGCCGTCCTCAAGGTCCGAACCGCGCATCCAGTTGTATGTAGCGTTGTACGAGCCGTCGGCTGTGAGCCAGTCGAACACCGGAATGAGGTTGATAGGCACCTTGTACGATGCCTGGAACGACTGGTTGTACTTCAGCGGTCTGCCCAAATGCTTGATGGATGTCCACACGGAGTCTTTCCATGCCTGATAGCTGTCGGGATAGAGGTCTTTGTTCACCGGTGTGTACGGTTCCTCAATCTCTGCGTTTGTGGCACTTTGGAAGTTCATGTGCAAGTTCTTCGTGAGATCCCAGCGCAGGTTGAACTCGCGGTTCCACAGGAACTGTGACGAGAACGTGAGCGGCAGCTTCTGGTTCTCGGTCGACTCCATGTCGCGCTCCTGCAGCTCATAGTAGTTGCGTGTGATGTCTGTGTTGAACGCCACATTCTGCGGCAGCCAGTTCAGTCCGAACTTCTTCGGCAGATCGAGCCACTTTGAGCGTTTCTTTATCTTCTTGAATGGCTCCCATGCCTTGTACACCGGCGACCACGAATAGTTGAATGCACCGCGCCAGTTGTCCTCGCGCTCGTAGATAGTCGTCTCACCTGTGGTGTAGCTATGGCTATGGCTGTACGAGAACGAGAAGTTTGCTGGGTCGTAAGGCATCGGGTGGCGCTTGTTCTGTATGCCGACACGCACGTTCGACAGCGAGAAGTTGGTCTGCGTAACTTTCGTCACGGCGAGACTCTCAATCGAGTCGCGCTCGTGCTTAGAGCCAGCCGCTTCGAGAGCGTCGTCGAGCTCCATGTCGGTGTCAAGCGGATTATACTTTGGCGATGTCTTCTCCTTAGTCACCGAGTAGTAGAGCGGTGCCGTCACCTTCGCCTTGTCGGGGAAGAACTTACCGAGCTCTACGTTTGCCGTAACGGTGTAGTTGTAGTAGTTGTCGGTAGAACGCTGTGCCACGCCCTCCTCCAGTCCGCCGAAACCTGCCGAGCTGTATTTGCCCTGCACGTTGACGGTGCCGAGGTCGGAGAGTTGCAGGTTGAGCGTGCCCTGTGCAGCCCAACCGCCCGAGTTGTTGAATTCCTTCAGTCGGAGTTCGTTCACCCAGACCTCACCACTCTTCACCTCGCCCGAGTTGTTGCGCACACCGATGACCATTGTCTTCACCTCGCCGAGCGTCGGATTACCCATCACCGAGATGCGGTTCTTAGGCTGGTCGGGGTCGTACGCCGAGTAGAGTCGGTTGAACGAAGCCTGTCCGTGCGCCTTCGCCTTGTTGCGTTCCTTCTTCAAGCCAGTGAGCTTAGAGAGAGCTATGTCGAGCATGTTCTCCTCGGGCCATACGGTGCGGGCGTCGGTAACCGAGAAGCGTCCGTACTTGCCGGGCTCGGTCAGCTTCAGCGGTATCTCGTACTCGTAGAAGTTGCTCTTGTAGTCGGAACCGAGACGTATGAACACCGACAGCTGTCCGTCCTCAAGGTTAGTCTGGTTGGGCTGGAAAGCATTGGCGTGCACGAACATCTGCAGGCGTTTGTACTGTCTGAGGTCGAGCGATGTGTTCTTGTACACCGCCTTCGCCTCGCCTGTGCCGAGCGTGGTGACGCTCATCGAGAGTGCCTGCTCGTTGTTCTCAACGAGCTGTGGCTGCGTGGGGTCCTGTCCGCGCTTGATGCCCGGCGGCAGGATATAGTTGACGGGCTGTTTGTCGTTGTTCTCTTCGATGTTCACGGCACTCACCACGAGTTTGCCCGACGTAGAAGCCGAGTTGTCGAGGTTCTGCTCGTAGACGCGCCACTCGCCACGCACGAGGTCGAGCGTACCGAAGCGCAGCACGATAGGATGCTTGAAGCCGGTGAGGAACATACGCATGAAGCGCATGGATGTGAAGTCGTTGATTGCACCGAACTTCTTCTCGTACTCGCGCAGCGGGATGCGGAACTGATACCAGTTTACGGTCTCTGTCTTGTTGTTGCGCAGCTGATGGGTGTCCTCGCGCTTGTCTACGATGTAGTTCTTGCCCACCTCGAGGTCTTCGGGGCGGATAGACACGCGATACTGGAAGAACTTCTCGTACTCGTTGAGCGTGTAGTCCTGGTTGATATCCTCAACGTCGGGTGTCGACTTGTACGATGTGTCGTAGCTCTCGGTGCGCGAGTCGTTGTCGGGCGAGTTGCCCTGTGGGTTGTTTATGTACTTGTAACGGCGTAGGATGGGTGCCTTTATCTTGTCGTAGTCGGAACCGCGGAAGTAGTGGTAGTTGTCGCCTGCCGGGTCTGCCCAGATTGAGTCCCACACGGCAGGGTTCACCTTGCCCTGCACCTCGCGCAGGAAGTCCTGATAGCTCTCCCACTTCTGCTCCTCCTCGTCGTTGAGTCCGTTGAAGCCAACGTCCTGCAGCGCACGCGAGCCCTTCGATGTTGCGAAGGCGTACACGACGGTAGCCTGGTTGGGCACCTTACCCCACTGCGTTGTGGTGAAGTTCTGCGAGCCGTCTACGGGCATTCCGCTCTCGTAGAACTTCTTGCCGTCGCGCAGAATGTCCTCGCTCATCTCGCCGAGGTTGATGTAGAAGTCGCCACCGTAGTCGGCAGCCACGCCCTGCTCGCGTGTATAGATGAACGGGTCGAGCATCCAGAACTCGATGTACTCGATGTTGGCAGCCTCGAAGTCGTTGGTGTCGAGCTTACGCATCATACCGCCCCAACGCTTCTGCGGATTGTTGAGTGTGCCGTCGTAGTTGAGGTCGGGGTCGAAGTTGTATGGGCCGCGCTCGTTAGGATAGTAAGCGAGGTTCAGGATGTTGAGCATCGACGAGTTGCCGTTGTATGCGCTCTGGTCGCGGGCTGGGAACAGCTCGCTCACGTAGAACTCGCGAACGTAATGGTTAGACAGCTGGTCGAGGTCGCTCTTGATGTGGCTCGGCGTGAGCGACGAAGAGCGGCGTGTGAAGAGCGGGTCGATGGTGTACCACGCCAGGCGCGAGCGGTTGAAGCCCGAACGCAGCGTAGACTTGTCGCCCGACTCGGGGAACATCGACGGCACCGACGAGATGATCCACGACGTAGGTGTAGACACGTCGATGGTGTTCTTGGTGTTCTCGAAGTCGTCGATGTACGAGGCGTTGTCCTGCGTGCCGCTGCTCTGTCCGGCTATGAGTTGCGCGAACTCGCCCGAGAACGAGATGCTCGAAGGCTGCGTAAGATGCAGGAAGGGCAGCTTGTCGAGCATGTTCGTGAGCCACTGGCTCTGCTTCTTCCAGTTGATGTTCAAGCCCCAGATGGTGTTGTTGAGCGGCTCCGAACCCATGTTCACCTTGTTGGTGAGAGCCTGTTCGGAGAGGTGCTGGAACGTACCCGAGAGCTGGAAGTCCTTCGAGAAGTCGTACTCCCAGTTCATACCGAACATCGTCTTGCGCTCCTGTCCGTAGTCGGTGTTGCTCTCGAGCGACACGTTCACGGCGGTGCCGGCATCGATGATGCTCTGGTTGAGGATGGTCACCTCGCCACCCGAGTAGTCGACCGAGTAGTCGGTGCCTTCGGCGAGCGTCACGCCGCCTGCCGTAACCACCACCGAGCCTTGCGGAATGTTGTATGCGCCGAGCGAGATGACGTTAGCCGATGTGCCGCGGAACTGTCCCATGAGCACGTACTTGTCCTTCTCGGCTATCTGCTTAGCCACGATTTTCGTCGAGTCGTAAAGCTCGGTGAAGGCATACTTCGCAGCCTGCTCTGCCGCCACACCGTTCTTCAAGAGTGTCTCGTACATATAGCTGCCGAACGGTTCGGCAACTGGGAAGAACACACGTCCGTTAGTCACGGTGTAGCCCTCCACGTAGTCGAAGTAGCCGTTGGGGTGCGCCTTGTTGTTATTGTCGAGTCGGTCGGCTCCGAGGAACTTTATGAGTGTCTGGTTCTTCACCTGCGGCTCGGGTATGTATGTGAGGTAGACACCGGCGGTGTCGCTCTGGAACTTCACATCGAGGCGGAACTTCTCCTTCTCCACCGACGATGCGAGGTAATACACGTTCTTCATCATCAAGCCCCAGTTGCCCTGATGTGGGTTGTTGCTGGTGTTCTTCAACGCCTTCACGTAGAGTGCCTTGTTCGAGTCGGTGATGTCCGAGGCGAACTCGCCCACCTGGTATGTCACGCCGCCGTATGTGTACTCGTAAGCCACGGCGAGCACCTGGTCGGTCTGCAGCGATGTCTTCAGCGAGATGTAGCCTAAAGCCTTGTTCACGGTGTACTCCGACGAGTTGAGCAGGCGCGCACGCTCCAGCTTCTCGTAGTCGGATCCGCCCACGAAACCGGATATTCCGTCGAGCACGGTCGATGTCTGGTCGATGTCGCGTGCGGCGGCGTACTGCGATGTCATGGCTGCATACTCCGAGTTGGCAGCGTTGGCAGGCACGGGCTGACCCGTGATTCCCCACAGATTGTTCGACACGCGGTTGTTCTCGCCCAAGTCGGTGAGGGCGATGATGTTACGTGTGTTCGACGTTACGCCCGACTTGTTCGTCACCCACACCTCCACGCGGTTGATAGTGATGCCCGATGTGAGGTTGGGCAGCGAGCGCATCGACTCGTCGTAGCGGTCGTGGAAGTACTGTGCGAGGAAGAAGTGGCGGTTCTCTTCGTAGTTGGATGCGTCTATCTCGAACGGCGTGAACTGCTTGCCGCCCTTCGACGACACCGACTTCGACGACGACTTCTTCTGCGAGGCTACGAGCTGCAGCTTGAGCTTACCGAACTGCAGGTCGGTGCGCAGACCGAAGAGCGAGGAAGCTCCGCGCACGAGCGACGAGTTGGAGGGGAACGACACGTTGCCAGCCTCGATGAGCTTCACAATCTCGTCCTCCTTGCCGTCGTACTTCAACTTCAGGCTCTGCGCGTCGAAGTCGAACGTAGCATCGGTGTTGTAGTTGAGGTTCATGTTCACCTTGTCGCCCACACGACCGTTAAGACTAACGTTTATCTTCTCGTCGAAGTCCATCGTGGTGGTCTTGCGGTTGCGCACGGGCAGCGACGGGTTGTCGATGCTCTTCATCGTGGCGCCAAACTTCAGCTCGGCAGTACCCTGCGTCTTGATGCGCACACCGCCCGGTCCGAATATCTTCTCAGCCGGTCCGAGGTCGAAGTGCATGTCGGTGAAGTCGAACTTCTCCTTGCCCTTAGCCTGGTATATCTCGTCGTTCTTCTTGCGGAAGAACTGGTTCATCATGCGTCGCTCGCTCCACTTGCGATACTCCTCCTGCGTCATCATGAACGGGGCATTGATGTACGAGTCGGATATCTTCGAGCCGATGATGTAGCGGTCGAGCGAGTCGTTGTACACCACGTCCTGCTTCAGGTTGTCGGGACGCTTCAGGTCGGCAGCATTCTGGTCGAGGTCGTCGAGCGTTATGGGCAGCGTGCGCTGTATCTTCCAGCGCGGATGCAGCAGCGAGTCGGGTATCGAATCCTCGTTCTCGAGCTTCGGCTGCGCCTTGATAGCGAGCGTGTCGGGACGGTCGGCATTGGCATCAGCATTGGCATCGCGCTGCGGAGCCGCGTCGCGCGTCTTGCGCACGGAGAGCTTGCGCTGCGGTCGTTGCGGTGTCTGCGTGATGGCATACGATGCCACAGCCGCCATAACCATTACGACGACAAACACGCGAGCCGTGCCGAGCGAACGTATCGCCTGCAGCCTACACTTAAAAAATCGGTTTATAATATTTATGAAATTCAAAATCAGCTTATTTATAGGAGGCTACGGCATCCCTGCCGTAGCCACGCAGCCACCAACTTATTTACTTAATCTGCTTCAACGCCAACTTCACCACCTGCTCTACTGGCAGCGTAGCATCGTCGGTGAGTATCGCCGTAACCACCTTAGCCGTTGGCGCAGGCGAGAAACCGAGCATGGTGAGCGCAGCCACCGCCTCGTCGCGCACATCGACGGGTATTGTGCTGTCGGCAGCCGTGCCGGCAGACACCTCCTGCGCTATACCCAGCGAGAGAATCTTGTCTTTCAGGTCGACGATAATGCGCTGCGCAGTCTTCAGACCGATGCCCTTCACACTCTTCAGTACGCGCTCGTTGCCCGTAGAGATGGCATTGCAGAGCTCCGACGGCGATGCCGACGAGAGAATCATACGCGCCGTGTTGGCTCCCACACCCGACACGGTGATGAGCAGACGGTAGAGGTCGCGCTCCTGCTTCGACGCAAAGCCAAAGAATGTGTAACTATCGTCGCGACCGCCAGTGACAAGTGCCTCGTGCACAAACAGTTTCACGCTCTGCTTGCCCTGTATCGCCTCGTATGTGTTCAGCGAAATATTCAGCGCATAACCCACGCCGTAAGCCTCAACAATGGCTTGCGCCGGAGTGAGTTCTGCCAGTTCGCCCTTTATGTAATCAATCATTTCTCAGTACGTTTTATTCGTTGTTTTCAGTACGTTTTATTCATTGTTTTTTTGTCAGCATTAAGCCCTCAAAGTGCTTAACGTTTATTAATAACGTACCTTTCCGCAATTTATTATATATACAGGCGCAGTTTGTTGCAGATACAGGAGCAGTTTGTTGCAGATACAGGTGCAGTTTCTCTCATGTATTAGCGCAGCCGAAGTCGCTCTTCACCACATGTTTTGTCATCGTTGCGCGTCCGCCACCCGATCAGATTCCGTCCGCCACCCGATCAGATTCCGTTCGCCGCCCAATCAGATTCCGTCCGCCGCCCAATCAGATTCCGTCCGCCGCCCGTAGGAGGATATGGCATCTTGCCATATCCACGCAGCCCTCATAGGGGGTGCAGCGGTCTCCGCTGCACCAACCAACCAATCAACCACCAACCAACCAATCAACCAACCAACAAACCATTTAATTTTACCCATCAAAAGCAGCCATATATCCAACAAAAACACTAACTTTGCAAATCCATAAAAACTCCAACCATATGTCCAACACAAGCACCATCTTCACAGAAGAACATAACATCCAAACACCCTGCAAGCTCTTCGTCGTGGGCGACCCACAGGTACTGCTCATACAGCCGTCGGCACGCCACGAGGAAAAGAACGACGGTGTGCGACGCGAGGTCGACCTTATTGCACAGGCGAGCCCCACAGGCTTCGCCATGGTCTTCTTCGACTGCGTTGAGTGGGCGCGTGCGCTCATGCCGTGGGCTGACGATGCCGTGTCGCGCGACGCGGAGGTAGGCAGGCACGCTCCCGACACGCTGCGCTTCATTGAGCACACCCTACTGCTATGGCTTCGCGAGCGTTTCGGCGCACTACCCTGTATCATCGGCGGCTACTCGCTCGGCGGACTCTTCGCCCTTTGGGCCGCACGCAACACCGATGCCTTCGCCGCCGTAGCTGCAGCTTCACCTTCGCTCTGGATTAACGGTTGGGGCGAATATGCCGCTGCACACCCCATCCTATCGCCACAAGCAACTGCGCATCACAGTCTTAACACAACACTACAAATCTCAACACCTCAACATATCACCACTACAACACCTATCCACCTCTCCCTCGGCGACCGCGAAGAGCACTGTCGCAACCAGCGCATGAAGCGCATCGGCGACTGCGTGCGTGCAGAGCACGCCCTACTCTGCCAGCAACTCTCTCCCCCCGCCGTCACCCTGCGCTGGCACGAAGGCGGACACTTCGGTGCCGAAGCAGAACGCACAGCGGAAGCATTCGCATGGTGCATAGAACAATTAATACATAATTTTCAACAGCCACAAAAATAACACCAAATGATATACTTAAATAGCTTTAATTTGCCCCCAATAGACGAGGAAGAACACTTCTTTAATTCCTTTCGCCGTACATGCTACGACTCATACTATCCATTCAACTTCTTCACATCCGACAAACAACTTGGGCGTATCGACTTTTCGGACATCACAATACTATGCGGAAGCAACGGTTCGGGGAAAAGCACATTGCTAAATATCATAGCCGAGAAACTAAAACTGGATAGAAAAACCACATACAACAAGACCCATTTCTTCGACCCCTACCTTGAGAAATGTCGTTACGAATTAAGCGTACACGACCCATTACAACTAAAAAGCCTCAAACGTTTATCAAAGATAATAACAAGCGACGACGTGTTTAGCAACATCATCGAGGTTCGTGAAAGGAATGAAAATCTGAACTTCAAACGCGAATTGATTTTCAACGAGAAGAATAACATAAATCGGTACGGCGGACAAGGACCACGCGGATTTAACACTGACGATCCACAAAGCATGAAAGCATACACCGACTATCATCAAAAGAGAAAACAATCGGGCTCCAGATACGTTAGAGAAAACGTCGGAGTAGACGAAAGAACCTACTCAAATGGCGAAAACGGCTTTAAATACTTCACCGACTCTATCCAACCCGGAGGCCTGTATCTATTAGACGAGCCCGAAAATTCGCTATCGGCAGAGATGCAGCTCGAACTGGTGCAATTCATCATCGGTATGGCACGGTTCTACGATTGCCAGTTCATCATGTCAACCCATAGCCCATTCCTCTTGTCTATACCTTACGCCAAGATATATGATATGGACAACTCGCCCGTCTCTGCGTGCAAATGGACCGACCTACCCAGCGTAAGAATTTATTACGAATTCTTCAAAGATCACGATTGCGAATTCAACAGAATCTAAACACAAACCCAACAACGCTTAGACACACAACAACCAGAGTCGACGAATATTGACAGCCGACGGAATATTTTTTATAAATAAGGTGTATAATTCAAATAAAACCCTTATCTTTGCAGAAATATCTCTCCTAACGGAGGACAAACACAAGGTGTGAATTTCATAAAAGTTCTTGCAACTTTTGAGATATGACTTACTAATATATTTTTTTGCATGCAATTAGTAATGACTATGCTTTTGCTATCGCCACCTATGGCGATGTGCAAGGACATAAAGTAGACGGCGAAGATGACGCAGGATTGCTTAGATTCACCTTCTACAGCCAGTGTAAGCCAACGCTTACCAAAGGGCATTCACATAATCGGGGCTGACAAACCATCGGCGCCGAGAGTAGAAACTATACCCATACCGAAACACAGTAGCTATTATGAAGATGTTGCTCAGCAGCCCACCTCCTGGAGCTATCTGTTCATACATCACATGGCGGTAAAGTCGTTTCAGAAGTGGCTTGAAGCATACAACGCCGACAACACCCACCCCACTAAACAACCCTTCTTCATACACCAAGCCACCAGCTACACCTACAAAAATGCGGAGACACAACGCGGTGTCAAGAAAATCGTGAAGCCCACCATCAGCGGCCTCGTCTTTCTGCAAGGCACCGTGAAGAGCATTCAGAAGTTCCTATCACAATATTTTCCTCAGTACCACTTAGTAAACGACCGCTGTCACGGGCGTCCAGCCTCCATACGCGACACCATCATGCAGCCCTTTATGAACGTACTGAAAGCCCACCCCGAGCAAGTCACCCTCCTCAACGCCCCCATCGAGAAGTTCGCCAAAGACCACGTGAAGCTCCGCGTCCTCACCGGTCCCTTCAAAGACTACGAAGGCTACATCATCCGCATCGACCGCAACCGCCAACTCGTCTTCGACTTCGCCGGCCGCGCCGTCGCACTCAGAGGCGTGCACCAAGAAGATTTTGAGGTGGCAGAATAGATAGCACAACAATTTTTCAACGCCAATATCTATGCACTTGCAAAAAGGACCCATACAAAAAGACTATACTCTAAATTGAATACTAACTTTCAGTTCATTCAAAGAGCGATTAGTTCACTTTAACGGGACTGTAATGATAAAATTTATAGATGATTATGTTAGAAATCAAAGATATATGCTCAGCATACCTTGAAGGTTATTTTTATGCCAAGATAACAGAGCATCTTATTACAGATAAGATTCAGAATTCTAATCTTGACATTCTCAAGAAAACTGCTGTTGAATGTATGAAAGATTACATCGAACACTCAGCTTTTTCTAATGAAGAGAAAGAGAAGATGCAAAATAATTATGAGCATTGGGCTGATATAACTTTTCATGGAATCAAGCAACGATTGCGTGACAGTCATAAATTGTATGAATAGATACAAAATAGCGCATTTACTAAAATAAAATAGCAATGGAAATAACATCAGAATGGTTAGCACCGATATTAACATCTTTAGCTGCAATCATAGCGGCTGTATTTACTTGTAGATGGCAAATGCAGACTGAGTTGCGAAAGATATTGGAAAATTATGTGTCAGACAAGAAATACAAGGCTTATTATAATGCTGTCAACTTGTTTTACACTATAATGAATGAGAATAAACAAGGGAAAGTACAAACTTCTCCCATATCTTCAGATAAATTTGAAGTAATGCTGAAGGTCAAACAAGACCTTTTCGTATATGGTTCAGATGAGGCTTTCAGAGCTTTTACAAGGTTTCTTTGTAGGAGCACTAACGACCAACAACAAGATTATTTTACCCCTTTCTTGGATTTTATGGTAATCGTAAGAAAGGAGATGTCTGGGGGTAAGAGCAAAATAACAACAGATGATATTATGTTGAATTTGATGCAAAGTCACAAAGAGCTTCAAAAATATCATGATTTCATTAATGACATCAGAAAAACATAAATGAATATTTCTGATAGAAGCATCATTACTTTGGATATAAACTCATTAGTGTCCCGCTAAAATCTGGACACCAACGAACTGAGTTCTGTTCAAAAAAACGGCAAGCACTCAAATTAGGGCTTAAATTAGAAAGAAGTATCTTTGCTGCCGAACTAAAAACATTTGATTTATGTACAGCAGCGAAGATTTGGAACTTTTTCGATAAGTCATGAGCAAAGCAAGCTTGCTTGAACTTTGCCATGGCGAGAAAAAGTATGAAACTTTTTCGATAAGTGAGAACAATAAAAGCTTGCTTTCAGATTGTCGAGCGAAGAATTTTCATGCAAACGAGCGCAGAGCCAAACATGTTTGAGCTATGCCGAGTGCAGCCGAAAATCACTTGTGTGTAAAATGTATGAAATGGTTAATAAACAAGTAAAATTTTTAACATCTCAATGTATAGGCACTTGTACAAGTGCCTATACAAAGGGCTATGCCCTAAATTGAGTACTAACCAATTGATTACTATTAATGTATACTTTTCAGAGTGTAAATGTATCCAATTTAATCACCCTGGTAAGAACTGTACGTTTTATGTTATAGGCTGTGCCCCAAAGTAGAGTATTAAAATAGAAACAAATTAATGTATGTTTATCAATCAAAATAATATTTTAACCGCTAATATAGATGAACTCCCAATAGATGCTTCATGGACTGTTGGAGATCAGAAAGCGTCTTTGATGCATAATATTCATGCATACCCTGCAAAATTTCCTCCATTTATAGCAACTAAAGCATTACAATATGCAGAGAATAAAGGGCTAAAAGTAGAAACTATAGCTGATATTTTCTGTGGTTGTGGAACTGTTGCCTATGAAGCAATGGTTAATAATAGGAATTTCTTTGGTGTTGATATAAATCCGATTGCTACGTTAATTGCTAAAACCAAATGTAGGAAATATGATAAGCTAAAAATAATCGAATATTTCAACTTAATTAAAGAAAATTTTGAAATAGCAGATAATAGTTTATGTAACAATTTCTCTAAAAATGAGAGAATCGTGTATTGGTTTGAGGAACAACAAAGAACAGATTTATTCAAATTACTTAATGCAATTAATATAAAAGTAGATACTGAAGAGTATCGGAACTTTTTTTATTGTGCCTATTCTGCAATATTAAAATCCTGTTCAAGATGGTTAACAAAGTCCATTAAGCCACAGATAGACCCCAAAAAAAGACCCAAAAATGTGTGGAAGGCATTTGAAGCACATGTAAACATGATGATCAAGGCTAATGAACAATGTAACATAAATAATGGCTTGCATATAGATATAAGTACTCAGAGCATTCTGAATTTGGAAGTTACTTCTCCTTTTGTTGATATGGTTATAACAAGCCCTCCGTATGTAACTTCATATGAATACGCTGATTTGCATCAGCTTTCAACCTTATGCTTGGGGTATTCTCCTGATTATAAACATTTTAGAAAAGGATCTATAGGAAGCTTTTATTATCCACAAAGTATAGAGGATAATTTAAAAGTAATAAATAAAGTTGGATCATCTGTTGTTAAGCAGATTGTTCCTGTTGATAAGCGAAGAGCACGTTCTATTGCTCAATACTATGTCGATATTCAAAACGTTGTAAATATAATTCGTAGTTTATTACGAGATGGTGGGGGCTGTTTCTTTGTGATAGGTAATACCGAATACAAAGGCATCAAAATAGATAACGCGAGACACTTAGCGCAATGTCTTTTAGATGAAAATTTTCATGACATTGAGATTAAACGCCGAAAAATATCTAACAAGATATTGACACCTTATAGAGATAAGAATGGAAAATTTACATCCGACAAAAATAGTAGAAAAATCTATTCTGAAGAATTTCTAATCTTTGCTCAAAAATGAAAACAAAATTAAGTATACGACCATATGCTCGGTTGTTAACTATGTTAGGTGATCAGCTTATAAAGAATGAGCAGATTGCAGTCCTTGAATTAATTAAAAATTCTTATGATGCTGACGCTGATTGGGTATCATTGTCATTTGAGAATTTTAATTCAGATGGAAGTACTCGTGCAGATTCAAAAATTGTAATTGAAGATAATGGAGAAGGTATGACCAAGGACATTATTGAAACAGCATGGATGAGTCCTGCGACACCAAATAAATTTTCTAATGATGGAGTTGTCAGACGCACTAAAAACAAAGGACGTATTGTTCAGGGAGAGAAGGGTATTGGACGTTATGCAATGCTGAAATTAGGTCATAAAATAAAAATGACAACCCGTCCCTTAAATACCTCTGAAGAATATTCTATTCTATTGGATTTTTCATCTTATGGAGAAGATTATGCTAGCTTAGATGAGGATGGGAAAAACATGTATTTGGATGAATTGTCTTTTGAATTGAACGTTTCAAGCCCTAAAGAATTCATAGAAAGATCTGTTTCTGTTTGTAATCATATATTTGATGGTTCGAATAATTCTCATGGTACAAGATTGGAGATAACTGAACTCCATGGCAAATGGAATAAAGCGAAAATTGCATCTGTAGCAAAGGGTTTTATTCAATTTGGCGATTTCTTCAATGAAGTAATTAAAGAAAAGAACACTAACGATTTCATTATAGGAGTTTATGTCAATAATGAGTCAATGTCTTTCAAGTCATCAAGCGAAATAACTCTTGCAAATTTAATTGATAATGAGAGTGTTTTCCAAATTAAAGGAGGACATTATGATTCTATAAATAGTGTGTTCAAATATTGTCAGAATGGAGTGGAAAAGGTGTTAGATTGCAATTCATCAGAAATTCGTGGTCTAAAGGTTTTTAAAAATGCTTTTTTTGATAAAGAAACGAAAAAATATAGGGACATCTCTGATTTTGGTGATTTTGATTTCGACTTTTATATTTTTGATTTCAATGCAAAACTACCATCAAGATATGCCTTGGTGGATGAAGCAAAAAAAATAATAAAACAACATAGGGTTTATCTCTTAAGAGATGGTGTAAGAGTTATGCCATATGGTGATCCAACAGACGATTGGCTTCAGGTCGATATGGGACGTGGAACAATCAGTGCAGGTGCTTTTTTTAGTAATGACCAGTTAGTCGGACGAATTCAAATTTCTAAAGAAAAAAATCCACATCTTAAAGATAAAACGAATAGAGAAGGACTTATTGAAGAAGATAACTATACGTCTGATTTTATAGCTATTATAAGTTCTTTCCTGTCATACTTGCGCGTCATTGACTACAAGCGTTATCTTGATGATAGCAAGCAAAAACAAACTATAGATAAGGCAAATAAGCAGCAAGTAAACAATGAGTTAAAGAAGATAAAAGAGTATTTTAAAAATGACAAACAAGCCTCAAAGCTCATTGCTCAACTTGAAAAGGAGTATATAACTGAGTATAAGTATCTTGATGCGAGAGCAAATCGCACAGAAGCATTGGCAGCTGTAGGTCTTTCTGTAGAAACAGCAAGCCATGATATGATGATGCTCATGAATAAGGGACTTGATCAACTTCAGGCTTTGGTTTCCGATAGTATGTATGGTTCAATCGACACATCAAAATTCGCAGACGAATTACAGAAATTATTCGGAATTTTTTCTTTTGTCAAGAGCCAGATGAAAGATATGCAACTTTTATTTACATCGTCAAAACAACGTAGAAGACAACTCAGAATTAACGATTATGTGGATAAAGTGTTGGCTATATATAAACGTACATTAAAGGAAAACTCTATATCTTGTAAAGTCAATAAGATAGGACCTCCTCTTATAGCAAAATGCACAGATGCTGATATTCTGCAAGTTCTTATTAATTTGCTTGACAATTCAGTTTATTGGTTGATTACCGACAAATTTTCAGACCGGCAAATTGAGATCACTTTAGATGGCAATCGTTGTGCAATGCTTTTTTCAGATAATGGTCCTGGTATTAAAAAGGAAGATATTCCATATATATTTGAGGCCTTTTATTCTGGGAAGGGAGAAGATGGTAGAGGTCTTGGACTATATATATCAAGAAAATTGTTGGAAAGAAACGGCTATTCTATAGAGGTCTCAGATTTAAAAGATGACCAGTTACTAAAAGGCGCAAACTTTATTGTTTCATTTGTAAAAGATGAATGATATGGATGATGAAAAATTATTTGATGGCGTTGGTGTTGTAATAGATGATCATGTGTTTAATGGTGAAAAATATGGTGATAAAATCATACAAGTAGTTGATTATATTGAAAATAAGAAGCATCTTCCCTTGATTAAGTATGATAAATTACCAGATGATTTTGACGCAAAAACATGGTTGAATGTAAAATACTTATTGTTGGATTGGGATTTGGGTGAAGTAAACGATGATTCAGGTCTGCCGATAATATCTGGTACTCTGAAAGAAAGAACTATCTCTAATAACATCAATTTCATTAAAAAAAATATAGAATCTGTTGTTATTCCTATTTTTATATTTAGTAACAATTCTGTTGACTATATAAGAAATAGGTTGATTGCAGAGAATGTACTTAAAGATGATGCTGCTGAAAGTCTACCAATCTTTATAAAATCCAAGGATGAATTGTTTGACGGAAATGGAAAATGTATAATGTTTGATCTTGTATATAAGTGGTTGAAAACTGTACCATCAATATACGTTGTTCAAAAATGGAAAGAGATATACTTTGCCGCGGTTAATTCTATGGCCTTAGATTTAAGTCAATCGTCAATTAATTGGCCTAGTATTTTATGGAAATCATATGTTAAAGATGGTGTGGATCCATCAGAAGAATTGTCGAGTTTAATAAACCAGAATATCCTTTCAAGAATACAGCCTGTTGTTTTTGATTCTCAAATACTGGATTTAGATATGACTTGTGATTCTGTTGCATTGGCAGAAATCCTTAATAAGCAGCGTTTTATCAACAATGCAAATTTAAGGGAGACTTCTTCCACTGGTGATTTATATGCATTTGATCAAAATATTTATTATCTTAACATACGTCCTATGTGTGATTGTGTTGGACGCAATAAAAAAAACGAAGTGTATTTAATTAGAGGAACAATTTTAGAACCTAATGATATTATAAAAAAATTCAATAGTCAGTGTGGTAATTTTATTGAACAATCTAATACTGCGATTGTTGGTCCTGTTAATTCTGACTTTATAGAATTTCGTTTTAAGAATATTAAAATTCATGATTTTAAAGATATAAAAGACAAACGTATAGGTAGAATTCTTCCTCCTTTTATTACACATATAACACAGAAATATGGATTGTATGTCCATAGGCAGGGATTGCCCAGAATTCCTTCTGAGATAATTCCTATTGTTGAAGAAGAAAAAGATGGGGATAAAAACACAGAATTATTGGAGAAAAATGAGCAGTTGACAATAGCTTTAGAGAAATTGCAAAAGGAAAACTCTGAGTTACAATCAAGGCTGAAAAAACAAAAAGCTCAGAAGGATCCTCAGAAGAAACCTCAAAAGAAATCTCAGAAACCCTATATTCTTTACAACTGCAAGGTTAATATTGTACCATCGTTAAAGAAACGAAGGCTTAAATAATAATAATAATATATGAAAAAGGTATCTATAGTAGTTCTGCTCAATTCGAGATGTGATTTTTTTAGACTAATCCCCATTTCTCCATGCAACAACTAATGATAAACAAATTGAACGACATACAAATCATCATTATGGCTGGCGGCGTAGGTAGCCGCTTGTGGCCTATATCCACTCCCGAGTATCCCAAGCAGTTTATAGACGTGATGGGGGTGGGACGCTCGCTCATACAGCTCACCGTTGACAGATTGAAACCGATTTGTCCGGTAGAGAATATGTGGGTGGTCACCAACGAGAAATACATCAGCATCGTCAAGGAGCAGATTCCTGACATGCCCACAGATAACATCCTCGCCGAGCCAGAGGCACGCAACACAGCCCCCTGCATCGCCTACGCTTGCTGGAAAATCCAGAAACAGCATCCCAATGCCAACATCGTTGTAACCCCATCCGATGCCCTGGTTATAAACACACCAGAATATCAGCGTGTTCTCAGCAAGGCATTAAGTTATACATCCGACAAAGAAGCCATTGTGACCATCGGCATCAAGCCCAGCCGTCCAGAGACAGGCTATGGCTACATAGCTGCAGCCGAGCCAACGGACATGGATGAGATATATAAGGTAGAAGCCTTCAAGGAGAAGCCCGACCTCACCACCGCCGAGCACTACCTCTCCGCCGGCAACTACTACAGGAACGCCGACATCTTCGTGTGGAACATCCACACCATCAGCCGAGCCATCCGCACATTCCAGCCCAACCTTGCAGCCATCATGGACGAAATGTCCACCTCCTTCTACACCGACAAGGAGAAAGAAGAAGTAGCCCGACTCTTCCCCACCTGCGAAAAAATAAGCATCGACTACACCGTAATGGAAAAGTCAAAAGATATCTACACCCTCCCTGCCGAGTTCGGTTGGAGCGACCTTGGCAGCTGGGACAGTCTCCGCACCCTCCTCCCGCAGGACGAAGATGGCAATGCAAAAGTAGGCAAAGACATCCGCCTCTATGATTGCAAGAACTGTGTGGTCCACGCCGACGAGGAGACCAAGGTCGTAGCTCAGGGATTGGATGGCTACATCATAGCCGAGAAGCACGGACAACTTTTGGTTTGCGAGCTAAAAGAGGAGCAGAGAATCAAGGAGTTTGGGAAATAGTATATTTGGGACTTATGAATAATATTTTTTTTGATGAAGCAGGTTATACAGGTGCAGACTTAACGAATGTGTCTCAACCATATTTTGCATTGGCATCGGTTCGCTTTACGGAAGAAGAACTTGCTACAATACGAAATGATATAGGCTTGGATGCCTATGCAACGGAAATGCATTTTAAAAAGATGCATACTAATTGTGAAGGAAGAAACTTGCTGGACAAGTTGTTTTCTCATCCACTTCTAGATAAAAAACATATAAAAACAGGTGTTGCACTAAAAAGATTCTGTATCTATGCTCAAATTGTCGATACGATTATTGAGACATACCTTTATAGCAATGGTATAGATTTATATAAAAATCGAAATAACAATAAATTAGCAAATATCCTTTATGCTTTTTCTCTTCACCATAAAAATCAAGAGTTAGTATCCAATTTTGAGAAAGCTTTTGTGGAAATGTTACGTAAACACAGCCAAGATGCAATTGTGAAGTTTTATCAATCTGTAGATTTATTGATTAATGATTCGGCAACGACCGATAGCTTTAAAGAGTTGTTGTTTATGATTATTTCAACAAACGAAACGGTTCAAGATGCGTTGGTAAATGATAATCCTTTTTATTTGGATAATACGTTGTCCTTATTTGTTGCATTGGTTGGAAAATGGTATTCTGACACAAAAGCAAAAGATGATATAATATTTGATAATTCTAAACCTATAGCTTTTCAAAAAGACTTGATTGAAAAGTTAAGAGACATGCCTGTTAAAGAAACAGAAGTGGGTTATGATGATAGAAAACATGTGTATCCATTACCTATAGGTAAGATTCTGTTAGCAAGTTCTACTGATTATTTGGGGATACAAATTGCTGATACTGTAGCGAGTGCAATTGTTTTTATATTGACAAATAAGAATGCTAAACTTCAAAAATATCAGCAACAGTTAAAAGGTTTTGAAGTCTTCCGAGAAACTGATGTACCATTAACTCCATCGACAAAAGAATATTTGTCAAAAAATATAGATACATCATCAGATATTAGCCCTTTGAATTTTATTTGTGAACACTTACAATAGTAGAGTAAATGTCAAATCAAATATCAGATAATAATAAGTGAATGGCGAAGAAGACACTGCTACTTTACTTCCGAATGCTCTTGATAATAAGTTATGAGGCATTTTTGATTGTTTGGCGATAAAATAAAGATAATGATAGATACTATATATTTTTGGATATTGTTTGTTATTGTGTGTATAATAGCTATAGCTCCTGCTATGATTTTTTATATTGCCTTTTTCAATGATGAGGATGACGATGCAGGTAGTGCAAGTTATTTAATGGCTTTGTCTGCTTTGCTGTTGGGATTGGTACCTGTTGTGGGAGGAAATGTATTGCCCGTAGATATCCTAAGTCTGTCTTATTGGATAGCTGAGGGTATAATAGGAGTAACTCTTTTCTTGATTTTTATATTTCATGTTAAGAGAAATACTCACTATTTGTTTAGCACATTGTTGACTTTGGGTATTTTGGCAACTTTGTGGTTTACACATACAAATATGCGGCTAAAACACGACTTACCTTATTATGGCAATTTTTCATTTGCGATGCCAGAATCTCTTTATTCTATATGGCTTCCTGTTGCCGTGATATTGGCTTTATTTGCATTAATGCTTAGACGAAAGGAAATTAATTATGTAGAGATACCAAAAGAGAACAGTTCACCAAAAACAGTTAATATAGAAAACTCATTTGGAAATGTCTTAATGAGAAAAAGCATAGAAGAACTTACTGAGAGATTAGCAGAGCAAAATGACAAGATAGAGGCTCACTTAGCTTATTTGCTTAATGAAATAAATAGTGTTAGAATAAATAATGTGGTGAGTGATGAAAAAAAAACACCCCCTAAGTTTGACAGGACAATGTATGAGTGCTTGCAACAATTATCATCCAAGGTTGATGCCCTCATGGATGTTTCGTCCATAAGAGTGCCTGTAAATAATTCGGCTCATTCAAACATAATGCTTATACGAGAAATAACCCATTTCATAGCAACACCTTTAGCAAATATTGAAGGTAATGTAGAGCTTTTAGGAAAAACCTTGAACCAGAAGAAGACTGATAAGAATCTCGTTAATTATATAGATAGAATTAAGACGAGTCTTACTATATGTAAAGGTATTCTGGAAACTTATCGTGAAATCTATCTCTGCTCAAAAAGTGATGATAAGTTCGGATTGCGAGAGTTGATTGAAGAGACTTTCGAATTATATAGGGAGCGAGAACATAAAAAGTTAGTATTGAACACAAACATTCAAAGTTCATATCCTTCCTATAGTAATTATTTTATGATGTCTTTGTTGCTTCCTATACTTTCTAATGCGGTAACTGCTTCTTCTGAAAACGCAACCATAGAACTTATAGAAAGCAATGGTGTTGTCAAAATATCTAATACCTATGTTGATGATGTTGACATAGATAAGATGGAAGTAGATGGTTATTCTAGTAAACCTGAACATTATGGACTTGGGTTATATACCGTAAGGCATCTGTTGTCTACAAGAAAATTAGGCAAACTAAAGTGTTATAAGCAGAATAATAGGGTTTATTTTGAAATACCAATCAAATAAAACATTAATTATGGATAAAAATGTAGAAGTACTGGTTGTAGACGATGATTTGACGGCTGCTCAGACTTTTTCAGAACTTATTGCTACAAAATACAGATTTCGTACAGAAGCTTACTCAAACCTTGAAAAAGTTTTGGAGGTTGTTAGAACGGGTACTGTAAAAGTGGCAGTCTTGGATGAGCGTATGCCAGATATGAATGGTACGGATTTATTTAAAAAGATACATCAGATTAATCCAAACATCAAAGCTGTGCTTTTGACGGGGGAAGCAGATCGCTTAGACATCATGAAGGCTGCTAAATTAGGATATAGTGATTATTTGGAGAAATCAAATATATCCGAACTTCCAGGAAAGGTTTTGGTAGCTTACACTCAATACGAAGCTTGCATAGTCAATAAATCTAATGAAGAGCAATTGTTGAATATTTTTAATCCTCTAAAACCTCAAACTTGGTTTTATCGTTATACAATAGGTTCCGTAGAATTGGTGGATAAAAACTTCACTTTTGAGGAGGGGTGGAAAACAAAGTTAGCTTTAGTCTCATCAGAGCAAACGCAAGAGTATTCCTATGAATATACAAAAGAATGTAAGGTAATGGCTGGAACGGAATTCAAAGAGAGTGCAAACGTGGTGATAGAAGCAGGAAAACTTGCCTCTTTGAAGAGTCAGTTGGATACTGTTGTTACAAGTCATATTGATAGCTCGCTGTCTCTTTCTGTAACACAAAAAAAGAAGATAACGCAAACGTATAAACTTCAAGAAGGTATAGAGGATGGAAAACAGGCTGTTAAAAAAGTTTTTGAAAGCAATCCAATATACTATAAGTTCAATGTTTTGCTAAAGAAATACTGTCGTTTTTGTGGTAGTGTTCACCTTTTCCCTATTGAGGTTTATAAGCGTATTCCAAAGGAGATGACAAGGGTGCATATTTTCTATGCAGATGGTTCAAATAGAACAATTGATACAGGGGCTGTTTCCATACAATAATTTGAGCATTAATTGTCTAATTTTTAATATGTCAGTAAGCATTCAAATTAGGTCTTAAATTAGAAAGAAGCAACTTCGCTGCTGAATTTAAACATTGAATAATGTATAGAAGTGAGGTTTTGGAATATTTTCGATAAGTGATAACAATAAAAGCTTGCTTTAAAATTGTCGAGCGAAGAATTTTCATGCAAACGAGCGCAGAGCCAAACTTGTTTGAGCTATGCCGAGTGCAGCCGAAAATCACTTGTGTGTAAAATGTATGAAATAGTTAATAAACAAGTAAAATTTTTAACAACTCAATATATAGGCACTTGCAAAAGTGCCTATACAGAGGGTTATGCCCTAAATTGAGTACTAACATCATATATCCCTAAAATGGATTCTAATAGGTGGTTCAGAGAGTGTGTGGAAATATAGATGGTTACAATTGCTTATAAATGAAAACAATACTATGGCTATATAATATGCCGTTGGTGCCTGAGGCAGGAGGAACTGAGCGCATCACTTCATTGATACGTAACGGACTGTTGAGGAGAGGATATGACTGTATGAAAATGCTAGTTGTAAATCCTGAGACGGAAAAGATTACATATGAGGGTGAGCAGATACATGATCTTTTTGAATTTTTGAAAAAGAACAATGTAGACACAATCATCAATCAAGACGGTATAACCAATAAGGTGTTAAATGTTTTCCTTAATAAAGGCGGATTGTGTTGGCAAAGAGAAGGAGGCAAAATAATAACATGTCTTCATTTTGATCCAGATGCACCTTCTGTCATAAAACTTTTCCTGTCCAAGAAATCTAAGACACTTAAGGATTGGTTTATAATAACAAAATTGCAACTTCTTTCTTCATATTATCAAAATCAGAAGGATAATCAAGCTGGTAAGTTGTATAATGAGCTGTACGACAAATCTGATTCTTTCGTATGTTTGTCAAAGACACATTTCGCATACTTGCATAAAGTAATGAAACGCACCAGTTATGAAAAAATGGTGGCGATAAATAACCCTTTGACATTCGATGATATATCCGACATTTCAATTTTGTATAAGAAAAAGAAGCAGGTACTCATTGTTGCCCGTATGGATGAGTTTTACAAGCGTATATCCTTAGCCTTAAAAGCATGGGGATTTTTGCAAGATATAAAAGATTGGCGCTTGGTGATAGTTGGTGATGGTCCTTCACTTTGTGATTATAAAGATTATGTGCAGAAAAATCATCTTCATAATGTATGCTTTAAAGGACGTCAAACCCCAGAAACCTATTATAAAGATTCTTCAATTTTTCTTATGACTTCCGATAAAGAAGGATGGGGTTTGACCCTTACCGAATCATTGCAGCGTGGAGTGGTGCCTATCGTTATGGATAGTTGTCCTGTGTTCTCTGAGATTATTTCTGATGGTGTTAATGGATTCTTAACCCCGAATAATGAAATAAAAAAGTTTGCGGATAAAGTTCGGCTCTTGATGACAAATCATGATATCTTGTATAAAATGGAGAAACAGGCGTTGGTGAGTGCATCTAAGTTTAATATGGACAATACAATTAAGCAATGGGAAAAGATACTTTAAAGAGAATTGGTTATATAGACATTGCTAAATGTGTGGCTATTGTCAGCGTCGTTTTAGGTCATGTGCTGGCATACGATTTGTATGGCTTTGATACAGTATGGAAACAGTCTTTATTGATGTCTTTCATCTGTTCATACCACATGCCGTTGTTTATGTTCCTATCCGGTTTAGTCTCGATAACTGCGATACAAAAAAACGTAGTGTTGAATGATGTTATAAAAAGGGTGCGTATGTTGTTTGTTCCTTTTCTCGTTATCGGTAGTCTTTATTCTTTGTGGCGATATGGTAATTTAGACTTTGTTCTGTCAGAGATGAAGTTTGGATATTGGTATCTTTGGGTCTTGTTTGTCTTCTATGTTATAACTTATCCAATCTGTATTGGGGGGGTAAATTATGGAAATATCTTATTGCTTTCATAATATGGTTTGTAGCCAGTCATTATGTTTCAAAGGTTTCAGCATGGACAAGAGATACAGCAAGTCTTCAGTTGATGGTGAGTTACTACCCCTATTATTTGTTGGGTAATGTTGTCAAGCGTTATAAGTTGCATGACTTGACATTTAGTAATAGTTGTGTATTCTTTTTGTCTGCACTTATATGGGCGTGTGCTTCATTCCTTTCATTCAGATATAGCAATTATGTTGTGACAACAGCAATCATATTGGTGATAATGAACATTTGCAAGAAGATAGATGATGCTGGGTTTAGGGCAAACCGCTTTTGGGTCTATATAGGGCAAAATACATTATATATATATGTATTCCATTATTTTGCATTGCAAATAATGAAGACAACTTGTTTTGCAAGTTTTCTGTATCATTATTCCAATATTACGATTGATTTGTTGATAGCTATGGTTCCAACAGTTTTAGCTGTTGCCTTTTCTTTAGGAGTTAAGTTTGTGCTCCAGCGGGAACCAATGGTAATGAGATGGGTGTTTGGAAAAAAAGGATAAAAAAGACAAGATTACGCTTTAGGTGAAAGAATAATTGCATGATGTAATCTTTAATCGCTAAGAAATGAAAAAAATATTGTTTATAGGCAAAACGTACGCGGAAGATAAGGGTGCTTGGTCTGGTACAATATACCAAACCATACAAGGACTTAAGAGGGCTGGTTATGAGGTCGATTATCTGAAGGCCGACCGCGACTACAAACAGTCTTTTTGGAACAAATTGATGGTAACGTATTGGATAAGAGTACCTCAATTGTTTGGCAAGAAATCACGTATGGATGAGTCTTTCTATGAAGTCTTTCGTTATCGTAATACATTCAAAAGATTCGATTTTACACAATATGACATAATTTTTGTTGATACATTTATTTCTGTTGTTTACGCATTGCCAAAACATACAAAGGCAAAGATCGTACATTTGGCAGATGCGACAGTAGATTCCTTGTTCAATTATTATAATGAGTTTTCCAATTTGCTCTTTAATAACTATTGGGAGGCACACATCATTGGAAAACGGGCTTTCAGACGTTCTGATTTATTAATAGTGTCTTCTGATTGGTGCAAGCAGAATGCAATTAGGCAGTATGGCTGCAATCCTGATAAAATTAAGGTTGTCGAGTTTGGTGCTAATCTTGACATGTCTGACATTCCTGCTTTGCCTAAGCAACTTGACAATAAAAAGCACTTCAATATCTATTGGTCAGGAGTAAACTGGGAACGAAAAGGAGGAAATATAGCTTTGGAATGTTGTGAGGAGTTATTGCGACAAGGTTATGACATATCGCTTAATATAACTGGTATGAAAGAACTACCTCGAGAATGCTATCAAGCTGATGGTACAATTAAGCCTTACATTCATAATTATGGTTTCCTAAGTAAAAATGACAAGACATCTTACAATAAGCTTATATCCATAATGCGAGAGCAAGACCTATTCTTATTCCCAAGCAAGGCTGAGTGTAGCAGTATTGCTTTATGCGAAGCTAACGGCTTTGGACTTCCTTGTTTTGTTTACGACACGGGAGGCACAGCAAATTATGTGGAAAATGGGGAAAATGGTTATATGCTATCTCTCAGTTCTACAGGAAAAGATTTTGCAGAAAGCATTATCAGCTGTATTGCTGATCATAAATTAGATATGTTAAGTAAAGGAGCTGTATATCGGTATAAAGAGCTTCTAAACTGGAATGTCTGGAGTCAGAAAGTTGGTGATGCTTTAATGAATTTAATTAAATAAAATCAATTGTTTTTTAGTTATATATAGATGAAGACAATATGCTCATTAGATAAATGCACAGGGTGCTATGCTTGTGTAAATGCATGCCCAAAACAATGCATCTCAATGCTACCTTTAGGAAGAAAGCATCATCTTTATCCCGTTGTTGATGAATCGAAATGTATCAATTGCAATTTGTGTGAAAGAATTTGTCAGGTAAACCGTCCTGTAGATTTGGTTCCGTCATTAAAGGCGTTTGCAGGATGGCACAAAAAAACAGACGAATACCACAGTTGTAATTCCGGAGGTGCCGCAACTGCAATATCCCAAAACATTATTAGGCAAGGGGGTGTCGTCTATGGTTGTTCTTGCCTGGAAGGTATTGACATTAAACATGTCAGAATAGACAAAGAGGCACTAGTGTCCCGTTAAAACGAGACGATTATTAAATAAGTTATTAATACTCAAAA
>ERZ859923.269-NODE-269-length-36174-cov-13.189817_pt1 | contig 36174 bp, 31 predicted proteins | sample MGYA00510116_ERZ859923 | MGnify/ENA primary metagenome ERZ859923 (study PRJEB30046, sample SAMN00715168) | human gut metagenome | study: EMG produced TPA metagenomics assembly of the A metagenome-wide association study of gut microbiota in type 2... | reverse complement strand
CACCCACTTATGAGCAAGCTCATGTGGGCTTAGACCTTTTGACCCTGGCATCATTAAAATTACAAAAGAGGCGGTGTCCCAAAGGGGATGCCGTCTTTTTGACTACAAAGACACTACAGACAGCACAATAACCATAAGTATCGTGCGAAGGTTGCAGTTGCCATACACATACATTTGTAGTACACTGGATACAACTACAAAACCAAAGGAGTGATTATATGAGCGAAATGGTAACCTTGTGGCTTGTGGTATTGATCGTATCGATCGGGGTGGAGGTCGCTACTCTGGGACTGACGAGCATATGGTTCGCCGGAGGCGCGGCTGTGGCAGTGATCGTTGCCGCATTTCATGGACCGGTCTGGTTACAGATCCTGTTATTTTTTGCAGTATCTCTGCTGCTGTTATTTTTCACCAGACCCATCGCAGTCAGATATTTTAACAGAGACCGCGTAAGGACGAATGTGGAAAGCATGATCGGCAGACAGGCGATCGTGACCAGTGAGATCGACAATCTGCAGGGCATAGGACAGGTAACGGTAGGCGGTCAGGAGTGGAGTGCCAGAACCGAAGCGGACGGGATGAATTTACAGCCCGGGACCGTGGTGGACATTGTGGCAGTCAGCGGAGTCAAGCTGATCGTCAAAGTGGATCCCCAGATGGCAAAAGTGACGGAAAACCTATCGGGACCGCAGTCGTAAGAATCGTGTAGAACCAATACATGAGGGAAAAGCGCGTACAAGGGATACGCAGCGTACATAAACGTACGCAGAAGGAGGAAAAATGTTAGCATTGATCATTATTGTCGTTTTAGTATTATGGATCTTTGTATCCTGTATCAAGATCGTTCCTCAGGCACAGGCCTATGTCATCGAGCGTCTGGGTGCTTATCAGGCTACCTGGAATGTAGGATTTAATTTGAAGATCCCGTTCGTCGACAAGGTTGCCAGAAAAGTCAACTTAAAGGAGCAGGTAGCGGATTTCCCGCCCCAGCCTGTAATCACCAAGGATAATGTAACCATGCGGATCGATACCGTAGTCTTCTATCAGATCACCGATCCTAAGCTGTTCACCTATGGCGTAGAGAACCCTATGATGGCGATCGAGAATCTGACTGCCACCACCCTGCGTAACATCATCGGTGACCTGGAGCTGGATCAGACCCTGACCTCCCGTGAGACCATTAATACCAAGATGCGTGCAGCACTGGATATTGCTACCGATCCCTGGGGTATCAAGGTGAACCGTGTAGAGCTGAAGAACATTATCCCTCCCGCAGAGATCCAGAACGCCATGGAGAAGCAGATGAAGGCAGAGCGTGAGAGACGTGAAGCCGTAACCCGTGCCGAAGGTGAGAAAAAGGCTAAGATCCTGGAGGCAGAAGGTGCCAAGGAGTCCGCAATCCTTCGTGCAGAGGCAGATAAACAGGCAGCCATCCTTCGTGCGGAAGCTGAGAAGGAGAAGATGATCCGCGAGGCAGAAGGTGAAGCCGAAGCCATCCTCAAGGTACAGCAGGCAAATGCCGACGGTATCAAGATGCTGAAGGAAGCAGGTGCAGATGCCGCAGTCCTGAAGTTAAAGAGCCTGGAAGCATTCGAGAAAGTAGCGGATGGTCAGGCCACCACCATCCTGCTCCCCGCAGAGCTGCAGGGCATTGCCAGCATAGCAGAGACCTTCAAGGCAGCAGCCGGCAAAAAAGCAGAATAAAAGTCATAACGAATAGAATCAGACAGATCAAAGAGGATCTCTTCCGGAATGCCGGTAGGGATCCTTTTTTGCTCCAAGGATCAGGAAACGTGGCATAAAGTGCATGCTGCGAGGGGTTGAAAAACACCGGATAATGAAGTATATTGATTACATATAGCTAAAAATAATACAGAGGCTGAAGCCTCGGAAAAGAGGAGTATTATGGATTTAAAGGGACGCGATTTTTTGAAATTATTGGATTTCACACCGGAAGAGATCGAATATCTGCTGGACCTGGCGGCAGACCTGAAAGATAAAAAGAAAAAAGGAATCCCCGTAGATACCCTCCGAGGCAAGAATGTGGCTCTGATCTTTGAGAAGACCAGTACCCGTACCAGATGTGCTTTTGAAGTGGCAGCGCATGACCTGGGAATGGGTACCACTTATCTGGATCCTACCGGATCCCAGATCGGTAAAAAAGAAAGCATCGCCGATACCGCCAGAGTACTGGCAGGCATGTTCGAGGGTATCGAATACCGTGGCTTTGGACAGGATATCGTAGAGGAACTGGCGAAATACTCCAAGGTTCCCGTATGGAACGGACTGACCAATGAATTCCATCCCACCCAGATGCTGGCAGATCTTCTGACTATCCGTGAGCATTTCGGACACCTGAAGGGGATCCGCATGACTTATATGGGAGATGCCCGTTACAACATGGGAAACTCTCTGATGGTAGCCTGTGCGAAGATGGGTATGCACTTTACCGCATGCACCACGGCAAAATATTTCCCGGCAAAAGAGCTGGTGGCAGAGTGTGAAGCAATCGCGGCACAGACCGGCGGCAGCATCACCCTGACCGAAGATGTGAAGGCAGGTACCAAGGATGTGGATGTCATTTATACGGATGTCTGGGTATCCATGGGTGAGCCGGACGAAGTATGGACCGAGCGTATCAAGGAATTGTCCCCTTATCAGGTGAATAAAGCGGTGATGGATAATGCCGGTGAGCAGGCGATCTTTATGCATTGTCTCCCCGCATTCCATGATTTGAAGACCAAGATTGGTGCCCAGATGGGTGAGCGTTTCGGCATCACCGAGATGGAAGTCACCGACGAAGTATTTGAATCCGGACAGTCTCTGGTATTTGAAGAGGCAGAAAATCGTATGCATACAATCAAGGCAGTGATGGCGGCAACTTTATGAGTATGAAAGCAAAGATATTGGAGCTCCTGCGGGAAAAGGAGACTTACGTCTCCGGACAGGAACTCTGTGAGCAGTTCGGAGTATCCCGGACTGCCGTATGGAAAGCAATCGGACAACTGAAGAAAGAAGGCTATGTCATCGAGGCGGTACAGAACAAGGGGTACCACCTGGTGGATCAGGCGGAGGAGGTCTATAACCAGGCCGATATCCAAAGCAGATTGAAGACAAAGTGGGTGGGACATCCCTTACTGTTTTTCGACAGCATTGATTCCACCAATATCCGTGCCAAGCTGGAAGCGGAACAGGGAGCAGAGAGCGGATTGTTGGTCGTAGCGGATCAGCAGACTGCCGGACGGGGCCGCAGAGGCCGCGGCTGGGAGAGCCCTTCGGGAAGCAATATTTACTATACGTTAATGCTCAAACCGGATTTCAATGCGGACTGCGCACCGATGTTAACGTTAGTCATGGCACTGGCGGTGGCTAAGGGTATTCGGCAGACTCTCGGACGCGGCAGTGAAGAAGGTGCGGCAAAGGTAGGCATCAAGTGGCCCAACGATATTGTAGTGGACGGTAAAAAGGTTTGCGGCATTCTCACGGAGATGAGTATGGAGCAGGGGTACATCCAGCACATTGTCATCGGCGTGGGCATCAATGTGCGCAGACAGGAATTCCCGGAGGAGATCCGGGACCGGGCAGCAGCCATTGATGAGCAGTGTGGATTTTGTATTTCCCGCAGCCAGCTGATCGCGGACATCATGGAAGCTTTTGAGGAGGATTATGAGATCTTCTTACAGACCCATGATCTGAAAGGGCTCAGAGACTCCTATGCGAAGCTCCTGGTGAACCGGGACAGAGAAGTCTGCGTGCTGGATCCCAAGGGAGAATTCCGCGGTACCGCACGGGGAATCAACGATCAGGGCGAGCTTCTCGTAGAGAGACAGGACGGCAGCATAGAGGAAGTCTATGCCGGTGAGGTGTCTGTGCGTGGGGTATACGGCTACGTGTAGCATCTGGGGCAGCGGAGCGTGATGCACCATGAACCAGAAGCAGATTTAGAATAAAAATAACAGGATAGAAAATTATGGACGAGAACAAAATTGTACTCTGCGGCGCCAATGCCTATGAGAAAAAATATTACTTTAACGAAGAGCAATTCAAAATGATTCCCGAATCCATCAAGGAAGAACTGCACATCATCTGCGTGCTGTTCACTGAGGAAGTGGGAGGCGTGTTTACCATCGCCTTTGAAGAGGACGGCAACGTGGTCATGGAGACTAACGCGGATGACGATGACATCTATTACGATGAGGTCTCATCCGGACTGCTGATCGCTGAGATCCGTCGGAGCAGACAGGAGCTTTTCGAATCCTTAAGTCTGTATTACCGCGTATTTATCAAAAAAGAAGATGTTTCGGAACTGTTGGATGAGGAGGACGGCGAATGATATTTGTCATAGATGTGGGTAATACCAATATGACCATGGGTGTCTTCTGTGGGGAAAAGCTGGCAGCTACCTTCCGGATCATGACCAAAACACCCAGAACCTCGGACGAATACGGGATCATGATCACACAGCTGTTGAAAAATAACGGTATTGAGACTTCTGTTATCGAGGGAGCCATCATCGCCAGCGTCGTGCCGGATGTGATGCATTCCCTGACCAGTTCTATCATCCGCTACCTGCATACGAAGCCTCTCATCGTAGGGCCCGGAGTCAAAAGCGGTATTAAGGTAGCTACGGAAGATCCCAGAGGTATCGGTGCGGACCGTATCGTCGATGCGGTGGCAGCCTATGTGAAATACGGCGGACCTGTGTTGGTACTGGATTTCGGTACTGCCACCACGTATGACCTGATCACGGAGGACGGAAGATTTACCGCAGGTATCACAGCTCCCGGCATCCGCATCAGTTCCGAGGCCTTATGGAAAGAGACGGCGAAGTTGCCGAATATCGAGATCCGCAAGCCGAAGACTATTCTGGCACAGGAGACCATTACCAGTATGCAGGCCGGTCTGATGTATGGTCAGATCGGACAGACGGAATACATCATCCGCAAGGTAAAGGAAGAGAGCGGTCTTGCCAATCTGAAGGTGGTAGCCACCGGGGGATTGGGACGTGCCATCGCAGACGAGACCGACAGCATTGATATCTATGACAGCTCTCTGACGCTGGATGGACTGCGGATCATCTACGACAAGAACCGAAAGTAGTATCCGGGAAATAAATTAGGATACCGGACCACGGAGAGATTATGAAGAAATTACAGATTGGCAATGTGACCCTGGATAATCCCATCATCCTGGCACCTATGGCAGGCGTATCCGCCCTGCCATTTCGTCTGCTCTGCCGAGAAATGGGAGCAGCACTGGTGTGCATGGAGATGGTGAGTGCCAAGGCAATCTATTATAACAATAAAAATACTGACAGCCTTATGGAGATCCATCCCGACGAGGTGCCTGCTTCCTTGCAGCTGTTCGGTTCTGATCCGCAGATTCTTGCGGAGATGGCAAAACGCATCGAGGAGCGTCCTTTTTCCATTCTGGACCTGAACATGGGATGCCCGGTACCAAAGGTAGTGAATAACGGCGAGGGCTCCGCACTGATGAAGGATCCGAAGCTGGTGGAGCAGATCCTGACGGCGTTAGTCAGAGCCATCGACAAGCCGGTGACCGTGAAGATCCGGAAGGGGTTTGATGATGACCATGTCAATGCCGTGGAGATCGCTAAGATCGCGGAAGCCTGCGGTGTGGCAGCGGTAGCGGTGCATGGACGGACCAGAGCCCAGTATTACAGCGGACAGGCAGACTGGGACATCATCGCACAGGTGAAGGATGCGGTGAAGATCCCCGTCATTGGTAATGGTGATGTGGACAGCCCCGAGAAAGCGAAAGCCATTCTGGAGCAGACCGGCTGTGACGGCGTCATGATCGGCCGGGCGGCAGAGGGCAATCCCTGGATCTTTCGGGAAGTGGTATCCTACCTTACAGACGGCACGATCCCCGCGAGACCCACGAACAGGGAGAAGAGGGAACTGATCCTGCGTCATGCGGCATTGCAGTTGGAATACAAGGGCGAATATACCGGCGTCCGGGAGATGCGCAAGCATCTGTCCTGGTATACCGTGGGTATGCCCCATTCCGCCCATTTCCGCCAGACCATCAACACCATGGAGAAAATGGACGAGCTCATCCGGGGCGTGCATGACATATTCCCGGATGAAGAGTAGTGCCGGGAGCCCGGTGTACAGCAGTGTCTGCGGAAGGCTGTATAGAATATGGCTTTGTATGATGTAGCACTGTGCATATAATCGGGCCGGCTGCATACACTGTAGCATGGACACTATTTTGTATCTCTATCCGGTGAGACAAACCGTGGAACAGAGGGCACAGGCAGCGGTATGTAAGTCACAGCCTGTGCAAAAGGGAAACGCTCCCCGGGGAAAACTTTTTAAAATATTCCATGCACTGTGGAAAACTACAAAAACGCAGGAAGCTACGGAGGCTGTGACTGTTCGCCGGACGGAATATCTATTCCGGGATTACCGTCTGGTCAGGGCGGCAGTGATGGGAGCGGATGGCACGGAACAGAAACAGACGGAGCAAATACTCCGGGAACAATTGCGGGAACTGACAGAGGATCCGGACCACACATACATTGTGTGCCGAGAACCCCTGTCTTTTTATTACGGAAGGGAATTCCGGGAATACCGGCAGCAGAACTGGGTGGAACATCTGCTGCGGTACGGAGAGGATGCGGTGGGACATCCGCTGTGGCCGGATGTGATCGTGCTCGGGAAGAATCCCTTTCTGTCCTACGTGCTGCTGCGGTATGTGGAGGCACTGCGCAGCGTGAAATGGTACCTCACGGACAGAGAATATCGGGAGGAGGAAGACGAACTGACCTGGGAACTGGAAGACGAATACGGACTGATCCCGGAGATCCGTCTGTTACCGGAAACGTCAGATTACGACAGGGTGCGGCTGGAGGCGACGGCGCCCTGCCTGGTGCTGGATTTTAGCGACAGTGACAAAGTCTACGGTGGCGGGCTGGCAGCGGGCAGCATCTGGCTGGATTTTCCGGCATCGGAGGAAAAGGAACGCCGTGTCACGTCCGGATGTCCGCAGATCCGTTATTTTTCCATGAAAAAAGAGTGGAAAGACCCGCGAAAAGCCTTGGAATACCTTGACACCATCAGTAAAAATGGGTATAATAACTCGGTTGATTAGGCAGTTATGTTGCCGGGAGTGTCGGTAGCGCAAAATATAGAAAACAGGAAGGTGCGGTATCATGCAGGAAAAGAAAAACATTTTGACCTACGAAGGCCTCAGAAAATATGAGGATGAGTTACATGATCTGAAAGTGGTAAAACGTCAGGAAGTGGCTCAGAAGATTAAGGAAGCAAGAGAGCAGGGAGACCTGTCCGAGAACGCTGAGTACGATGCAGCAAAGGATGAGCAGAGAGACATCGAAGCCCGTATCGAAGAGCTGGAGAAGATCCTGAAGAATGCAGAAGTCGTAGTCGAGGATGAAGTAGATCTGGATAAGATTAACATCGGCTGCCAGGTCAAGATCCTGGATATTGAATACAGCGAAGAGCTGGATTACAAGATCGTAGGTTCCACCGAGGCGAACAGCTTAAAGGGCAAGATCTCCAACGAGAGCCCCGTAGGTAAGGCACTGATCGGTCATAAGGTCGGCGATACCGTTGAAGTAGAGACACCCGCAGGTGTATTCTCATATAAGATTCTGGAGATCCAGAGAAGTAACGTTGAGTAAGTAAGAGAGAGTAAGGAGTGGAAAAAAGTGGCAGATACACAGAACACAAATGTACAGGAGCAGGATATTCATCAGCTGCTTAAGGTAAAGCGCGAGAAGCTGGCTAACCTGCAGCAGGCAGGCAAGGATCCTTTTCAGATCACCAAATATGATGTGACCCATCACAGCACTGATATCAAGAATAATTTCGAAGAACTGGAAGGCAAGACCGTCCGTATCGCCGGACGTGTAATGTCCAAACGTGTCATGGGTAAGGCATCCTTCTGCAATGTACAGGATCTGCCCGGCAACATTCAGGTATATGTGGCAAGAGACAGCATCGGAGAAGAGTCCTATGCGGATTTCAAAAAGTATGATGTGGGCGATATCGTAGGTATCGAGGGCGAAGTCTTCAAGACCAAGACCGGCGAGATCTCCGTACATGCGTCCCAGGTAATACTGCTGTCCAAGAGCTTACAGATCCTGCCTGAGAAGTTCCATGGCCTGACCAATACCGATATCCGTTATCGTCAGCGTTATACCGACCTGATCATGAATCAGGATGTTAAGGATACTTTCGTAAAGCGTTCTAAGATCATCAGCGCCATCCGCCGTTATCTGGACGGACAGGGCTTCCTGGAAGTAGAGACCCCCATGCTGGTATCCAATGCCGGCGGTGCGGCAGCAAGACCTTTCGAGACCCATTACAATGCGCTGGATGAGGACGTGAAGCTGCGTATCTCCCTGGAGCTGTACCTGAAGAGACTGATCGTCGGCGGCATGGAGCGTGTCTTCGAGATTGGCCGTGTATTCCGTAACGAAGGTCTGGACACCAGACACAATCCGGAATTCACACTGATGGAGCTGTACCAGGCATACACCGACTATTACGGAATGATGGATCTGACTGAGAACATGTTCCGCTATGTGGCACAGGAAGTATGCGGTACTACCGTGATCCCTTATGCAGAAGAGACCATCGACCTGGGCAAGCCTTTCGAGAGACTGACCATGGTAGATGCTGTCAAGAAATACGCAGGCGTTGACTTCGACCAGATTCCCGATACCGCTGCAGCGAAGAAGCTGGCAGACGAGAAGGGTGTACACTACGAAGAGCGTCATGCCAAGGGCGATATTCTGAACCTGTTCTTCGAGGAGTTCGTAGAAGAGCATCTGATCCAGCCCGTATTCATCATGGATCATCCGGTAGAGATCTCTCCTCTGACCAAGAGAAAGCCGGACAAGCCCGATTACGTAGAGCGTTTCGAGCTGTTCATCTACGGACGCGAAATGTGTAATGCTTATTCCGAGTTAAATGACCCCATCGACCAGAGAGAGCGTTTCAAGGCGCAGGAAGCTGCACTGGCAGCAGGCGATGAGGAAGCCAATACGACCGATGAAGATTTCATGAACGCACTGGAGATCGGTATGCCTCCTACCGGCGGTATCGGTTACGGTATCGACCGTCTGGTAATGCTGCTGACCAACTCTCCTGCGATCCGTGATGTTCTGCTGTTCCCGACAATGAAGACCCTGGACCCAAAGAAGGCTGAAAACAAAGCCGAAAAAGCAGCGGTAAATGGTTCTGCAGAGGATGCAACCGTGTCCGCGCCAAGCGTACAGATTGATCTTTCCAAGGTGAAAATCGAGCCGTTGTTTGCAGATGATGTAGACTTTGAGACATTCAGCAAGTCTGATTTCAGAGTGGTTAAGATCGAAGCCTGTGAGGCAGTGCCGAAGTCCAAGAAGCTCCTGAAATTCACACTGAATGACGGAACAGACCGGAAACGCACCATTTTAAGCGGTATTCACGAGTATTACGAGCCGGAAGAGCTGGTTGGTAAGACCTGTGTGGCAATCACAAACCTGCCGCCGAGAAAGATGATGGGTATTGATTCCGAGGGTATGCTGATTTCCGCAGTGTACGAGTATGACGGACGGGAAGGCTTAAATCTTTTGATGCTGGATGACAGTATTCCGGCAGGAGCAAAGCTGTACTAAAGAGGTCATTTACTACAAAAAATCGCGTTACTACAACTTTTCTACAACTTTTGCGCGAGACCCTACGAAACCGGATGAAGCAATATGAAAGGCGGATCTGCTTATAAAATGCAGATTCGCCTTTCTTTTTTACATCAGCTTCATGTTCACACTAATGTTTTTTGCCTTCTCCTGCATATTCTCTTGTGTGATATGGGTGTAGATGTCCATTGTAGTAGAGAAATCGGCATGCCCCATGACTTGCTGAATGAATTTAACATCGTTGGTGCTTTCGCAGAGCCGGGTACAGAAGGTGTGCCGCAAGTTGTGAACACTAAAATGAGGGAGCAGATCCGGTTCACGGTCTTCCAGTTCAGCCTGATCCATTTCCTCCATGTTGTAAGTTACGCTGATTCTCTCAATCGCCCGATTGATATTGTGGGCGCTCATGAATGAGCCGGTTCGGTTGCGGAAAACAAAACCGTGCACTCCTCCTAACACCAGTTGATCGTCTGGATACAATGCGTCGATGGTTTCAATCTGGAGGCGAAGCTGCTCGGCCACCTCTGGATAGAGGATAGGGATAATTCGTGTACCGCTCTCAGTTTTGGGAGTGGTAATGTGAAATCCGGCTTTTCCGTCAATGACCCGGTAGATTAAGTTGTGGTTGACCGAGATTGTGTTTTCGCTCAAGTTAATATCGCTTTTGGTAATGCCGGTACATTCTGCGACACGCATTCCTGTTCCAAGGAGCACAGTCATGATGGGGAGCCAATGGCTGTATGTAGGGGACTTGGCAATAAAACGCAGGAAATTCTGCTGTTGCGTTTTAGTGAGCGCGATCCGCCGTTTAGGCTTTGGAGCGCTGCCATCCGTTTTGAGCTTGCGGTAAATGCCCTTGCTGGGATTTTTGCGGATGTAATCGTCGTCCACGGCCATTTCAAGCGTAGGGTGAACAATGGTGTTGATGCTCTCCAGTGAGTTGATAGCAAAGCCGTGTTTCAGCAGTTTGGTATAAAACGCGAGAATATCACTTCTGTGGATTTGTGGCAGAGGCATGTTAGCGAAAGGCTCTTCTTTCACATAGAAGTCCCACAGGTAAAGATAATTTGCTCTGGTAGAGGGCTTCAGTTTGATGTTGTTATTCATGTAGACCTTGAACATATCATTCAGGGTAAGCTTCATGGCTTCCTGAGTACGGATGCCATCATCCTTATCTTTGTTGATCTGCTTTTCTTTGACACGAAGACTTGCGAGATCGGAGTCGTAAAGATATTTCTTTTTAGTGCCTAATTTGTAGACATACATATAGCTGCCATCTGCCCGTTGTGTTTCTCCGGGCCGAAGATTTCGTCCTTTGTTGTCTTTTCTCACTTTTGCCATTACTGGTACCTCCTGATTATAAAAGTGTAGTGCGCCTTACTGGCATGGTTATTTAGCCGGAAATATCATAAAGATATTCTTTGATACGCTGGACACTCCATAGGACACGGGTGTTCATGGTAATGCGTGCATTGGCAAGATCCCCAATCTGTACTGCAGTGTGCCTTCCACAGCACAACAGTTTGCAAAGGGTATCGGTATCAACAGCCAAGCACTGCTCCGGCGGTAGGTCATTCGGTTTTCTTTTCTCCATAATCGTCCTCCTTTTTTCGATTACAATGATCCCTTACGATTTGTAGAAGAAGGTTTTCAACAAAAACAATGAAAACGGTCTTGAGGTCAGGAGGTATTGAAATAACAAAAGAACTCTAATGGGGCCATTTCCTACGCCAGAACGGTTCTGCCGTGTATTTCAGGCTGCTGCTGTGCAGCACTTCGATTATGGGCGCGCTTCTGTGGTCATCGCACACTGTCCAGAATTCCTGTATAACTCCCCATAGAGGTTATGAATTTGTCAAGGTACTAAAAGAGCGTAGGGATCATCCGGTATTACCAAATGATCCGATACATCCTATAAATAGGCGGGGAAGAAAGAACTTCTGCAAAGAGGAAAGAAAATTTAAAGAAAATCTAAAAATCAATATATAGAATGTTTGAATTGACAAGCACTATATATTGTGTTAGAATTGCAATGTAATTGATTTTTGTGCGTTGCCCGTCAGGGTACACAGGCTTTAGGGCTTGTGTTGCGGAGTAATGACTGCATTGCACACGCTGTTAATTTTGTACTTGTGTCAGTAGTATCACTGCGCCTTTTCAGGCCGGTATATTGCTGGCTTTTTTATTTTACGGGATTTACCCACCATTGCGAGAATGACATCGGTTCATAGGCAACTATGGACGCCAGGCTTTATGCCGTCTGTCATTCTCGCTTTTTTATTGCCTGTAAGCCTGAAAGGGCTTTAAGGATAAATCAAAACTGAGAAAGGCAGGTCATGTACATGAATGTGAAGCAGAAAAGAAAGCAGAATGGTCGGCGGGTCAAGCCGGCACACTCCACGGACTGGAAGATGAAGAGACAGGCAGTATCTTCGCTCCGGCCCCGAAATGTTGCACCAATGGCGAGGGCAGTTATTTTGCCCCGAAGATCACGAAGGGGGATTTGATATGTCTGGCAGCAATAGTGCTGAACGAAAGCGGCATGAACCGCTGGTGCTGGTAGAAACGGCAGATCTTTCAGAAGAAGACTGGCTGGATTACCGGCGCCGTGGAATCGGCGGCAGCGATGTATCGGCGATCTTTGGCACTTCTCCATTCCGGACAGCCAGGGATCTGTACTACGACAAACTGAACATAGCGTCAGTGGAAGATGATGAGGGCAACTGGGTTGCCATGGAAATGGGGCATTTGCTGGAGCCTCTGGTAGCAAAGATATTCGAGCGGAAAACCGGATATCGGGTCTACCAAATCAAAAAGATGTTCCAGCACCCCCAGTATCCTTGGATGCTGGCTGATGTGGACTACTTTGTGGAACTGCCGGATGGCACCACAGCGATCCTTGAGATCAAGACCACAAACTATAATGCCAGAGATAACTGGTGGATGAATGGGAAGGAGACTGTTCCAGTCTACTATGAATCTCAGGGGCGTCATTATATGGCAGTAACGGATCTTGACCGATGTTTCTTTTGCTGCCTGTATGGTAACAACGAGGAGGAAGTTATTATCCGGGAGGTCAAGCGTGATTTCGAGTATGAGGCTGAGATGGTCTTTTTGGAGCAGTATTTCTGGGAAAACCATGTGCAGCGCCATGTGCCGCCGCCCTATACAGAAAGTGGGGCCTTGATTATTGAGAGCGCACGCAAACACTTTGGCCCGGCAGATAAAAATGCCCCGGCCGTTGCACTCGACCTGGATATGACTGCAAAACTCATGCAGTATTTGCGGCTTTTGGATGAAAAGAAAAATGCAGAGGTGTACTCCAAAGAAATCGACAAGGATATTCAGCGTCTGAAGGCACTGTTGATTGCGGAAATGGGTACCAGCTGCACTGCAGTCTGTGAGCAGGAGGGAGTGAACTATACGGTTACCTATACCCCTGTTCGCAAGTCCATCATCGACAAGGATAACCTGCTTCGGTTGAAACTGGAGCATCCGGATATTTACGAGCAGTTTGTTACAGTATCCGAATCCAGACGGTTCAGTGTTAGAGCCTCGATTATGGAGGCCGCTTAGTGAGGTGAAAAAGGATGAATTGTATTGGTACCTACGACGGGACGATTTTTTATAATCCTGCCAATAAGTTTTGTATCGTCAGTGTAAAAACCGCAGATCAGAGCGTGCCAGCCGAGGCCAGGTCAAACAGGCGATACAAAGACCATTTGATTCGCTTTACAGCTGTGGGGTATGAGATTCCACGGACAGATGCGGTAGAGTTGGAACTGGATGGTGAATGGACAAAGGGCAAGTATGGTGTCCAGCTCCAGGTGGAGCAGTGGCGTGAAATTGTGCCCAGAACAAAAAACGGCGTAGAGGGCTACCTTGCCTCCGGGCTTATCAAAGGGATTGGTCCCAAAACTGCCGCAGACATTGTGGAGCGGTTCGGTGTGGACACACTGGATATTCTGGAACACCAGCCGGAGCGGCTGTTGGAGATCCGGGGCATTACGGAAAGTAAATTGGAGGACATCAAAGCTTCTTATGCAGAAAACCGTATGCTCCAAGGAATTATGACCTTGCTGGCACCGTTTAAGATTACTCCCAAGACGGCATTGAAAATATATCAATATTTCGGCCCGACCAGCGTAGAGATTTTGGAAAAGAGCCCATTTGAGCTTTGCCAGATCTCCGGCTTTGGATTTCGGCGGGTAGATGCAATCGTACAAAAGAGCGGGGGCAATCTCCATGACTCTATGCGTATCAAAGGGGCTATCTTTTGTGCGCTGGATGAGGGCAAGAGTAAACGAGGCCATCTGTACATCAGTTCTGAAGAACTGGAGAAATCAGCGCTGAAACTGCTCAATGAGAAGATACCTGTACCGGAGCTTCGCCTGCATCAGCAGGAAGTCAGGGATATGATGCAGGAAATGATCCTGAATGGAGCAGTCGTTTCCGTGAAGGATAATATCTATCTTCCCAGAGTGTTTGCCCAAGAGGACGAAACGGCGCGCCGGATCGCCCAGCGTCTGGTCGCCCAGATGCCAGTAGAGCATATTGCGCCGGTGCTGGAACAGGTCAAGGTTGAAATGGGACTGCGCCTGTCTGCACAGCAGGAGGCTGCGGTCTATGCAGCATTTAGGCATGGCTTGTCAGTAATTACGGGTTCTCCTGGTACTGGTAAAACAACAGTGCTGCGGACGATACTTGAGGTTTACCGGCGGCTGCACCCTGATGGCAAAATTGCTCTTATGGCACCTACCGGTCGGGCAAGCCGCAGGATGTCGGAGAGTACCGGCTTTGAGGATGCCCGAACATTACACAGTGGTCTGGGACTGACCAGTGAAGAGGATGAGGGTAGCCGGAACAGAAAGTCAGAGCCACTGTCGGCCGATTTAATCATTGTGGATGAGTTTTCCATGGTGGATATGTGGCTTGCTGAGAAATTTTTTGAACGCATGAAGATAAATGCCAGAATCGTACTGGTAGGCGACCCAGATCAGCTTCCGAGCGTAGGAGCAGGAAATGTGTTTCGTGAAATCATCGAGACCAAAATCGTCCCAGTAACGGTGCTGGATCATATTTTCCGTCAGTCGAAGGATAGTCTGATTGCCTATAATGCCAAATTTATCAACGAGGGCAATACCAAACTGTTTTATGGACCGGATTTTGTTTTCGTGTCTGGTGATAGTCAGGAAGACACCGCTGAAAAGATTACAGAACGGTATTGTTTGGAGATACAGGAGAGTGGCATTGAGAATGTGCAGATTCTTTCACCTTTCCGTTCAGAAGGTGCCGCGTCGTCGGAACAGCTGAATGAGACCATTCGTGAATTGGTCAACCCATTCCGCTCTGCGGAGGAGGAAATCAAGTTTGGCCCCAGGATATTCCGGGTCAATGACCGCATCATGCAGACCAAGAACACAGAAAAGGTATCTAATGGTGATTTGGGTTTCATCCGGTATATTAAGGACACTGACCAGGGCAAAAAGATCGGCATGGATTTTGGTGCTGGCAGGACGCTGGAATATGGCGTAGATGATTTGAGCAATGTGGATCTGGCTTATGCTACTACGATCCACAAGGCTATGGGCTCTGAGTATGAGACCGTTATTATGCCGCTGCTCAAAGCGCACACCATCATGATGTACCGTAATCTGCTCTACACCGGAATCACGCGTGCCAAAAAGCGGGTGGTGCTGATTGGGCAGAAACAGGTATTGTTTATGGCAATCCATCGTAATGAGATCGGCAAGCGGAATACGCTGCTGGGTATGCGTATTCAGATGTACTTCAAAGCCTACGCAAAGAAAGCCGGTATCCCAATTCCGGCTGCGTTGGAAGAACAATTAAAGAACGCAAGTTAAAAAAGAGAGGTCAGGTGCAGAAATGGCACTTGGCGTCTCCTATTTTTATGTCAGAAAGGAGTTTCCAACATGAACGAAAAAAGTAATCCGATGCCTATGATGTACAAAACAATTCCGGCAGTGGCAGAACTGAACAAGGTGCCGGGCTTTGACCCGCTCAAATTTCTGCGCCATAAGGTGTCCAGAAAAACCAATGAGGAAATGCTGCAGTTGGAATTGCCCTATCAGAAGCTGTGGTTTCGCCTGCGTCACCCCCAGGGCCGCATGAAACTGACTACTCTGCGGATCACGGAACAGCTTGCGATTATGGAGGCCAGAGTTTATCTGGACCGCAGTGATGCAGAGCCTATCAGTAGTTACATTTCGCAACACAGTGCAGAAGAAGGTACCGACTATGTACAGGCTGCCCAGGATGAGGCATTGAGTGCTGCGCTGTCGGATGCCGGTTTCGGTCTGCAGTTTGCCGATGTTGCTGTTGACAGTACGGGCAAGGTGTTTGGAAGCAGTATTCCGCTTTCCGGGACGGCTCCTATCCAGCAACCGATGCCAAATGCGGCGCAGAGGCCCGTAGAAGCCCCTGGAGCGGCGCTGCGGCAATCTGGCGGGGAAGTTCATGCCCGGCCGGAAAGAGCGCCTCAGAACGCCGTAGAGGGCCGTAATGCTCCTGCTCGTCCGGCGCCTATTCAGAAACCTGCGGCAAAGCCGGTTCAGAATGAACAGCCCCCGGTTTCTCCGGTACAGCCAGTTGTCCAACAGATGGTTGCAGAAGAGAAGGAGAATATGGATACACTGCCTGCCGGCAAGGTAGAGGAGAATGCTCCCAATATGGAGCTGCCGGTACCGAGCCGCGAGGTTACATTGGATAGCAGTCCAAAACAGGATGATGCGTCTGAGCAGCCGGCCGCCTCCGTATTCCAATCGGATGAACCGGAAGAACTGCCTGTGGCGCCTGTTGTCCAACAGGAAGCACCCGATCAGCCTGTGGCGCCTTCTTATACGGAGAGCACTCCGGTAGAAGACATCTTGAAGGTAATGACCTTTGAAGAAGCGCAGAATGTGGTGGTGGATAGTGGTCTGAGCAAAGGAAAGACCATGGCAACAGTTGCCAAGGAGCGTCCGGTGAGTCTGAAATTCTACCTCACCCCAGGCAACAAGAGCACCAACAATATCGTTCGTGCTGCGGCGCAGATCATGCTCGATGGTATGGCCGCACAGAAAGCCGGATGATAAGCAGCCCCATCTATGGGGTCAAGAAGGGAGGGAGAACAGATGGACTCATATCCAGGAGATTTTCCGTTCGGTATTATGGATGTAGTGGAACTTCTACATCTACGAATCAGACGCCGACAGGCAAACAGTGTATATGTGGATTGCCCGTTTTGTGGTGACCGCCGCGGCAAGATGAATGTGAATTTCGTCAAAAATGTCTGGCGGTGCAATTATTGTGATGAGCATGGCGGTATGCTTGCGCTTTATGCGCGGCTAAACAATACGACTACATCCGATGCGTATTGGGAGATAGGAGAAGCCCTGTGCAACGATTTTCACAGGGAACGGCCGAACTCTGGATATGAGATGGCAGGAAACCAGCAGGCTGGCACTGGGTCCCCGGTTTCGGGGACTCAGACCGACCTTGCCGGATATGAGAGGAGGGGCGAACTAAAAACAGTGCAGCAAGCAGAACGGGCCAGCGGACAGGAAATTCATCAAACGCTTTCGCTGCTGCTCGCTATGCTGCCTCTTCAGCCTGCCCACCGCAACCATCTGCACTCCCCAAAACGGGGACTGTCGGATGAACAGATCGACCGGATTGGGTTCAAGAGCACTCCACCCCCATTCCTTTGCCGCTCCATTACCGAGCGGCTGATGAAACAGGGATGCAAGGTGGAGGGGGTGCCCGGCTTTTATCTGGATGACAGCGGGCGCTGGACCATGAACTTCTACCGAAAAAACGCAGGGATTTTGATTCCGGCTGTGGGATACGACGGTATGATACATGGCCTGCAGATACTTTTGGATAGTCCGCTCAAGCAAAAAGATGATCCACCGGATAAGTCAGGAGCCAAATACATCTGGTTTTCGTCCTCGTCCAAAAATATGGGCGTCACATCCGGGAGCCCGGTACATTTTATCGGCCATCCATCTGCTCGAGTGGTCTATGTCATTGAGGGACTGCTGAAAGCAGACATCTCACACTGCCTGACAAACCGGACTTTTGCGGCGATTGCCGGCGCAAACAACACAAGCCAGTTGGATACGCTGTTTGCACTGTTGGCACAGAATGGCACTGAGGAGATCATTGAGGCTCATGATATGGATAAGTACAGTAACCAAATGACCTCTAATGGGGCATCTAAGATCTATCTGATGGCCCGAAAAAATGGAATGGCATGTCGTCGGCTGACCTGGAATCCGAATTATAAAGGGTTTGATGATTGGCAGCTTGCCCTTCGGGAGAAAGAACAGAAGGAAAAGGAGGTGCAGAGAATGAATTTTAAGCAGCAATATCTGTGCGGTAAGTGTGATTTTACCTATATAGATGGCTGCGTCGAGCTTTGGCACACCAGAGCGGAGAAAGATTTGGATCTGACAGAGTATCTGGGGCTGACAAAGGAAGAGTATCAGATATTTCTTGCTCAGGGCAATCGGGCGCTGAAGGATATTCTGGACAGCCAGAGAGTTTTCCGGAGATTTTGCATTTACCAGCTTTGCCTGGGTGAGACACAGACGGTACCTTTCGCGTTCAAGCAACTGGATGCACTGCGTAAAGCTGGATATGAACAGCCGCCTGCCGTCGCCTATCAGACGGTATGGAGCGCAGAGGTCTGTTGCCCAAAGGGGCAGAATGACATGGAAGTGCTGGGGCGCCTGTTCTTGGACTTTAATGAGCATTTGCCGGAAGATTACAGAGGCCGTCCGTTGGCTCCATCTGATGTGGTGGAACTGGACTGCCAAGGCAAACGCACATACTTCTATGTGAATGACTGCCGGGATTTTGCGCCGGTACGCTTCTCCCCATTCTTGTGTAAAAGACTTCCGGAGCCTGCTCAAAAACAGGAATGAAGGGATAGGGGTCAGATGCGTATTGCAGAAAAGAAGAAAAGCCAGATTACAGCACTGTATGAGCAGTGCTCCAATCTTCCGGCAGATGTCAGAAGTTGTCTGGAGAATGGCTACTTTACCGTAACGGTACCTCCACCCTGGAACATGAGCAATCAAAAGACTGCGCAGGAGGTGCAGGACAAAATCAAGGAATGGTCAAGGCAGTATACTGGCGTGGTCTGCTACTGTTTTGACAGCTTCAGCACACTTTTATATGTGCTGTGAGCAACACACAATGGCATGGAAAGGGTCATAACGGCCTACTCCATGCCATTTTTTGCGAAAGGAGATTTTACAATGGGTGTTTTTTCAGAAATAGCAATGGAGCAGCAAAACAGTATGTTCGATTCGTCTGCAGCCTTTGAGGATGATGAAGCCTTTGAGCTGGAGGAGATGGAATCTTTGCCTGTGCCGCCTGTAGGTACAGACACTGTCCCAGTATCGGCGGCTTCGGTTTCTGCCGGTGAGACTGCTTTGGCTGATGCAGAGGAGGAACCTGCGGATGAAGTAGCGCCTGCTGGGGAAGAGAAGTCTGCTGAGGAGGGGAATTCGGCACAACCGCCCGCCGCAGAAGATGAAGAAAAAAAGCGTGCGGAGCATGAGGCGGCTGAAGCCCAGCGCAAAGCGGAATTTGACGCCAAACAGCAGGCGAAGAAAGCCGCGGAGCAGGAGCAAATCGCCCGTCTGGAAGCGATGAGTGATGAAGAAGTAATCGCGGCCTCTACCCAGAGGGTGAGTACCGATGTAGAAAAACTGACACGGCGAAATATGAAGGAATGTGTGTCCGAGCATATCCAGATGCTCTGTATGGAAGATACGGCGTTTGCCCGTCTGACGATGCATCCGAAAAAGAACATGATCCGCTGTTTCCAGTACATCAACCGAAAGGCATGGGATTATGTGCAGGATGAACTAAAAGCAAGCGGAACCCGCCCTGGTCCCGGACAGCAGACATATGGCTGCGATGTGCCGGATGATATGTGCTATCAGTGGGCGGAAGATTATTTCCGTGACCCTGATGCCAAGGAAGACCATGAGGATGAGGAGAAGTTTGTTCCCAAGCCGTATGCTGGGAAGTCCTCTGCAAAGAGCAAACCCAAGAAGGCGGCAGAGAAGAAAAAGACGGAACCCAAGGCGGCACCCAAGCAGGAGGAAAAAAAGCCTTCTCAGGATGGGCAGATGTCGCTGCTGGATTTTGGGATGGCAAAGGCAGGCTGAGCCGGCAAAGGAGGAAAAATGCAGAATGATTGCTTATAAGGGTTTTCGCCCCGGGCTGATATGCCGTGGCTATCAGTTTGTGATGGGGCTCAATACGACTGAAAAAGCAAATTGCAGGGAAAATGGATTTCACTGTGCGGAAAATCCGCTCGACTGCCTTAGCTATTATTCCAGCCTGGAGCATTCGGAATATTATATTGTCAACGCCGGCGGCGACATCGATGAAGATGAGCATGACTCCAAAATCGCCTGTACGGAGTTGACTGTGATTAAGCGGCTAACCAAAGAGGAGCTGTTTTTACATGGTTTGGCCTACATGGTAGATCACCCGCGCAGGGTGTGGAGTTCCCATGTGGCAGCCAACCGGGCAATGGCGAACTGCGGTTATGCGGTGGTACGGGGGAAAGACCCCGTTGCCACCGGCAGACTGGGAGACATCCTTGCTTTTGCGAAGGAAGCGCCGGATTCGGAAAGTATCGTACAGGTTGCTGTAGGACAAATTGATGGTGTCACATTACTGCCGGATGTGTGGTATGGCGTGGATTTGACAAGAAGGACGGTGAATTGAGATGAAAAAAAGAGCCCTGATGGCACTTCCCAAGCTGACAGCGACGGATGAGATGAAGCAGATCGCGGCGTCAGACTTGCCAAGAAAAGAAAAAATCGCCTACGGATATGTTCAGGAGGTTTGTGAGTATTATGTTTACCTGAGATGCATCACGCAGGATGGGATATTGAAGGTGGCTTTCTTTTTCCCAGAGCATCTTCGCATAGACGGGAATAGCCCAGCTTACGAAGTGTATCTGGATAAAGAAAAGCGGCAATTTATTACTTATAATAGCCTGAACCAGAAATGGTGTGAGGCCAAACTGGACAGATTGGACTGGAAGCGCCGATACTGGTATATCAAAGCCTACTGGGTCAGCGAGGAAGATGAGACATCTATACAGGCATATCTGAACATCAATAAAAAAGCGGTAGAGGCAATCCGGCAGTTTCAGCGGAATGTGCGTGAGGAACAGCTCGAACAGCGGCACCGGCGGGAAACTGATCCATGGGATAAGGATATGGAACAGGTGCCGGAGCTTCCCAAGGACTGGAACCGCTGGGTGGATAAGGTTGCCATCCGGCAAAATTACATTTACTACCACTACAAAAAGGGCGGCGCCAAAACAGGTTACTGTACCTACTGCGAAAAGGAAGTGCCGATCAAGGTGCATCCCCATCACAATCAACAAGGCCGCTGTAGCTGCTGCCGACATCCGGTGGTATTCAAAGCCTATGGACGAGCGGGGTATATGCAGACAGAAAAACATTTTGCCTACCTAATCCAGCGATGCAAAGACGGTTTTGTAGTTCGTGAATTTCAGGCTGACCGGACATATGGGAAAGAAAGCCTTCCAAACTCCAAGCTTTATTGTCAGGAAATCCGGCGCACGATTTATGACCGGGAAAGAAAACCAAGAACCTACTATTGGGGTCTGTATAAACAGCGAAATATGCGCTGGATTTCCGGAAGCCCCTGTTCTTATAGTTGGTCTGGTTCACATGATGGACGGGTCTATGGAAAAACGCTGCCAACTCTGGAACAGAAGGAACTTCGATGCACAGGGCTGGTCAACTGGATTCGGAAGCAGAAAAGTGTTGACCCGGAAAAATATCTGGCAGTGCTTGAACGGATACCGCAAATGGAGCAGATCAGCAAGGTGAACCTGCCGAAGCTTACCAAGGAATGTTTCAGTTCCTGCGGAACAGTCAGTGAACTAATCAAAAACCATAGTGCCGGGAGTCTGATTAAAGCTCTGGGCCTTGACAGCAGGAGGTTTCAGCGACTTCGGCTCCATAATGGAGGCTGTGATCTGCTGCGGTGGCTGCAATATGAAAAGGGCACCGACAGGGAAATCCCAGATAATGTCCTTTTGTGGATGTGTCAGCAGAACATTAGCCCCAGGGATGTCCAGTTCATTGCTGACCGCATGAGCATGGTGCAGGTCTATAACTATGTACGGCGTCAGATGCCATCCTTCCGGAGAAACAGCCATGAGGTATTGCGTACCTGGGAGGATTATCTTTCCATGGCAAAGAAATTGCACATGGATGTATATGATGAGATCGTATATCGCACCAGAAAACTGCGGCGGCGCCACGATGATCTGGTGCTCAAATGCCAGGAGAAGGATATTGAACTGCAGGCCGAGGAGATGGAGGAGAAATTCCCCCATGTTAATGCTATCTGTCAGGAAATCAAAGCGAAATATGAGTACGCCGATGCGGATTACATGGTAGTGGTGCCAGACGGTATTCTGGACATTATTACCGAGGGGCGTGCGCTCCATCACTGTGCAGGCAGCAGTGACCGCTACTGGGACCGGATTGAGCGGCGAGAAAGCTTTGTGATGTTTCTGCGTAAAACGGCTGATCCTTTCCATGCCTATTACACGCTGGAAGTGGAGCCAGATGGAACAGTGCGGCAGAAACGGACGGAATATGACCGGCAGAAGAAGGACATTGAGCAGGCGACCGAGTTTCTGCAGAAGTGGCAGCGGGTGATTACTGCCAGGCTGACAGAAAGCGACAAGGCGCTGGCTGCGGAAAGCAGGATTCTTCGTGAGAAGGAGTTTATCCAGTTGAAGAAGGATCGGGTCATCATTCATACCGGCCATTTGGCAGGAAGGCTTTTGGCGGATGTGCTGATGGCTGACCTGATGGAAAACACGGATAGCATCCAGTCTCCGGCATTGGCTGCTGCAGCGTGACAAAATGAGAATGGCCGGGCGTCCTTGAGGGCGTCCGGTCATTGATGAAGAAGGAAGGAGCAGAGCATGAAACAAATTGGAAATCTGGCAGTGGTTTGCGCCAGGCGACAGGATGTGCTGCTGCAGGTTGGCAGTGAAAAGGTATGTGTCCATGTGGGAGCCGGGCCAGAGCGGAATACGCTTCACGCAGCGTGGGACGATGATGACGCCATTCAGCGTATTGTCCATGAATTAAATTTTGGCAGATATGCAGCCGGCAGAAATGGGCTGCATACCGCACAGCAGGATTGCCCTGTGGGGCGGGGAAAGGAGAAAATTGCATGATCAAAAACCTGAATCAGCTGCGCAGGACACTTCGGGAAGGGACGCAGTTGGAGATATTGGATCACTGTCGGCCGGAATGTATTGGGCAGATACGGAACATTACGCTGGTAAACACGCAGGGCTTTTATAGTACCGTAGCGAATCAGCCAGATGCGTCTGCCAACAGAGGCAACGGCGGCCGCGGCCCGATCCTTTGGTGGGGCAGAGCCGCCCACTGGCAGTTTGCAGACGGTGTTTGCAGTGTTTTCGACAGTGAACAGAAGCATACGGAAGAAGAACTGGTTATGTCCTTCCGGGTACTTGAAAAGGAGGCAGCATAATGGAACGGAATATTTTTGAAAAGCAGAGAGACTTGAATGACCGGCTCAACCGTTATCGGGATGAGTATTATAACCACAACGCTCCCAGTGTGTCAGATGAGGTCTATGACAGACTCTTTGACGAGTTGAAAGAGCTGGAACAGGAAACGGGAATCCAAATGGCAAATTCGCCAACCCAGACAGTAGGCTATCCTGCGGTGAGCAGGCTGGAGAAAACCAGACATGAGATCCCGCTGCTGTCTTTGGATAAGACTAAGAGCAGTATGGATCTTCTGAATTTCATGGGTGAGCAGCAGGTGATGCTGATGCTCAAACTGGATGGCTTGACTGTAAAGCTGACCTATGAGAATGGAGAACTTCTGGAGGCGGCTACCCGTGGCGATGGTGACGAAGGGGAGATCATTACCCATAACACCCGAGCCATCAGCGGTATCCCTTCCCACATCACCTACAAAGAGAGACTGGTTGTGACGGGCGAGGGCTTTATCAGACCCAGTGATTTTGAGGAACTGAAGACCAGCCTACAGGACAGCAGCGGTAAGCCCTATAAAAACGGCCGCAATCTGGCTGCCGGTTCCATCCGTCTGATGGATGCCAAGATATGCCAGGAGCGTCGGCTGGTTTTCATGCCGTTTGGTGTGCTGGAGGGCTTTCCGCACCTGACCCGGAAATCAGATAAGCTACGGGAACTGCGCGCGTTGGGGTTCCAGCCCTGTAAGTATCTGGTCACAAAGCAGAAACTGACGCTGGAAAATGTGGAAGCCGGTATCTATCAGCTGCGGCAATATGCCACTGACAAAGATATCCCCATTGACGGTATCGTGGTTTCGTTTAACGACATCGCCTATGCCCAGAGCTGCGGCCGCACCGGACATCACTATAAGGACGGTCTGGCCTATAAGTTTGAAGATGACCTGCATGAGAGCCTGCTGCAGTACATCGAATGGACGCCGGGCAGAACCGGAGAGATTGCTCCGGTAGCAGTATTTACGCCGGTGGAAATCGATGGCTGTGAGGTCAGCAGGGCCAGTCTGCACAACCTGTCCTTTATTGAGGATCTGGAACTGATGGCTGGAAACCGGATTCTGGTAAGCAAACGAAACATGATCATCCCCCACGTGGAGGAAAATCTGGACAGAGGCGGCTTCTCTATGGTGGATACGATTCCCCATGTTTGTCCCTGCTGTGGACAGCCTACCCGCATCCATGAATCAAGTGGAAAGGGCGAAAATGGCGAGGATCGCATCATCAAGACGCTGTACTGTGATAACCCTGACTGCGAGACACGTCGGCTGAAAAAGTTCGTCCATTTTGTCAGCCAGAAGGCAATGGACATTGAAGGGCTGTCGGAGGCTACATTGGAAAAATTCATCGGTCAGGGATTTATCCATAGTTATCTGGATATTTACCGTCTGGATCGTTACCGGGCTGAAATCGTCCGCATGGATGGGTTTGGTGAAAAGTCCTGGCAGCGCCTTTGGGACGCTATCCAGCAGAGCCGAAACACCACCTTTGAGCGGTATCTGATTTCTATGGACATTCCTATGATCGGCAATACTGCCAGCAAGGTATTGGGTCGTGTGTTCCACTATGATTTGGATGAGTTTCGGGATGCGGTCTATGGCGGCTATGATTTCCGGCAGCTTCCGGATTTCGGGGAGACATTGCATAACAATATCCACGACTGGTTCTGCGTGGAAGATAATTTTTGTATTTGGGAGGAGTTACAGACTATGATGAGTATTCAAAAGCCTGCTGTGGCAGAACACAGCGAAGACAGGGTGCAGGATAATCCCTTTGTAGGAAAGACTATCGTAGTTACCGGCAAGGTGGAACCCTACACCCGGGACGGAATCAATGACCTGATCGAATCACTGGGAGCCCATGCCGGCAGCTCGGTGTCCAAGAAGACGGATTATCTGGTCTGCGGCGAAAATGCCGGCAGCAAGTTGTCCAAGGCCAGGGATTTGGGCGTTACGGTACTGTCACCTGCGGAGTTCTTCAGCATGGCCGGCGCTGAGTAAGAAAATATAGCATACCATCGGTATGCTGTCAGTTGATCAATGGGGAGAGAGCCATGCTGCGGCTCTCTCCCCATATCTTTTATGGAAGATTTCAGGTAGGAGGGATTTTAATGCATATCGACAGGATACCGGTTTACCGGGTATATCAGAGGGCTATTGATTTGGAGCTTTACCATGCCTTTGCCGAATTGGTAGTACAGACTTCTCAGGACGATACGGCGAGAAGGACTTACCGACAAACAAGGGCGATGCAGATATGGCAGGTGGAAACGGATGTGTCCGGCTATTTTGAACCATATCATCTGCGTTATCCTGGCGAGGTGTTGGAGCGGTTTGAGGAAAAACTGGGCAATGATGTCCGAGTTCTCCGCGCTCTGGCCCTGGCGCTGGGAAATACCTGTGCGATCCAGTCTGACAATATGTTTGTGGGCAATCAGCGGGGAGCATTCCTCCAGAAATTGCGGCGATCTGCCGGAGAAGATGTGTACCTGCAGGGCGCTCTGTATCTTTTGGAAACAGATGCGGCACAGCGCCATGCCCTGTTGGAGAAACTGGCAGAAAGAGAGTGTACGAGAACGGAAGAAGCCCTGTTTGTACTGTCGTTATTTGATGATAGGGAACATGGCTATGAGGTGATGCATACCCAACTCAGTCATCTATTCACACAAAATCGGACACTTTCACTGGTATATGATTTTGGTGTGCTGGAATGGTTCATCCGGTTCTATGAAGAGCAGGCAAAGAAATACCGCGGGAAAGCCGACCTGGTGCTGCGCACGCTGATGAAACTGCCATATATGAATATGAAGCCCGACAGCCGCGAATTTTCGGTTTTGACTAAAGCAGGGTATCGCTGCGATGAAATCATTTTGGCAAACTCTCTCGCTGTATGGGCGGACAGGCTGCCGGACCGGTTGAGTTCCAAGAGCATCACTGCCGAGAAAATCGCAACAGCGTGTGGGCGGATGCTTCTGAATGCTCCAAAGGATCTTTCGGAAGAATTTTACGAGTATCTTGGCTGGCTGTTTCAGTTCTATAACAGCTTTACGGTCAAGTACGAAGGATTTCAGGGACTCTGGGAAGCGGTTCAATATGGTTTGAACCCCACAGCACCGAAAACACTGTTATGGATGAATCAAACGATACAGAAGGATTTTCCGTACCGATTTGATGTGTTTGATCCTCAGTACGATAATCTGGCGAAGGAACTGGAGCGGGATAACTACATGGAGTTGTTTACCCTGCAGATGCTGCATTCCAGACAGACGATCCCTTTGAAACAGTGGCTTTCCAGATATCAGGAACTGACCGGAGCTGACTATGGAGAATATTTCAGAAGTTGGCATACGAACGGTAGGCGGGCATTTGCCTTTCTGGCGGAAAAGAAGGAAATCAATCTATGGGAGTTTTTCAAGCAGCATCGGCAAGATGGTGAAGATGCGCCACAACTGAAACTGCTGCGGGAGTATGCCCTGAGAATTTCAAGTTGGAGGTGTTTCCGGTTTGTAGAGAGGCTACTGGCTGAGTACACTTTTTCCCAACTTCAAACGATATTTGGCAAGCGGTTTTACTTTCACGAATGCTTTGTCAGGAGTGAGGGGTATTACAGCAGAAGGGAATATAAAACATACATCAGCCGTCCATTCCTATCTGCAGAGCAGCATCGACAGCTCTATGACTGGGTGGAGCGTTCAGTTTTCCAGACTGAGCCGGAAAAATATGAGGACTTCGTTTTAAGTGCCTTAAAAGCACCGGAGATCCAACGCCTTTATGATAAAAAAGCGCTGGCAGCGGTGTTGCGGCAGTTTTTGCTCCACAGGGAGTATAACGGCTATGAAATCAACCGGCTGAAGGAAACATTCTATTCCAAGGAAGAGTTGGAGGATGAGCACAGAGCCGAAGCTGAGAGAAAGGAGCAGGAAAAACGACTGGAGCAGGAAAAACGGACCATACAGAAACGGGAAAAGCTGCAGCAACTTTATAACGGCAGCGCCGAATCTCTTGTGAAATTCATAGGGGGATATTATTACAGGGATGAGAAGAAAGAGGTACTGGATATGGCATTTGATAAGTTGGTGGAATGGCCCGCCGGTTGTGTGCAGACAATGGATGCCAAAGATGCACACGCCTTTTTTGAGCTGTGTGGTGAACTGGTAGAGTCTGAACCCCGGCCAAGGCATGAGATTTTGAATATGGTACTGACAATGATCGGAGGTGAAGCAGCATGAGAAATACATTAAAACATCTGACCCTATTGACCAGAATGAAAGATGACGGATTGCTTCCGACGCTTACAGGCAGCTTTTCAGAGGATGCCATAGCGCAGGCATGTGGACAGGTGGAGACACTTCAATTACAGGAACGGCTGCACATCCGAAAGACAAAGCGGATACAGGAAGAACTGGTTCGGGTGCCGGACTTTGCAGCGCTCTATGGTGCGTTGTGCAGGCAGGAGATTGGCGATGAAGAAATTGCTTCAGCCTTAGAGTCGGCAGACGGGTATGGAGAGAGACTGACAGCGTATCCCCAAGAGCAGGTGCTGGCAGTCATGAAATTGGAACTGTTGCCTTCCCTGCGGTTTGAATACCTGAAATACTATTTTCCCTTTGTGATGTATGAAGAAGAGGAGCAGGTCATATTGGATAACCTGCAGACTTTTCCCATTGCGGAGTGGAAGGGACTTTCCATGCTGACGGAGCACCAGCGGGATATGATGCGGCAGCCGTTTCTTGGTTCGTATCTTTTTTGCTGGCATCAAAATGAACGGGAAGCTCTGGAACTGTTGGAACAGAATTGTCCGCTCCAGAGAGTCTGCATCTTGCTTTATCGGTATGGCGTGCGGCTGTTTCTGTCAGTAGAGCGACTGAAAGATCTCCGGTGGATGAAAATGACCGATGTGGGAAAATTCCGCCGGCTGTTGGCTGTATTTGAATATGACGCAGAGGATTTGTCTGCTTTTTTTGGCCTCTGGCTGGACAACCATGCCGGACAATATGACCTCAACTGGTTTATCTCCCAGCCACATCCTTTGAGCAAGGAACAGAGGGAAGAAATTTTATGCAACCAACTGAGTTATCTGAATGCTCTGTATGCCGGCAGGCTCCATCTGGATTTTAATGCTGTCCGGCAATTCCAGTTTTCAATTCTCATTTATGCGGTGGAACATAGAAAAAAGCATTTTTTGGAATTGGTGGATCAGAACAGTGAAGTGTTCCTGTCCTTGGGGCGATACTCTCTATTGTTTGAGCCGGGCTTTTGTGAGCACTGCAACATCAATTCCCTGACGCTGAAGAATTTGAAAGCCAGCGATTCTGTGAACCGCAGCGACAGCTTCTTTACGCTTCTGGAAGAAGGGCAGCAGTACACCTTTGAGGAAATGTATCAGCTTTGGCATCAGAAAGAGGTTTATGTCCGGTTATACACTATGCTGACACCTCTTTCCATAGATCAGCGTTTGCTGACGCTTCGGCAGCTGATAAAACGGGATCTGGTCAGCCAGTATACAGGAGATGCAGAGTTGGAGCAGCTTGGAAAATGTCTGTTGGAAAGGCCGTTTAGCGAATGGTATCGGGGTTCATTTGGACATATCTGTGGGCTGACCCGGCGGATTGCCATGGGGCTGCTGCAACACTATACGCAGCTGCAGGCATTCATACCGGATTTCACTACAGAGTCGGATGCGGTATTTACCCTCAATAATATGACGGCTCTTTTGGAAAGGACGGATTGGAAGCAGGTGCGGAAAGATATTCTGACAACAGATGCAGACTGGCTGGATCTAAAAGAAAAACTGGCATTTTCGGACGATTTTGTGGAGCAGAACCGGGAGACTGTCACGGAATTTTTACTGCAGGGCGGCGCGGCTATGGTACGCGCTCTCTATGGGGAACTGGACGGGCAGGAGCTGGCTGTTGAAGCGTTGCGACGGATCGTACAGGCTGAATTGATGGGCCAGTTCTATAAACTCAAATATTTTGCTGGTGACCTGCAGCGTGAGATTCGCTACCCTGTCAGCGAGATGCAGGAGAGCCTCTGGAAGAAAAATCTTTCGTTGGCGCGAGGTGCATTTTGGGCAGAAGAGGTGGATGATTTTTACCACACTCTGCGGCTTGGTGAACTTCCTCATAGTACCTGCTTGTCTTACCGTACTGGAAGCCAGAGGGAGTGCCTGTTAGCTGCCTTTGACTCTAATAAGAAGATTGTCCTTGTGAAAAAGGATGAAGCGGTGGTGGCTCGTGCCTGTCTCCGCTTGACAAAAGGTGCATTTCAAAAACCGCCTGCCGTCGATTTTTCTTTTGCTGATCTGTCGCAGGAGAACATGGATATCGGAAAGCCTGTTACCAGTGAGAAGCCTGTGCTGTTCCTGGAGAGTATCTATACTTTCGGACTCAATGATATTGAAAAAGAGGAAGTAATGAAACTGGCAGTTTCCCTAACGACACAGAAAGCGGCAGAGCTGGGTGTTGTGGCAGTACTTGCAAGACGGTATCTGGGCTGCTATGAACGGGATGAGTATGTGCTTGCACCGTTCTATGTGTACATCTCAAAATCCAAAAACGGATGGCAGTATCTGGACTCTCTGGGAGGAGCAGCATATACCTCAGCAAAAGAGGAGTATGTAGAGCATCCATTCCTGGTCATACAGACTGCCATGCATCATGCAGGAGCACATAACAGAAACGAGGTGGATTATGAATAATAGGACAATGGCAACAGTTTATGTGGATCGGGATAGTATTTCCCTCAAGACCCGTTCCAGAAGTGGCTGTTCGCCGCAGTACTTTATTATTTTGAAAAAGGAATTGCAGCGGCTGGAGGAGAAAAAGTATTTGATCACCAAAGATATCCATTCCTATGCAGAACTGCGGCTGTGTGATGCCGTAGGCGGTGCCAAAGTGCTAGAGTTTTCCTTCACATGGCTGAAGGATGCTGGCAGAGACAGCGTTTCCGGTTATACCGAGCGAATAAGACTGCCTTATGAGCCGTTCCGTTCATATGCGGCAGGTGAGGGAGAAACCGTTGATAGAACACGGTGGCGGCTGTTGTCCATTCCGGAACAGAACAGACCAACGCTGGAGTTTCACAGCCGGAAAAATCTCAAGGCTGTAGTGGAGAATCCTATCCTGCGGCACAAACTGGGGAAATTTCTGGATCAGCATTTTAACTGGTACAACTACGAACGCATCGTCCTGACAGATGATTACTTGCCTTACAGCTTCTTTTTTGAGGGCTACATGGTACAGGGCACAAAGACCTGTGGCGGAGTAATCCTGCATGGTGAAGAGAACATCCAAACGGCGAAATACGGGATACATACATAAAAACCTGTAGGAAGATTTTATACATAGTTAACACCGCCGCAATCGTATAGTTTGCGGCGGTGTTCTTGTTGTCCAACATGACATTGAAACTATTGTATGTATTCATATTTTTATTCTTGTGCTGAAAAGTAGGCTATCCTATAATTAAAAAGAAAAATATCTGATTAGGACATTTCTGTAACATTTTGTGTTTATCCTATCAGTATAGTTGAAAAATAAGGAAGGAAGTGAATGTCTTGAAGAAGATTCTAATTGTAGAGGACGATCAGCTTTTGAATCGGACATTGGCATACAATCTGACCTCTGATGGATATGAGGTCATTTCTGTTTTTAATTTTGACAGCGCGGTAAGAAAGCTGCGGGAAAATGAATTTGATGTGGCACTGTTGGATATTAACCTGCCCGATGGCAGCGGACTGGATCTGTGTGAAGAAATCCGGAATCGCGGTCAGCATACCTATATCATCTTTATCACAGCCAATGATAAGGAGAGCGATATGCTCAAGGGATATGAAGTCGGCGGCGCGGATTATGTGACTAAGCCCTTTTCTGTGACAGTGCTTTGTAAAAAAGTGGCGGCGGTTTTTGCAAATCTGGAGCTGCGGACACCTCGGCATGATCTGTTTGACGATGGCTTTCTGAAAATCGACTTCTCCGAACAAAGTGCGTCCCTTGCCGGAGAATCCCTGGACTTTACACCGAAGGAATACCGCACCCTGTTCCTGTTTGTAAAGAACCCCCGGATTATTCTGACCAAGCGGCAGATTTTAGAGAAGCTGTGGGACATTGATGGAGACTTTGTGGATGAGCATACTCTAACGACGATCATCAGCCGTATCCGCAAAAAAATCGAAACAGATGAGCGGAAATATATTAAGACAGCTTATGGAATGGGATACCAGTGGATCGGCGGTGAGCCACGATGAAGCTGCAAAATTTATCTGTCAGGGTATTTTTGAGAAAAATTGTGGCGGGGACTCTGCTCACTGCCGCTTTGCTGCTGTTGATTTTTTTCCTGTTGACGAAAGATGTGCGTGTTGTCATCTGCGGCATTATTTTGACAGCTGCATTTTACATTTGGGGCATGGTTTTTCTGCACTATTTTCAAAAGAAACTTTCTCTGTTCACCGATGGTTTGTGCCAGACATTGGATCACATGATGGACAGTACAGACCGGCCCCAGGTAGACTATGAAGCGGAAACACTGCTGTCTCGGATTAGCCATCGTCTGGAACGGCTCTATAATGTGATGCAGAAAACCAGACATACGGCAGAGGGAGAAAAGGAAGAACTGCAATCCCTAGTATCAGATATTTCCCACCAGACCAAAACCCCCATCGCAAATTTGAAGCTGATCAACGATACCATGCTGACACGGCCATTGACAGAAGAAAAGCGCAAGGAGTTTTTGCAGGCCACAGGCACGCAGCTGGATAAATTGGATTTTCTCATTCAGGGAATGGTGAAAACCTCCCGTTTGGAAACGGGTGTCATTACGCTGGAGAAACAGGATGCTGTGATCGGGGATACGCTGGTGAGCGCCATCAATGGTGTTTTGGCTCCGATGGAACAAAAAGAGATCAGCCTGTCGGTGGACTGCCCATCTGATTTGACAATATCCCATGACAGCCGCTGGACTTCCGAAGCATTGTTTAACATTCTGGATAATGCGGTAAAGTACACCTCTGCTGGTGGCAGCATTCAGGTGAGGGTACGGGATTGGGAGATGTATTTGAGGATAGATGTGACGGATACAGGCAGAGGCATCCCGGAGCATTCTCAGGGCACGATCTTCAAACGCTTCTATCGGGATGAAGCGGTGCATGATATAGATGGGGTCGGAATCGGCTTATACCTTGCCCGAGAGATCATTACCATGCAGGGGGGCTATATTACCGTCGAGTCTAAAGTTGGGGAAGGATCAACTTTTTCCGTGTTCCTGCCCATAAAATAATTCTGAGGCAGTCTGTTTTGGCAGGCTGCCTTTTTTGAAAAATTTTTAGAGGACAATGGATTTTAGGACAATTCTGCAACATTTGGGATTTATGCTGACAGCAACATCATGAATTTGGAGGTGGCCTTATGGAAATCACAAAGACATTACTCATCAATGCAGCTTGCTTGCTGATCCCGCCGGTTGTTGTTGTGCTGCTGCTCCGGCACTTCTTTCCAAGAAAAATTAGATGGTCGGCTGGTGTGGTGGCTCTGGTAGATCTGGTGATCTTCTGGACAGATATTTTTTATTATGAGAGCGTTTGGCTGACGCTGTTTTTTGTTGTAATTCAGTTAGCAATGGTTTTGCTTATATCTATCCGGCTTTATAAAAAAGACACACGAAAATGAATTGTCCTAAAATTGAAGCAATTCATTATGGATTTTCATACCCTTTAGGACAATTCTGCAACATTTGCCCTTTACCCTATACTCAACAAATTAAGAAAGGCAGGTAACTGTTATGAAAATTTTGCAGACAACTGATCTTAAAAAATACTACGGCACAGAGCCGAACATTACCCGCGCCCTGGATGGCGTGAACTTTTCTGTGGAGGAGGGCGAATTTGTGGCGGTGGTCGGCACTTCCGGCTCCGGTAAGTCCACCCTGCTTCACATGATGGGCGGTCTGGACACACCCACCTCCGGCAGCGTGATGGTGCGGGATAAGGAGCTGGCGAAGATGAACGACGAGCAGCTTACCATATTCCGTCGCCGCAATATCGGCTTTATTTTCCAGAACTACAATCTGGTGCCAATCCTAAATGTGTATGAAAACATCGTCCTGCCGGTGGAGCTGGATGGGGATACGGTGGATCAGAAATTCATGGCGGATGTGGTGTCCATGCTGGGACTGGAGGATAAGCTGAAGAATATGCCAAACAACCTCTCCGGTGGACAGCAGCAGCGTGTGGCAATCGCCCGCGCGCTGGTGTCAAAGCCCGCTATCGTCCTTGCCGATGAACCCACCGGAAACCTGGACAGCAGGACCAGCGCCGATGTGCTGGGGCTTTTGCAGAGAACAAGCCGTGAATTTAACCAGACGCTGGTGATGATCACACATAATGATGCCATTGCCCAGCTTGCAGACCGTATTGTACGGATCGAGGATGGCAAAATCGTTGGATAAAGGAGGTGGCAGACATGACATTGCCTTTTGAAAATGACACAGGGCCGGTTATTAAAAGACTGGCGGCAAGGAGTATTCAGACAGACAAGCGGCGCAACCTGTTTGTGATCGTAACGATCGCTCTGGCGGCTGCTTTGATGGCGGCGATTTTCTGCGCAGGAGCGGGAAATGACAGAAAACTGGAGGCGGATCTCCGGGGACAGTATCAGGCGGTTGTGGTGAATTGTGACCGTGATACGATTGAAAGACTGAAAGACTGCCCGGAAGTGGAACGCTGGGGTCTTTCCCAGAATTACGGTTCCGCCCGCTATGGTGACAGCGTTCTGACTGTGGAGTATGCGGATGCCAACTGGATGGAATTGGGGAAGAAACCTTCCTTTACCGGGACGCTTCCGCAGGCTGCCAATGAAATTCTGGTAGAACGGGCATTTCTTGATTATTTTGAAATCCCCGCAGAAGTCGGGCAGACCATAGAAGTGAATCTTGGAAACGGAAAGCAGACCTATACCGTCAGCGGTATCATGGATGTGGAGAATGACTCCCGTATGTTCCAGCTTTATGTATCTGAAGCATTTGTGGAGGAGATGGCGCAGGGAGAGCCGCTGTTTGAATTTCGGCTTCGTTATACCGGTGCTGATGATATGGAGCTGGAGCAGCTCAAGGCGGGTATTGCAGCATTCCTTTCTGCCAACGATGTCTCAGAGGATCAGATTTTTTACAGTTCCAACTATTTCGATATGCAGGGCTTTAAGTCCGGCGTGATGAAATATTACATTCCCGTGGCAATCCTTTTGCTGGTTGCCTGTGCCGTGGTCATTTACAGTATCTTTTTCATTTCCGTAAAGGGCAAAATGCGGGAATATGGACGCCTGAAAGTGATCGGCACAACACCAAAACAGATCCGGCGGATCGTGCGGCGGGAGGGATTGCTGTTATCTCTTTGCGGTATCCCGCTGGGGCTTTTGGTTGGAGGGGCTATCGGGTTTGCTATTTTCCCGGCACATTGGAGCTGGATGGGCAATCTGCCCTATCTGGCTGCGACCGCAGCAGCCTGCGCCCTGACGGTATTTCTGTCCATTCATGCGCCTGTCCGCATGGCGGCGAGGGTATCCCCCATCGAAGCGGTCCGCTCCAGTGGTTATGAAACGGCAACAGACCGGAAGGATCAGAAAAACCACCGCATTACGCCGTTCTCTATGGCACAGATGAACTTTAGGCGGAGCAGGAAAAAGACGGTCATCACCCTGGTATCTCTCGGGTTGACGGGTGTGTTTTTGGTAACAGCCGCTACGGTACTTAACTCCATCAGCCCCGAAAAGATGGCGATAGAAGCCATGGGAGATCACTGTAACTATGAGGTCAGCTGGATGGATTCGGGAGGCGCGGAAGGCTTGCCTGCCATCGCGCGGGAAAATCCACTGACAGAAGAACTTCGTCAGGAGCTTCTTGCCATAGATGGTGTGGAATCTATCACCAGCCATGAAGTAACATCCGCAACGGTGAAATTCCCCCAGGAAAGTGTTGCGTTAAAGTTCCCTGTATTTGACAGAGAGCAGATGGAACAATGGCTGCCAGAGGAAAATCTGGAACAAGGCAGCGCAGATTATGAGGAGCTTGCCGCAAACAACGGTGTGGTCGTGACTGATTCGGAAGATCATCTTTTAAGTATGTTTTATGGCTATACGCCTGCTGTTGGGGATGTGCTGACCTTTGAATCCATGGACGGTAAGGCCATAGAAGTAACGGTCATGGGGATTGCGAAACCGTCAGTGACATCGGGCACCGGCGCATGGGGCCTGTTTACCCTTACAGAAGAACTGGCCGATCAGCTCTACCCGGACATTGAGAACAGAGAGGCTGTTTGGAATGTCCATACATCGGAGGACTCGGATGCGCTCAGGGCGTCTATTTTCAGCCTGCTGGAAAATCCGGTGCTGACGGTCTTTTCCAGAGCAGACCATGCGGCATCCCTGGAATCGCAGCTAAAGATGATGACCCGCGGTGTTTATCTGCTGCTGGCATTCCTGTTTGTGTTCTCCATGGTAAATCTGGTCAACACCCTGATGACCAATCTGCTGGCAAGGCAGCAGGAGCTTGGGATTTTGCAGTCTGTGGGAATGACCGGAAAGCAGGTTTCCCGTATGCTGATCGCAGAATGCCTGTGGTACGCAGGGGTTACGGTATTTTTGTCGGTTGGCATTGGCGGAATCCTGGGCTGGATTTTTGACTATGTGATCAGCAGCTTTAATATTTTTGGGGAACTGTCCTATCAATTCCCTTTGATGGAAACGGTTGTTTTTGTTCTGGCACTTTTGGTCGTGACCGGAATCTTCTCTTTGGTTGCTGTCCGTTACTCTAAACGGCTTTCCCTTGTAGAGCGGATCAAGACCATGGACTAACCAGAGGCGGGGGGCTTCCGGCGGGTGGCGGCGGCCCGTTGGGTGGCGGAAAAAAAGG
>ERZ859923.265-NODE-265-length-36816-cov-2.815946_pt1 | contig 36816 bp, 36 predicted proteins | sample MGYA00510116_ERZ859923 | MGnify/ENA primary metagenome ERZ859923 (study PRJEB30046, sample SAMN00715168) | human gut metagenome | study: EMG produced TPA metagenomics assembly of the A metagenome-wide association study of gut microbiota in type 2... | reverse complement strand
AGTTCTTATAATATTCAATATTATAGTTTATTATTTTTATCTTTTCTGAATACACTTTGTTTTTCTTATTTTTTAATTCTATTACATCTCCTGAGTTACTTTTATTTTGAAAATTTAAATTTATTTGTATTACGTTCTTTGAATTACTATATGCTTTTCTTTTTCTATCTACATTTGTCATTATTGTACTTAAATATTTTAAATTCCTTTCTTTATATTCTCTTGAAAAATTTGTATTTATTTCTATATTTATTAGATATTTTTTTGTTTCTATTAATGCATCTAGTGTCTTTGATTTTAATCTTATGTTATTTACTATCATTCTTGAATTTAATACTTTTACAAACCCTACATCTTCTTTTAATATAGAATCTATATATCTTTTTAATATAACTTCATCTGATAATATAGCCTTAAAAAATACTAACTCATGTTTACACGTTTGAAACCTCATAAATCACCTCCTATAAGTTATATACGAAAAAAATCTCTAAAATCCTTTTTTTTAGAGAAACTTTTTTCAAAAAATGCAAAAAAACAAGAAAAATTAATTTCTTGTTATCTTATTTTAATATGTGTTTCTCTTAATTGTAATTCGGTTACATCATTAGGAGCTCCCATCATCATATCAGAACCTGATGCGCTCATTGGAAAAGCTATTGTTTCTCTTATTGAAGACTCATCTTTTAAAAGCATCAACATTCTATCAATACCAGGAGCCATACCAGCATGTGGTGGAGCACCATATTGAAATGCTGTATACAATGATTTAAATTTATCTTTTATTGTATCTTCATTATAACCTGCCAGACTAAAAGCTTTTCTCATTATGTCCAAATCATGATTTCTAACAGCACCTGATGCCATTTCAATACCATTACATACAAAATCGAATTGATAAGCAACTATATCTTCAATTTTAGAGTTATTTAAAGCATCAAGTCCACCTTGTGGCATGCTAAATGGGTTATGACAGAAATCATATTTATCTTCTTCTTCATTCCACTCATACATTGGAAAATCATTTATAATACAAAATTCAAATTTATTTTTATCTATCAAATCTAGTTTTCTTCCTAATTCGTCCCTTATAAGCCCAGCTAATTTAGGGGCATTTTTTCTATCTGCAATAAAGAATATTACACTATTAGGTTTTAGACCGGCTTTTTCTATTAATCCTTCTCTTTCATAGTCTTCTAAAAATTTATCAATAGGTCCTGCAAAAGTCATATCTTCTAGTACTTTAAAATATCCAATACCAGGCATTTCTATTGTCTTAGCATAATCTACTAATTCATTAAACCAAGAATTCGATTTATCTGCTATATCTAATACTTTTATAGCCTTAACTGTAACTCCTCTAAAAGGTTTAAATGAAGTATCAGAAAATACTTCTGTTACATCTATTATTTCAAGTGGGTTTCTTAAATCCGGTTTATCAGTACCATATTTTTCCATAGATTCTTTGTAAGAAATTCTTCTGAATGGTCTTTCCGATACTTCTTTATTACCAAATTTTTTAAATGTGTCATAAAATATTTCTTCACCTACATTTAATACATCTTCTTCTGTTGCAAAGGCCATTTCTAAATCTAATTGATAAAACTCACCATAAACTCTATCCGATCTTGCATCTTCATCTCTAAAACAAGGTGCTATTTGATAATATTTATCAAATCCTGAAATCATTAATAATTGTTTAAATATCTGTGGTGCTTGTGGAAGTGCATAAAATTTGCCATGGAATTTTCTTGAAGGAACAATAAAATCTCTAGCTCCTTCTGGAGATGATGCTGTTAAAATAGGAGTTTGTATTTCAGTGTGGCCTAAACTTTCCATTTTATTTCTTAAATATTTAATAACTTCTGATCTAAATAGTATATTATTATGAACTTTTTTATTTCTTAAGTCTAAATATCTATATTTTAATCTAACTTCTTCGCTAGATGAAGTTGATGTAACAATTTCAAAAGGTAAGACATTATTAGCTTTTCCTAAAACTTCTATACTAGAGACTAATACTTCAAGTGTTCCAGTATTTATTTTATCGTTATAATCTTCTAATGCTCTTTTTCTAACTGTACCTTTTAAAGTTACAGTGCTTTCTTTTGTAAGCCCTGAGAAAATAGAATCATCATTACTTACAATTTGAACTACATCATGTGAATCTCTTAAATCTAAAAATATAACGCCACCATGGTCTCTTATATTTTCAATCCAACCAGCCAATCTAACTTCTTTACCGATTAGAGAATCATTTATTTCATCACAATAATGATCTTTATATATGTTATTCATAATTACCTCTTTTCTAATTCTAACTTAATTATTTCTAAAGTTTTAGTTGGATTAGCTTGACCTTTAGTTTTTTTCATTACACTTCCAACAAAGTAATTAGCAACATAAGTTTTCCCTTCTTTATATTGCATAACTACACTTTCATTTTCATCTAGTGCTTCATTAACTAATTTAGTTAGTAAAACATTATCATCAATCTGAGTCAAATGTTCTTCTTCTATAATCTTAATAGGATCTTTTTTTTCATCCATAGCTCTATATAATATCTTTTTAGCATTATTTTGAGATATTTTAGAACTATTTACTAATTTAATTATTTCTGAAAGCATTTGTGGAGTTATACCAAGTTCATTTATTCCAACCTCTAATTTTGACATTGATCCTAATAACACTGTTGTTATCCAGTTAGACGCATCTTTAGCTTCTACATCATATGATATAACATTTTCAAAATAATCTGCTATTTCTTTTTCTTTTATTAATACTAATGAATCATACTTAGATAAATTATATTCATTTGTATATATTTTATATCTATCATATTGAAGTTTTGGTATTTCTTTCCTTATTTCTTCTAAATATTCTTTTGATATTTTATATTGTGGTATATTAGGTTCAACAAAATATTTATAATCTACTGCATCTACTTTTTCACGCATTGAATAAGTTTTTAAATCTTCAGGTGAGAATCTTCTTGTTTCTTGTATTACTTTTTCGCCACGTTCTAGTATTTCTGTTTGTCTTTTTATTTCATATTCGATAGCTAGCTTAACATTATTAAATGAATTTATATTTTTCATTTCTACTTTTGTACCAAATTCAGTGTCAGTATCTTTCATTAAAGATACATTAACATCACACCTCATCTGTCCTTTATCACTTTTAGCTTCTGAAACATTACAATATATGAATAAACTTCTTAAATCTTCTAAAAATTGTATGGCCTCATCGCTTGATGATATACAAGGCTCTGTTACAATTTCCATTAATGGAATTCCTGAACGATTATAATCTATTAATGAGTAATTAGAATAGTGATCCAATGACGCTGTATCTTCCTCTAGATGTAATTGATGAATTAAAATTTTCTTTTCATAATCAGGCATAACTATAGTTAAATAGCCATTTCTTCCCATTGGTTTAGTAACTTGAGTAATTTGATAGCCTTTTGGTAAGTCGGGGTAATAATAGTTTTTTCTATCAAACATTATTACATCTGGATTTGTACAATTAAGTGCCATAGCAGTTTTTAAAGCTAATTTACAAGCTTGTTTATTAACTACTGGAATTATTCCTGGTAGACCTAAATCAACTGCAGATACATGAGTGTTTGGTAGTGGTGTATATGTATTTTTTGAAGCTGAAAAATTTTTTGAATTTGTTAGAAGTTCACAATGAACTTCAAGACCTATAACTACTTTATACATTTCATCACCTTCCCATAACTTTTAAAATCTATTTTTTCTTCTATTTTATTTGCTATATTTAAAACTACATCATCTTCTCTTACTCTACCAGTTATATTTATAGCAACAGGCATATTATTAACCATTCCTGATGGAATTGTAATACTAGGATATCCGCCAAAATTACCAATTGCCATATGATTTTCAAGTATTAAATATTTATCTGATAATTTATCACTTGATGCTATAAAATCAGGAGCTACCCCACCACTTGCTGGCATTATAAGTGCATCATAAGTTCTAAATATTTCATTCATTTTATCAGTAATCATCCTTCTTACTCTACAAGCATTTAAATATAATTTTTCTTGATTTTCTTTTTGTAATATATATGATCCTAATACAAATCTACGTTTAATTAACTCTGAAAATCCTTCTGTTCTAGCTTTAAACATAATATCATCTATACTATCTGCTATTGGTCTTGGTCCAAACTGAATACCAGTTAAATTAGAATTATTACTAGTTGCTTCAGCACATGATATAGCCATATAAGTTGGATATATTGCTTCTAATAAATTAAGTGGAAATTCTACTTCTTCTACTACAACTCCTAATTCTTTAATTTTTTCTATAGTATCTTTAAAATTATTTAAAACACTAATTAATTCTTCATCAGATTTATCATAATGTTCTATATTACATACATCTTTAAAATAAAATAATTTTCTTCCTTTAATGTCATTATCTATTAGTTTAGAATACTCTTTATTATCATCTTTTAGACTTGTCATATCATAAGAATCATATCCTTTAATTATATCTGTTACAATACTTACATCACGAACACTTCTAGCAAAACATCCAACATGATCTAGGCTAGATGCAAAAGCAAATAAACCATATCTTGAAACTAAACCATAAGTAGGTTTAAATCCTACAACTCCTCCATATGCCGCTGGTTTCCTAATAGAATCTCCTGTATCAGAACCTATTGAAAATGGAACTATTCCAAGGGCTACACTTGATGCACTACCTGCTGATGAGCCACCGATTAATCTATTAGTATCCCAAGGATTTTTAACTATTCCATTATTTCCTGTTGTACCAGTTCCTCCCATAGCAAGTTCATCCATAGAGGTTTTCCCCACTAACACAGCACCACTATTTTTTAATTTTTTATATACAGTTGCATCATATACAGGAATATAATCTTTTAATATATTGGAACATGATGTAGTAAGTATCCCTTTTGTTGATATATTATCTTTTAAAGCATAAGGTATTGCATATAAAATCGAATTAGATTTTCTACATTTAAAATCATCTATTATAGTTACAAATGAATTTATACTATCTTGGTATCTATGAGCTAAAGAATTAGCATTATTAAATAACTCTTCTTTAGTTATATTTCCACTATCTAATTCTTTTCTTAAATCTGTTATTGATAAATCTTGATACATTATTCCACCACCTTTGGTACTTTTACTTGATCTTTACTAACACTTTTAGCATTCATTAATACTTCATCAACAGTTAGTTCGTCATTTTCTATAACTGCATCTTCTCTTAGTTCAACATCCTCATTAATAAATGGAAAAAACATAGGTTCTACATTACTTATATTAGGAATATTACTAATCAAATCCATTTGTTTTAATATAGTATCAAACTCTTCTTGTAATGTAGAATACTGACTATCTTCCATATCAAACATCAATTTATTTGCATATTTTTTTAACTTTTCTTTTTCTATCATAAATTCCTCCATAATATAAAAATAGCACTCTTCCCATAAAATATGGGACGAATGCTATTTCCGCGGTGCCACCCAAATTATCAAATTAAATTTGATCACTTTGATGTAATTTGATAACGGTTTACTTCCGAATTATCCTACTTAGTTTCAGATAATTAACTCATGGGCGTTACACAAAATTATTATATTGTTATCTTTCACCATACATAACTCGCTATAATATAATTTAGTATTTCGTATTTCCAATCTTTGTCGATGTAGAAATCATAACATAAATTAATATTAATTGTCAACCACATGAATTAAAAATAACTTGAAAGGAATAATGTTTTTTGACTAATTTAGTGATATTAAGGTAATCCTAGCATATCCATTACCACTTCTATCGATTCTAACTCCATTTTGCATACCAGAATTAGTTAAGTAGTTTGTGTTTATATGACCAGAACCGCCTCCGCCGGCAGCATTATGATTTTCTACAGTACTCCACCAAGCAGCAGTGCCACCGCACCAACCGCCTCCGCCTCCACCAGTATCGACATCAGTTTGACCATTTCCTCCTCTACCAAATCCTTGTTTGTTATTAGATAAAGTGTATGGTGAACATGATTGAGTACCACCAGCTTGGCTGTGATCAGGAGAAACACGTCCTTCCGAGTCTAACCAATGTTGTCCATTTCCACCAGTTAATCCACCTCCGGAACCTCCAATAGTAGGAGAGTTGAAAATATCATCAGATCCTCCACCTCCACCGGCTACTATTAATATATCATTTAAATTATTATTGGATTCTGTATAGTAGTTAAATAATTCGCCATAATTTGTGGTTGCTATATGTGTGGCTCCACCTCCGCCACTTCCGATAGCGCTTCCTTGATATGAACCACCCATTCCACCACCATTATATCCCCCATCTCCATTTTTATGAGTATTTTGATTATGTCCTAAACCTCCTACTGCAATGTATAAATTTGTGCCACTACTTAGTGAAATATTTCCATAAGAGTATCCACCCAAACCGCCTTTATTGCCCTTGTTACCATAGCTATCATCTTGTGGGTGACCTCCACCTTCAGCTCCCCATACTTCTAGTTTATATACACCATTACATCCAGTAGGAACTGTAAATGTTTCAACAGAACCCTTATAATCAAAATTCCAAACATAATTAATAGCATATGAACATTTAGGCTTTATAGTATAAGTTCTTCTATCCCAACCATCATTATTAACATGTGCTTCTTGTCTATTTCCTGCATTGTCATAAACCATAGCGTAGATTTCCCATGTTCCGCTTGAATCCATATTTACAGTATATGAATTATTTGTATAGCCAGAAATTGATTTTGAAGAAACAAAACTTCCATCCTTATATACATGTACCCATAAACTACTAAAATTAGTATCATTTCCTGTTACTGTTATATTTTGACCAATTTCATATGTTCCTTCACTTAAATTATAAGTTAAAGTTGGTTTATCCTTATCAATTTTAATAATTACTTTATTGCTCCAATCACCCACATTGCCTGCATTATCTACAGCTCTATAACATGCTTCATTTATTCCCGACCATGTTATTGCTTCATCTTGTGGTTGAATACCTCCAAAATTAGAGCAATCGTAAGACCATTCATAATGATTTATTCCAGATAAGCTATCTTCACTATAAAATCTTCTAGCAACACTTTGGTTTGTCCATGTATCGTTAGTATATGTTGTTCCTCCTATAGTATTAAGCCATAATCCTACAGAAGTTTTAGATGGGGCTTCTGTATCCATATGTATATGTTGTCCACCTGTCCAACCTGATACATTTCCTGCTATATCTATAACAGCAAATTTTTGGTTACAATTACTAAATCCATTCCATGGAGTCCATATTGCAGTTGTAGAAGTCGTTATTCCTATATCAAAATCACTATTTCCATCACTATTACCATCAGATAAAAATCTATCTATTCCTGATAATGAATCACTTGATTCTAACTTCATCTTATAATTATTCTTCCATGAATGTGTATTACTTCCTCCAAGATATGTAATATTTGGGATTGTTGGAGCTATTGTATCAACTGTTACGTTTAAATTATCACTACAAGTATAATTTCCTGCTGCATCTACTGAACATATTTTTATTACATTTACTTTATTTTGATCTAAATTTATATTAAATTCATATGTTCCATTTGAAGAAGTCGCTACCTGTTTTATTATATTATTATTTCTGCTTGTAATTCTTATATCTATTGTCGAATAAGCTTCTGCATTTCCAGTAAATCTTACATTACTATATCTATTTGTTATATTATCTGTATTGCTTATACCACTATCATAATTTCTATCTAATGATAAGCTTGGTTTTGCTGGTGGTGTTGTGTCTCTTTTAAAAGTTTTACATATAACACTACTTTGAACACCTGAGCCAGATATAACCTTAGCGCAATATTCTATATTTGTTCCATCTTCTTTATGTATAAATGTAGAACCTTGCGTAGATGGTGTATTTGTTCTACCATAATAATATACACTAATACCACTTGGTACTGTATTTGGATTAGTTATAGTTCCAGTAACATCTCCTATGTACCAACCATTTCTATTACTACCACTTAATTCTATTTTTATCTCTGGTACTATTATATCCATTAATCCAATTGTCTGTGTTGCCGAACCAGATAAATTTGTTCCATCATATGTTACTGCATATAAATATTTATTGCTTGTTGTTAATGTTGTATTATATGTTATTAATACTTCTTTATTATTGGTTCTATACCATACATTTGGTTCTATTTCTGTTGTATTTATATTACTACATGTACTTGGTGTATTTTTTGTTCCACAACTTTCTACTACTACTCCACTTGAAACAGTTCCAGATACTTGTGATTTAAAATAATAGTATGGTGTTTCTACATCAGTATTATTATATGTTATCCTATATGTTCTAGTTTGTGCCCATGTTCCACTTGGTGACTGATTTGCTTGTGTTATTGTTGGGTTTACTATTTTTGGTGGTATTACATTAGAACTCTTTTCTATTTCATTTAATGCATTATCTATACACTTTACTTTTACTGTATGTGTTCCTTCTTTTACATTTGAAAATATATTAGATAATTGATAATTTCCACCATCAATACTATATAATATTTCTTTTACTCCTGATAAACCAGTTTGATCTTGGCATGATGCTGATAATATTACCTTATTTGTATACATCTTTGTAATATTTATTTCGCCTATACTTGGTACTTCTTTATCCATATAATTTATCATTCCAGTTGATGTTGTTGATAAATTCGTTCCATCATATACTACTAGATATATTGTACCTGCATCAACTCCTCTTACATCTTTTGATCCTTCTACTTTTATTTTTATTTCTTTATTATTTGTTCTATACCATGTATTTGGTTCTATTTTTGTTGCATTTTTACTACTACAGCTACTTGGAGGATATTCTGTTCCACATTGTTCTACTATATTACCTTCTGTTATACTTGCTGCTACACTTGATTTAAAGTAATAATATGGATTTTCTATATTTTTATCATTTTCTCCTGTATTGAATTTTATTTTATATATTCTCCACTGTGCCCATGTTGTATTCGGATACCAAGATATTTGTGTTATTTCTGGTGGAGTGATTTTTGGTGGTGTTACCTTTTTATCTACTACGGTAACATTCCCTGCTACATCAGTACATTTAACACTTACATTATGTTCTTTATACTCTATATTTGTATAAACATATTTATTTGTATAACTACTACCATCTAAGCTATAAAGTGTACTAGCTACTCCAGACATACCATCACTACAGCTAGCTGATATTGTTATTTTATTTGTTTTCATTGGTGTTGTATATGTCAAAGTGGGTTTTGTATAATCTATATTATATAATTTTGTACATATACTATTTCCTACTTCTTCATCAAAATATCCTGTTGCACATATTATTAAATTTGTTCCTTCATTATCTAGTGTAGTCTCACCATTATAATAAATATCAGGATTACACTCATTTTTACCTATACAATATTTAAACTGGCCATATTCACCCACTATATTAAATCTTATTTTTTCATTTAACCAGTCTTTATTATTATCGTTTAATACATTTATTTTTATTTCTGGATAAAAATCTTTCTCAGTACATGAACCTGTATATCTAAATTCATAATTTCCAGTACTCGGTATATATCTATACATTACACATCCATCTATAACATCATTATTTCTTGGATCTATTATATCTTCATTATCTAAGTATCCAGCTAATTTAATTGTACTTATAGGTAGTGATTTAAATAATCTATTATATCCTAAATCATTATACACGCTATAATTATAAGCTGATAATTCTATACTATCTATAATTTCTTTATATGCTTTATTTTTTGCATTATTTGTTATATTTATAGTTATTGGTACTGATATTAATGCTATTACTCCTATTATAATTATTACTGATATTAATTCTATTAATGTAAATCCATATTTTGTTTTTCTTTTTAAAATATTCATTATATTTTTCATATACAATCTCCAAACTATCATTACAATAAGTATAACAAAAATAACTGAGTTTTTCAATAACTCAGTTATTTATTAATAATTCTCTTTTTTTAATTCAAAATAACTTTGTGAGTGACCACAAACTGGACAAACTTTTGGAGCTTCTAATCCGTAATGAACGTGTCCACAGTTTCTACAAATCCACATATTTTCTTGTGGCTTTTTAAATACTTGTTCATCTTTTATATTTTGTAGTAAAGCTTTGTATCTTTCTTCATGTTCTTTTTCTATTTTACCAACACTTTCAAATAAAAATGCTATTTGATTAAATCCTTCAGAACGAGCTTCTTTAGCAAACTTATCATACATATCTGTCCATTCATAATTTTCACCATTTAAAGCATCTAATAAGTTTTCTTCTGTACTTGGAATTTCTCCACCTTTTAATAATTTAAACCATATTTTAGCATGTTCTTTTTCATTACCTGCTGTTTCTTCAAAAATTGAAGCAATTTGTTCATATCCCTCTTTTTTTGCTTTAGATGCATAATAAGTATATTTATTTCTAGCTTGAGATTCTCCTGCAAATGCAGCCATTAAATTTTGTTCAGTTTTACTTCCTTTTAATTCCATTATTTTTTCCTCCTACAATCATGGCATATTCCTTCAAAAACTAAATCATGAGTTATTAATTCATGCCCTAAAGAAGATATTTCATTAAATAAACTTATCATCGAATCATTTGATATATCATATATTTTATTACATTTTATACAATAAAAATGAGAATGACTAGTAATATTACCATCATATCTATTATCCATATTAGGTAATGGAATATATTTTATAATATCATTACTTTTAAGACTAGCTAAATTTCTATAAACTGTTCCTAAACTTATATCTGGTTTAATTTTTTTTGCTTCGTTATATATCATATAAGCATTAGGATGAAGTTTACTATTTTTAACAATATTAAGTATTAATTCTCTTTGATAAGAATATTTCATATGCCTCCTAAAGTAGTAATCATTACTACTTATATATAATATATAGCATTTATAATAAATAGTCAAGAAAAAAAATAAAAATTTATTTTATCTTTCAGTTGTTAACAAATAGGTATATTAAAAATAAAATATGATTCTTTTTTAAGATTTAATATTTTAATAATAATTTGTATAATTAATGGCTTATTTGGAATAAAAGAAACGACTATCCACAATCTGGATGGAAGTGTAAAAATAAGAAAAACACTAAAAGTAACTGGTAAAGATCAAACGTATTTTGTAAATAAATTATTAAATTCTTAAGACATGGAAAAAGTTTTGAATAAACCAGTACCACAAAATAAGTCGAAACTAAAATTTGACTAGGAAAAAATTTTATGATAGAATGTATATAGATGTAAGAGATTGCATACAATAAAAAATGAGATACACTTGATATTTGCGTGTTAGGTGTTTCTCTATCCAAGGATTTATATTGAATGTAAGAAAACACCATACTCAAAGTTGAATAGGTGTTTTTCTTTTAGTCTTGATTGTAAAACTTTGTAATAACCATTACTGCTATAATTAGCAATACGATATATTCCATAATTTCCTCTCATAGGACATCACCTCTATTCTAGGTTGATAAACCAGTATGAACAGAGGAAAACACCTAACTATCTTATGTATCTCAATATGATTATATAATACATTGGAAAAAGTTTCAAGAAATTTTTTTTGAAAGGATTTTGTGACTTTGCCTGTGGGCAAGAAATATCCAAATAATGAAATACTAACTTACTGTTATAACAGATAAAAATGGTTATAAAAAGTATAAGTCAAATCCTGATAAAAGTGTAAATTATCTGTGGAGAAAAGAAACCATTGAAAGAATTTTTGAAGATTGCAAAGAACATCATAATTTAAGATTTACAAGAATTCGTAGATTACTCAAAAATGAGCAAAATACCACGATAATCTTTGTGTGTCATAATTTAAATAAATGGCGAATTGAAGATGGAAAAATTCTTCAAATAAGTCATTAATTATGCAAATTATTTTAAAATTTCAAAAAAAGAAGCATATTCTATTTTGAATATACCTCTTTGTGAACAACCTCGGATAAAAATTTATTTTATCTTTTGTTTTAATTCATAAAGTATATTTAAAGCTTCCATAGGCGATGTTTCAAGTATATTAATTTTCTTTAATTCTTCTTCAACTATAGAAGGACTTAAGTTATCTAAAGGTAGAGATTCCTGTATAATTATATCCCTACTTTTTTCTTTAGATTCATATACTTTTAATATATCTTCTGCCCTTTTAATTAAAGAAGATGGAAGAAGGGCTAATTTAGCAACATGTATACCATAACTCTTATCAACACTACCAGGTTTTATTTTATGTAGGAATGTGATATTTCCATTTTCTTCACGTGCTGAAACATGTATATTTTTAAGTCCAGATAAATTATTTTCTAAATCAGTTAACTCATGATAATGTGTTGAAAATAAAGTCTTACATTTTATAGTATCATGTATATATTCAATAATAGATTGAGCAAGTGCCATTCCATCAAATGTAGCTGTACCACGACCTAATTCATCAAATAAAATTAATGAATTACTTGTAGCATTAGATATAGCATTATTAGCTTCATTCATCTCTACCATAAATGTAGATTCACCACTTACTAAATCATCACTAGCTCCTATTCTTGTATATATTGCATCAAATATGGGTAACTCTGCACTACTAGCAGGTACAAAACAACCTATTTGAGCCATTATAACAGTTATAGCAAGCTGTCTCATATAAGTTGATTTACCAGCCATATTAGGTCCTGTTATTAGTAATATATTAGTATCATTATCCATTATTATATCATTTGAAACATACTCAGTATTAGTAAGAACTTTTTCTACTACTGGATGTCTATTATCTATTATTTTTAAAGATCTATCATTATTTAATTTAGGTCTTACGTAATTATTAGTACTAGATACATAAGATAATGACTGTAAAACATCTATTTCACTTATAACCTTAGATATATCTTGTAAATCTTTTATATATTCTTTTACTTTATTTCTTACATCATTAAATAAATTATATTCAAGCTCTATAATTTTTTCTTCAGCATTTAATATTAAAGCCTCTTTTTCTTTTAATATAGGACTGATATATCTTTCACAATTAGATAATGTTTGTCTTCTTTCATAACCATACTCATCTTTTACTAAATTAATATTTCCTTTAGATACTTCAATATAATAACCAAATACCTTATTATATCCAACTTTTAAATTTTTAATACCAGTTCTTTCTCTTTCTTCAACTTCAAACTTGGCAATAAATTCTTTACCACCTTTTCTTAAATCCTTAAGTTCATCTAATGTAGCATCATAACCACTTTTAATTAAATAACCCTCTTTTAAAGATATAGGTGGATTTTCATAAATACTTTTATCTAGTAATTCATATAAATCACTAAGAGAATCAATAGTCATATAAAAATCTAATTTAGTTAAAATCTCTTTTATTTTAGGTAATACTTTCAAAGATGATTTAAGTTGTAATAAATCTCTAGCATTAGCTGATCCAAAAGCAATACGACCTGATAACCTTTCTAAATCATATACTTCAGTTAATTGTTTACATAAATCATCAGTTAAAATAAATTCTTCTAATAATTTTTCTATACAATCATATCTTTTTTCTATTTCATTTTTATCAATTAAAGGATTTTCTATAAAATTTTTAAGTCTACGTGAACCCATTGCTGTTTTTGTTTTATCAAGTAACCAAATTAATGAATGAGTTCTTTGCTTTGTTCTTAAAGTTTCAGTTAATTCTAAATTTCTTTTAGTATGAATGTCCATTTTTAAATAATTATTATCTACTTTTACTATTGCCTTTTGTAAATGGGATAAATCTCTAAATTGTGTATAATTAATATAGCTTAATAAGTATTTTATAGCCTCTTTTATTCTTACATCATCAATTGATGAGTAAATATATTCATACTGTTTTAATTCATCAATATTTTCAAATATACTCATAGTTATATAATAACTATTTTTTAATATAGAATAAATATCTTTATCAAATGAATCTTTTAATACTAATTCTTTTATGTTAGCTGATACTATAGCACTTATTAATTTTGTTTTATTATGTTCTATTATTGTTGCATAAACTTCACCTGTTGAAATATCAGAATAAGCTATTACATAAGCATAATTAAAATCAAGTACACATCCTAAATAATTATTTTCTTTTTCATTTAAAGCTTCATTCATTATTGTACCACTTGATACAATCTGAATCATTCCCCTTTTAACAATACCTTTAGCATTTTTAGGATCTTCTAACTGTTCACATATACCTACCTTATATCCTTTAGATACAAGTTTATCAATATAAATACTAGCAGCATGGTATGGTATTCCACACATAGGTATCCTCTCATCTAATCCAGCATTTTTACCAGTTAGTGTAAGTTCTAATTCATGAGAAGCTAAAATAGCATCCTCAAAAAACATTTCATAAAAATCCCCTAATCTATAAAATACTATAATATCCATATTTTGTTTTTTAGTCTCAATATAATTTTTCATCATTGGACTAACTTTATTCATATCTACTTCATTAATAGTCATAAAACCACCTAGGCAATATTATAACATTTTTTACCAATTTTTTAAATAAAAAAATTGAGTAATTCGTACTCAATTTGTAATTTTTATATTATATTTATCCTATCTAATTTTATGTTTCTCAAGAAAACAATATGGTGGTTCTACTTTTTCAATAGTTTTAAAAGGTATCAATAACTTTTCATAATAAGCTACTTCATTATCAGTTGATAAATCATATGTTTTCTTTTCGACATTTATTTTTAGCCAAGGTATATAATCCACATCCAAAGAACATATTTCATTACCACTTTCATCATATTTTATCTTTTGAACAGTTATTTTTTCAAACACAACATCTTCAACCTTAATAGGCGAATTTTCCATAGTTTGATTTTCTATTTTAGAGCATGATGTAACTGACATTACTGTGGCTAAGCCTAGCATTGCTAATCCACCTTTTATTTTTAATTTTTTGCTTAAACCTTTAATATTAATATTTGATAAATTCTTCATAATTTCCCCCTCTTTCAATTTATGGCGTTTATATTACCATACTTTTTTTATTTTGTCAAATTTTATTTAAAAAAAGATAAGAACCACCCTGCACTGAAATGAAAGGCTTGTACTGAAAGCAGATTGTACAACCAAAACTCATTTCATTATTTTAATTTTTTTCTATATCATCTGTTTGATTTTCTATATATGCCTTTATTATCTCTTGTGTTACTATTTCCAATATTTTCTCATTCGAATCCTCTGCCCTTTGGCTAACTACTACGTCACAGGACAATGAATTTGTCTGCTAGTTCTAAAACAATTTTCAAATTACGTGCTTAAGCATGTGTCTGAAATCTAGAGTTTACTTTATAAAAATTAAAAAAACTAAGAAATATCAATCCTTAGTAATAATATTATTTTCTTAGTTTTTCTTCAGAATTTAATTCTTTTAAAAATTCATTATATTTGTTCATATAATTAGTTACTATATTTTTATCAATATAACCAAAATTAATTTTGATTTTACTTTCTGTAGTATTAGATACGACAACACCAGAAAATGATAACAAGAGAAGTGTTTTAACTTCTATATACTTGCTTACCCCAATTGTATCACTTGGTAAGAAATGTAATAAATCATTTAAAACTTGTTCAAATAAGACGCCTGAATGATAATTAGGTATTCCCAAATTAAGATGTTTTTCAAATTTAGTTTCAGGCACATAAATATCCAAAACGCACATTTTTTCTGAATTTATTTTGACAAAATTAAAATCCATTTTAGCATCCAATTTATTTGAATCACTTAATATTTGAGTTATATATTCCATAATTAAATTCGATCTAATAATTGCTAAATCTTGCGCATCTTTTTTTTTCATATTAAACCTATTAATTTAATTTTCCTTTAATTCCTTTAGCACCTTTTAATCCATTAAAGCTACTTAAAATATTAGTATCAAATGTTGTAACCTTTTTACTCTTATTCTTATAGTCTTTAATAGCTATAGTTATCATTTCATCTAATAAGTCAGTATAAGATTTCCCAGATTTTTCCCATAAATAGAATGATAAACTACCAGGAATTGTATTTGGTTCATTAATATATACTTTATTAGTTTTACCATCTACTAAAAAGTCTATTCTACAAACACCGCTTAAATTAAGTGCCATAAAAGCATCTTTAGCAATATTTTGTATTTTTAAAGTTGTATCACTATCAAGACGAGCTGGAATTATTCTAGAAGCACTAGCCATTCCTTTAGAACCATTTGGAATTTTACCTTTAACTTTAGAAGATCCTACATATTTATCTTGATAAGTTAAAAATTCTTTAGTGCTCATTACTTCTTCTAATACACTTGCTTCCATCTTTTCATAAGAGCCAAGCACACTACAGTTTACCTCTACTAAATTAGTAACTGCTTTTTCTATTACTATTTTTCTATCATAAGTAATGGCTTCTTCTATTGCCTTAAATAAATCTTTTTCTTCTTTAACGAAACTAATACCTACACTACTACCTAATGTTGCAGGTTTAACAATAACTGGATAGTCTAATTTTGAAACATCTTTTTTAATTTCTTCTTTATTTTCATAGTATTGATAATCAAAGAACCATACATAAGGAACAACTGGAATACCTACACTAGAAAATACTTGTTTCATTATAACTTTATCTTGTCCTAAACTTGAACCAATTATTCCACTTCCTACATAAGGAATTCCAACCATTTCTAAATATCCTTGAATAGTTCCATCTTCCATATTATTACCATGAACTATAGGTAATACTACATCTAAATCAGTTACAGTTTTACTAATTGTTCCTAAAGTTTTTAATATAAAACTACCATTTTTATTTACTAAAACTACCTTTTTAGCAAATCTTTTTAAATTATCAAAATCACGATATATATCAATATCCATAAGCATTTTACCTGTATACCAAGTTCTATCTTTAGCTATATAAATTGGATATATATCATATTTTTCAGTATCTAAACTTTTCATAGCTTGGACTGCTGATATAACACTTACTTCGTGTTCAACAGTAGGTCCACCAAAAATTACTCCTAATTTTATCATATTATTCATCTCCTACAAAACTTTTAATTATATTTACAGTTTGGCCAAGTCGTTCCAAATACGCATAATGACTACATCCTTCATAAGTTATAAGTGCTGCATCAGGAATCTTACTTTCAAGTTCACTACCTAAAGAAATATCTACAGCAGTATCTAGTGTTCCCCATATTAATATAGTTGGACATTTAATTTTAGTAACCATATCTGAAATATCAAGATTAACATGTAATACTAATATTTCTCTCATCATTGGAGTTGCATTTTTATAATCTGTTGATCCAAATCTTTTTTTAGCAAATTCTTCTAACTTTTCAGATTTAATTATTTTTTTAGCACTTTTAAGTATTTTAGTTTTAAGAGAATCCTTTTTTATCATTTTTTTAAAAGGACTAGCTAGACACACCAACTTAGAAACTTCATACATACTAGAATATAAAAGCGCTATTTTACCACCGAACGAATGTCCAACTAAAATAGGATTAGAAACATCTAATTTAGATAAAAACTCTTTTAGAAAATCTACATAATCATAAAGTGTCCATACATATTTTGGTTCACTACTTTTTCCAAATCCAGGTAAATCTAAGATAATTATTCTATGATTTAAACTAAAGCTATCTCCTAACATTTTCATCATTTCTATGTTTTGACCCCATCCATGAAGAAAAACCATAGGATTTTCTTTACTTCCGTAATCTATATAATTAACATCTACATCTTTAATTATCATATAATCACCTTAATTAATTATAGCATTAATTATTATAAAAATAAAGAATTAATATTCATTTATTTCATATATATTTGATATTTCTAAATTCTTTTTCAATTTCATTAAATCAGATTCATTAATATTAACTCTTACCTTTGAAATCATAATTCCACTTACATTTAAATTATTAGAATAGATTCTATATCCATTGTCAGTTAAATATTTAATATAATCACTTTTAAAATATTTAATATTTGTATTACAATTATTATATCTAAATATATATTTATTATAATTATTATTATACATATTATCCTTTGGCGTGATAAAAAGTACATTATAAGGAGAAAAATAAGTACAAAAATTATTTGTTGATATATTATTTTTTAAAACTATTTCATATATATTTGAACTAGTATCCGAGTTAAATGTTGGAATAGTACTCTCTTTTTTTATAGAAATTAAAATTAAAAACAATAACAATACACATATTACTTTCTTCATACTCTTCACCATTTATAATGTGTACAAAATTAATTAAAATAAACAAAAAACAAACCTAATGGTTCGTTTTTACATCATCTATATCCATACTTCTTGTATGTTTAATTGGTTCCCATACAAGATCTTTTTTAAATGCACATATAAAATTAATTGGAATCCATGTAAGCATAAATATTCCAAAGAAAATTATACCTGATAAAATATCTTTTACATTTCTTTTATTATATTTAACTACAAATATATTAAGGATAATACTTCCTATATAAGTTAAAATGAAGAATAAAATTCCATATGAATACATATATGAAAATAAATCATATAATTGAACATTAAATAATCTAAATAATACAAGTACTATAGTTAGAATTGTAGTTAAAATTTGGAAAAATGGTGCTGCAAACATAAGTAACATATCAAGACATGCTATATAACCAGTTTTTCTATATGTAGTAAATAATTTACCACAATATCTTTTAAAACACTGTATATTACCCATACTCCAACGTTTTCTTTGTTTCCAAGATGCTTTAAAATCTGTAGGTTGTTCATCATACGTTATTGCATCCTCTGCAAAAAATACTTTAATATTATTTAGAGCACATTGTGCTGTAAATTCTACATCTTCAGTTAAAGTGTATGTATTAAAACCATATTCATCAATAACTTCTTTTTTTATCATAAAACCAGTACCGTTTATAGAAGCAGCTCCTCCCATTTGCATACGAGCTTTACTAAAGAAGAAATTTTGAATCCAATAAAATACAGAATAACTTCCACTTATCCAGTTATCAGAAGGATTTTTACTATCTCTATAACCTTGAGCTACTTTATACCCTGAACATAATACATCATTCATTCTAGATAAAAAATCTGGATGAACAACATTATCAGCATCAAAAATAACATAAGCATCATAATCTTTATTTTTTAATTTATCAAATGTGAATTTTAAAACTTCACCTTTTGATTTTGTAGGAACTGTACATTTAATTATTTTAGCTCCTGCTTCGCGTGATACTTTTTCTGTATTATCAGTACAATTATTAGGTATTACATAAACATCATATAATTCCTTTTTATAATTTTGTTTAAGTAAACTTTTTATTAATGATGGAACTACCATTTCTTCGTTACGAGATGCTATCAAAATAGCAAATTTGTTTTTAGCTCTATGTTTTTTAATTAGTTTTTTATTCATATTCTTAAAACCAAATAAACCTGTAATAAAGAAATAAAGTGTATAAGCCATACATAATACAAATAAAATATAATATATAAACCTTAACATATTTCAACTCCTAAATCTAATAAATAAATTATAACACATATTATATAAAATACCAAATTATAATGTTTTTGTTTTAAAATCAACACTTAAAAATGGTTTATATGTAGTATCATTAAAATGTTCTTCATAAGTTTTGTTTGAAACTTCATATCCAAGTGAACTAACTAATTTAACAAATTCACTATATTTAACATTAAATTCTTTAGTCCCAATATTTTCTTTATAATAAAAGTCTTCACTAATTTTTTCTAACTTTACTAATTCTTCTTCATTACTAGATACTACATTATAATAAAATGAAACATTAGCTACATCATATAATGTATCATTTATACTAGGATTTTCATTTTTATTATTTATATAAAATATTTTTGGTATTTCAACTATAATTTTATCAAAATCAATACCTATTGAGGTAATGTATCTTGTATATTTTAACAAACTTTCTACAAAATATTTAACGCATCCTGTTGTATCTATACTATTTAGTATATCACTTTTTAAATATTTAATAGCATCATCATTATCACTTTCTAAATCTATTTTATAATATCCTTCATTTTGCAATTTATTTTTATAATTAATTAAATCTTCTTTATTCATAATAATCCTTTCTAAAATGGCATTTTAAAATTTCCATTTTTAAACTGTTTCATCATTACTTTCATTTGTTCGAATTGTTTTAAAAGTCTATTAACTTCTTCTACACTTCTTCCAGAGCCCTTAGCAATTCTTTGTTTTCTAGATGCTTTAAGTACTTCTGGGTGTTTTCTTTCATATGGTGTCATAGATAATATTATTGCTTCAACATGAAGTATATCCTTAGGATCTATTTTAATATTATTAAGTCCCATTTTTTTAGCTTGTGGTAACATTTTTAAAATATTTTCAAGTGGGCCTAATTTCTTTATTTGTTTAAACTGAACCAAAAAATCATCTAAATCAAATTTACCACTACTCATTTTTTTAGCACTAGATAAACTTTCTTCATCTATTACATCATTAGCATGTTCTATCATTGACATTAAATCCCCCATATCAAGGATTCTACTTGCCATTCTATCTGGATGAAATTCTTCTAATCCATCCATTTTTTCAGATACACCAATAAATTTAATTGGTACATTAGTTAAATGTCTTACAGAAAGTGCAACACCACCCTTTGTATCGCCATCTAATTTTGTTAATATAGCACCAGTTAATTCTAATGAACTATTAAATCCATTTATAACATTTATAGCATCTTGTCCCATTGTAGAATCAATAACTAACAAAGTTTCATCTATAGGTACTAATCCTTTAATATCTTTTAATTCATTCATTAATTCATCATCTATATGAAGTCTTCCTGCTGTATCTATTAAAACATAATCAAATTTATTTTCTTTAGCATAATTAAGCGCATTTGTAACAATTTCTCTAGGATTTTTAACGCCTTCACTATAAACTTCTATATTTAATTCACGACCTATTTGTTTTAGTTGATCTATGGCTGCTGGTCTATATACATCACATGCTACTAATAATGGTTTTTTACTATATTTTTTTCTTAATAATAAAGCAAGTTTCCCTATTGTAGTTGTCTTACCACTTCCTTGTAACCCAACTAACATTAAAATACTTGGATTGCCTTTAGTATATAGTGGTGCATCAGTTTCACCTAATAAACTGACTAATTCATCTTTAACTATTTTAATAAATTGTTCACTTGGTTTTAAACTTTTAGCAACCTCTGCACCTAAAGCTTTTTCTTTTACATTAGATATAAATTCTTTTACAACTTGGTAATTTACATCTGCCTCAAGTAAAGCTAATCTAAGTTCACGTGTTATATCAGAAATGTTTTCCTCAGTTATCTTTCCATAGCCCTTAATCTTATTTACAACATTTTGAAGTCTATCTCCAAGATTTTCAAACATATAATCACTCTTTCTAAAATTTCTTTATTAATTATAACATTAATTTAGAAATATGTAAAATAAAAAGGTCAAAAGACCTATTTAAAATATGTAGTTCTATCACTCCAAGAAGTATATAATCTAGATGGTACATTTATATAATTTTGTGGTTTTAACCATCCACTACGATATGACCAAAAATTATTAACATCAAATGAAGATTCTGATAGCTCTAAGTGTAAGTGAGCACCAGTTGTACAACTATCCCACGATTCTGTTCCACCCATAATTCCTATTACAGTATCTTTAGTAACAACTTGCTCTTTTTTTACATTAACTTTTCTTAAATGCCAATAAGCACTTATATATAATTTACCATTTATATTATGTTGTATGAATACCTTTCTTCCACCACAACCAGAATATGCATAATCAACGGTATATATTACTATACCATTAGCTATAGAATAAACAGGATAATCTATATATGCGGCACCATTATTTGACATATCAAGTCCATGATGAACAGTTCCTGATATTCCCTCTAATACTCTAGGACCAGCCCAAGAAGTTAAGTAGCCCTCTTTTAGTGGTCTCCACATTGTTGTATCAGGTGGTAAGACACTTCTAGCACAAGTTTCTAAAGTTTCATCGTCTTTACACTTCATATTAGTAAATAATTGTATAGAACTTTCAGCTAATTCTATTTGTTGTTCTATAGATAAAGCATCATCACTTAAACTTTCTAATTCTGTAGATAATTTAGATAACTCTTTATTAAGTTCTACTTGTTTTTGTTCTAATTCAGTAATTTTATTACTTAAATCTATCTGTTTTTGTTTACTAGATTCTATATCGCTTTTATAACTTTCTACTAATTCATTATTATAAGAAGTAAGTTGTTCTGCTATAGCAACTCTATATATAAAATCTGTAAAATCAGATGCTCCAAAAGCATATTCTAAGTAAGCAGATTCACCTGTTGAAATTTGATAAAAGGATAATATATTAGCAATTTCTTTTTCTTTTTCTAAAATATCCTCTTCTAATTTTTCTATTTCTAATTTTAAATTTTTAATTTCATCTTGACTATTAGAAATAGTAATTTCAATATTATTTATATTATTTTTTATTTTTTCTTGTTCTTCTTTTGTTAATTGTTGTTGATGCTTATTTTCTTCATATTTTGCTTTAAATTCTGCAAGTTCTTTTTTTACTTGACCAAATGTCTTTTCACTAGCATTAACCTTAGGCATATAAAAACTAAAAGCTAATAAAGATACCACCATAAACAAATTTATTATTTTTGTATAAAATTTCATAATTTCCCCCTTATTTTTTTCTAAAGAAAGTTCTAATAATATAAAAATCAAATATACAATAGATTATAAATAGTAACCAAATAAATACTATTTCAAATATTCCACTAGAATATATTTCTATAATGTTTCTTACACTATCTGGAAAATAAGTTTCTATAAAGTTTGATAAAAATTTAAGTGGGACATTATTAGATATAAAATTTAATATTCTTAAAAATATATCAACAGCTGCAATATAATAAACAAAACTTGAAAATTTCTTAAATATCATAACTAGTACTGCACCTAAAACGATTATTATTAAAACTACATCCATAAATTAACTCCTTAATTCTATATTTACTATATAACCATAGTAGTTAGAAAAATCTAATATTATTTTATTACTATACAAAGTTATTCTAATACTATCGTTATTTACAACATCATTATTATATAAAATTAAACAATTTTATAGCATAATAGAAAAAGTCCCGACAATGTCGGGAAAATTAACATGGAGTCATTGGTATGAAATGTTATCATTTGATGATATAAATAAAGTATCATATTATGTTAATCAGTGTGAAGTTTATAATTTAGATGTTAGAGAATTAAGAAATAGAATAAAGTCTAATGAATATGAAAGATTACCCATTGATACAAGAGATAAGTTAAGAAGCAAATATGAAATAAAAATAATAGATTTTGTAAAAAGCCCAATATTAATAAAAAATATTTATAATTATGATAATATTTCAAAAAAATTATTACAAAAATTAATTTTAGAAAATATAACATATTTTATGAAAGAACTAGGTACAGGTTTTAGTTTTATAGATAATGAATATAAAATTAAAATAGGTGATAGATATAATTATATTGATTTATTACTTTATAATTTCAAGTTTAAATGTTTTGTTGTAATTGAACTAAAAGTAACTGAGATAAATTCTAATCACACTGGCCAGATTCAAAATTATATGAATTACATTGATAAAAATATTAAATCGATAGATGATAATAAAACAGTAGGGATAATAATATGTAAAAAAAATAATCAGTATGTGATAGATTTTTGTAGTGATAATAGGATAATTGCTAGAGAATATGAATTAGTGTAATTATTAAATAACTATTAATGAAAATAAAAAATAGGATTTTTGTAAAAACAATGTGTAAAATAAATAAAAAATATGAATATTTTTTAAATAAAATAATATACTAAAAGTAGGTCATGCATTTACAAGTAACTTTACTTGTTCTAATGTGTACGCTAATGCTTTTTAGCGTTTAATATATAGGGGTACCCCACAAAAAAACATGGTTTTATCCATGTTTTTTAATAGCATCATTTAATATTCCTACAATATCATTTGAATATTCTAAATTATATTTATTAATTATATCATCTATTAATAATTCGCTATAATCAATACCTAATTTATCAGATATACTAATTTTATTGTTTTTAATATTTGATAAATATTCTTTAGTATAATCATTAGGAATTATTATCAAATCATAATCTTCTATGAATTTAATAAATTTATTCATTATTTCATTAGTTGTTTCTAAGTATTCAAATTTATCATTATCATAATTTGTCATTCTTAAAATATCAGGAATATTAATTTTATCTTTATTTAATCTCAAATTTAATTTTTTAGTTTTTTTCCCTTTTTTTATTGCTGATAATTGTGCAATATCACCAGTTATAGGATTTCTTGTAGTAGGAATTATTTCAACAATTACATAATTCATAAATATCACCTAGAAATAAGTATATCATAAATATAAAATAAAAAATACATTTTCATGTATTAATTATTTTTCTTAAGATTATCCATTGTTGCTTTATATGTATCTTTAATTGTGTCATCATATATAGTCATACCATATTTTTCTCTTAATCCAGCCCAATATACATATTTTGAATTATCACTAGATAATAATTCTTTAATTACACTAGATATTACTTTATCTTTAACTGAATCAAGTGATGGTTTATCATTTTGACTAACTTTATATATTATATGATAACCATAATTTGTTTCTACAGGAGTAGTTGTAAATTCACCAACTTTAAGATTAAGTGATGCTTCCCAGAATTCTGTAACTAATCCTGATTCGTTTGTGAAGTTTTCAATTAAACCACCTTCAGATTTAGTTTGAGTATCATCAGATTTTTCTTTTGCTATTGATATAAAATCATTTTCTAAGTCATTACTTTTCTTTAAAGTTTCAATTATTGAGTTAGCTTCTTCTAAAGCTTTTTTCTTAGCTTCAGTTTTTTCTGTATCACTCATACTATCAGTAGTATCAGGTTTGATTAATATATGTCTTACTGTATTTTCACCATATATATTTTTTTCATAGTATTTTTTAATTTCATCTTCAGTAATAACGTTTTCTTTTAAATATTTTTCTAAAACTGCTTCTTGCTTAGCATTATTTTTTAACTCCTTTAAGAATTCATCATTTGAATTATATCCATAATAAGATAAGAAAGATTGCCAATTTGATTTATAATAAGCATAGTACATATCATAATTAGATTGTGCTTCTTCTTCAGCACTTTTAATCATATCTTCAGTTAATTCTTTACTAGTAATGTAATCATCAACTAAACTTACTAATACACTAGCACCATATTTTTCTTTTAATTTATCAAAGAAATCATCTGCAGTAAATTGTTTATCAGTTACTTCTACAATAACTTCTTCTCCATTTTCAAGTTTTGGTGTGTTTTTACATCCAGTAAGAATAAGTGGAACACATAATAACAACAATAAATATTTTCCTTTTTTCATTTTCTAATTCCTTTCTTTATGATGTTTCCATCTTCAATAATTATAACAAAGTATGTTAAAAAAAACAATATGTTTTAACTTTATCACCAAAGTTTCACATAAAAAAATTATAAATTTTTTTCATAATAAGCACCAATTTTGAATAATACCATACAATAGAAGTGAAAAGAGAAAAAGGAGGCTGATTTACATGTGTTGCAATAATGGAATTTCAGGTGCTGCTATCGTTTTAGTATTATTTATTCTTTTAATTATCATACTTGGAGCTTATATCTAGGAGGTTTAATATGTGCTGTAAAAGTGAGGCTAAGGCATGCAATACAACAACAACTACAAATACTTGTAATACAAAATCTAATATTGACTACATAATTATAATAGTATTATATATATTGTTAGCTATTATAATCGGTGCATGCTTATTTTAAGGGGAATTTTTCCTCTTTTTCTTTTATTAAAAATATGTAAAAAGTATTTACAATATTCCTATAAAATAGTATAATTGTGGTATCAAGTGGAGCAAAGTGTAAAAAAGTGGGTGATTTTAATGTTCATGGGGGAATATCATCATACTATAGATGACAAAGGTAGATTAACTATTCCATCTAAATTAAGAGAAGAATTAGGGGATAAAATAGTTATTACAAAGGGGTTAGATGGTTGTTTATTTTTATACCCAACTAGTGAGTTTAAAAGTATCACTGAAAAATATAAAGAACTTCCAAATACAAAAGATGCCCGTAATTATTTAAGATTTTTTCTATCTGGTGCCATGGAAATAGAATTTGATAAACAAGGTAGAATAAATATATCTCAACCACTTATAAAGTTTGCTTCATTAGTAAAAGATTGTGTAATAATAGGTGTAAATGAAAGATTAGAAATTTGGTCTAGTGATAAGTTTGATAAATTCTTAGAAGATAACGAAGATTCTATTTCTGATATAGCAGAGAATTTATTCGCACAAAATTTAAAAATTTAAGGTGAGTTATGCATAAGAGTGTTTTATTAGAAGAATGTATTGAAGGTTTAAATTTAAAAGACGATAGTATAGTAGTAGATTGTACTTTGGGTAGAGCAGGTCATAGCAGTGAAGCTTTAAAGAAAATAAAAAATGGATATTTATATTCATTTGATCAAGATGAGGATAGTATTATAACTTCAACTGAAAAATTAAATAAAATATCAGATAATTTTAAAATTATTAATACTAATTTTGTTCATATAAAGGAAGAATTAAATAAATTAGGGGTAAATAATGTTGATGCTATAATGTACGATTTAGGTGTATCTAGCCCACAACTAGATGAAACTACTCGAGGTTTTAGTTTTCATAAAGATGCTCGTCTTGATATGAGAATGGATAAAAATAATCCAATAGATGCTTATTATGTTGTAAATAATTACACTTTAGATGAATTAATTAGAATATTAAGAAATTATGGTGAAGAAAAATATGCTACTAGTATAGCTCGAGGAATAATTAAAAATAGACCTATTACTACAACATTAGAACTTGCAGATGTTATTAAAGAAAATGTTCCTTTTAGCTATAAGAAAGATAAGCATCCTGCTAGAAAGACATTTCAAGCTATTAGAATAGAAGTTAATGATGAATTAAATGTTTTTGAAAAAAGTTTAACTGATGCTTTAGATTTATTAAATGTTGGTGGAAGAATTTGTGTTATTACATTTCATTCTCTAGAAGATAGAATTTGTAAAAATATATTTAAAAGTGTTAGTAGTGTAGATGCTAATTTAAAAAAATTACCTATAATACCGGATGAATATAAACCAAAATTTAAACTGGTTGATGTAATTGAACCAACAAGTGAAGAAATTTTAGAAAATCCTAGAGCAAGAAGTGCTAAATTAAGAATAATCGAAAGGGTAAGATAATATGAGAATAACAAAGGGAGAAAAAATGATTTATGTTTTAGGAATAAGCTGTTTATTATTAACAGTTTGTTTAAAAATATTTTTAGGCGCTAGTTTAGGAAACTTTCAAATGAGTAATGAAAAAATAAGATACAAGATATCAGTTGAAAAAAAAGATGTTGAAAGTCTTACTATGCAAGTAAATGAACTTACAAGCTTTGATAACGTTCAAAGTATTGTAAAAGATTTAGGTTTGGCGTATAATAATGATAATATAATTATAGTGGATGACTAGAGGTGAGAAAATGAAGAAGAAAGTATATAAATTTCCAGTTGTGGTTTTTATAATATTTTTTATCTTCATTTTTATTTTGTATTTACAATTTTTATATCTTTCATTATCTAAAAAAGTATATGGAATTGATATGAATAAATTTGCATCTAATAGAAACACAATATCTTCAACACTTTATTCAAAAAGAGGAACTATTTATGATTCTGATGGTAATATACTATCAGTAGATGTTTCAAGTTACACAATTGTAGCTTACTTGGATGAATCTAGAACAGGGGATTCTACAAAGCTATATCATGTAAGTGATAAGGAAGCTACGGCCTTGGCGCTTTCAACAGTTTTAAATATGTCTAAAGAAGAAATACTATCGTATTTAAATCAAGATTTATATCAAACTTATTTAGGTGCAAAAGGAAAAAATATAACAGAAACAACTAAGAAAAAAATAGAAGATTTAAATCTTCCTGGTATAGAATTTGAAGAAAGTTATAAAAGATATTATCCTAATGGTGATTTCGCATCTTATATAATTGGGTATGCTAAGACAAAAAATTATTTAAGAGTTACAAATAATAATGAATATGATTTAAAAAAAATATTAAAAACTTTAATAGGAGATTATACTAATTTAACATTTAAAGTATATTCTAAAGATTATTTTGACTTAAGTGTAGATGGGGTAATAAACACAAAAGATATAGGAACAACAACATTAGAAATATATACAGATGGCAAATTATTAGATGATTGTGTAATAGAGGTTACTGATGATTCTACATCTGCTAAGTTAGAATCAAAAATAATAGGTGAACTAGGTGTAGAATCAAAGTATGAAGATATATTAAGAGGTATTAATGGATATACAGTTTACCAAGCTGATAGATATGGATACAAAATACCAAATACTAAAGAAACAACAGTACTTGAAGAAAATGGTGCAAATATTTATTTAACTTTAGATTCTAATATACAAAGAATTTTAGAAACTGCTGTAGATGAAGCCGTAGAAAAATATGAACCAGAATGGTTTACTATAAATATAATGGATGCTAAAACAGGTGATATTCTTGGAAGTGCTTCTAGTCCATCTTATAATCCTAATGATTTAAGTACAATAGTTAACTATGAAAATCCACTTACCTCATTTGTGTATGAACCAGGTAGTGTAATGAAAATATATACATATATGTGTGCCATAGAAAAAGGAACCTATAAAGGTGATGAAACATATAAATCTGGTGTAATTGATATAGAAGGAACTAAAATATATGATTGGAACAGAGTCGGCTGGGGAGAAATTACATATGATTATGGTTTTGAAAGATCAAGTAATGTAGCTGTTTCATATATAATGCAAAATTTTTTAACTCGTGAAGATTTGCATCAATGTTTTATAGATTACGGATTTGGTGCTAAAACAGATATAGAACTATCACGTGAATTAATTGGTAATATATCATTTACTTATCCAGTTGAAGTTGCAGCAGCCTCATACGGTCAAGGTATTTCGACAACTCCAATCCAACATTTGCAAGCATTATCTATAATTGCTAATGATGGATATTTAGTAAAACCACATATTGTTAAGAAAATCGATAGTGATGGAAAAATCACATATGAAAGAGAAGTTACTAAAACTAAAGTTGTATCTAAAAGTACTACTGATAAAATAAAAGAGTTAATGTATAATACGGTTAACGATGTAGCTGGTAATGCGACAGGAACAGGATATAGAGTAAATGGTCTTGATTTAATGGGAAAAACTGGTACTGCCGAAATATTTGAAGATGGATCTTATTCATCTAGATATATATATTCATTTTCTGGTATATTTCCTAAGGATGACCCTGAGATAATTATATTTTTGTCCATGAAAAGACCAAACATTAATTCATCAAGTACAATAAGAATTATAGGTCAACCTGTTATAGAATCGATTGCTAAATATAAGGGTTTAATTAAAAGTAATAATTCTAATAAAAATAATAAGTATGTTATAAAAAATTATATTAATAAAAATACAAATGATGTAACACTCGAATTAAAAGAATTAGGTTTTGATACTGTAATATTAGGAGACGGGGATAAAATAGTAAAACAATATCCAAGTAGTGGAACTGAAGTTATAACTAATGACAAAGTTTATTTAGTAACAAATAATAATGTTACTATGCCTTCACTTATTGATTATTCAAGAATAGATGCAATATCAATTTTAAATTTACTTAATATTAATTATGAGATTGAAGGTTATGGTTTTGTTACTGAACAAAGCGTTAAAAAAGGTGATGTATTACCAAGTACAATAAAAATAACCCTTAAACCAAAACATAATTTTGATTGAATATATTATACAAAAAAACTACCATCCGGTAGTTTTAATTTTATAAATAACAATTAAGCGGCTTTTTTTAAAGATCTTAATTCTCTAGCACTCATTCTAATAGTTTCACCATTATCAAGCGTTACTTTTTGTAAGTTTGGTTTTCTTGAATGTTTAGTAGCTTTACAAGAGTGAGATCTTAAGTTACCAGATAAAGGTTTTTTACTTGTGATTTTCTTAGCCATAAATTCCTCCTTGTTTACTTCTGCTAATTAATTTTACTATATTATTGTAAATAAGTCAAATAATTTATTTAAAAAAAGTTAAAAATATAGTAAAATGATTAAAAGGAGTGATAGCATGAATTATCCAATTTTTATAAAAACTGAAAACACGTTACTATCAAGTTTAATCAAGATTGATGATTTAATTAATTATGCTATCAAAAATAATATAACTACTCTTGGTATTATTGATGATAATATGTATGGGGTATTAGAATTTTATATGAAATGTATGAAAAATAACATAAAACCAATAATTGGTTTGGAAGTGGCGGATGTTATACTTTATGCAACAACATATAATGGATATATAAATTTGTGCAAAATAAACACCATAAAATCAAAAGATGATATTGATATAAATGTATTAAAAAAATATAAAGATGATTTAATATGTGTTATTCCTTATGAAAATGTTAATAAATATGATGAATATAATTTTTATAAATATGTTTTTAAAGGATATGAAAATTTAGATCAAAAACATAAATTAACAGGGGATACAATATATTTTAAAAGGGTTTATTATTTAAAGAAGGAAGATATAGAATATTTAAAATATTTATATGCCATAAAAAGTGGGATTTTAGCTAATGATATAAATATTAATACAACTAATTACATTGATGAATATAAACTTTATTTAAATGAATCTAATACTAAAATATGTGATTTATGTAATGTTATAATACCTTTACATCAAGATTTGATTCCAGTTTATGAAACTTTAGATAATGATTCATATCTATATTTAAAAAAATTAGTTAAAGATGGATTAAAAAGAATCTTTGGAAGTAGAGTGGAAAAAAAATATATAGATAGAGCCAAATATGAATTAGATATAATAAACAAAATGGGATTTTGTAACTATTTTTTAATAGTTTATGATTATGTTAAATATGCAAAAGAACATGATATTATGGTGGGTGAAGGTCGTGGATCTGCATCAGGAAGTTTAGTTGCATACTGTCTAGATATTACTACAATTGATCCTATTAAATATGATTTATTATTTGAGCGTTTCTTAAATCCTGAAAGAATTAGTATGCCAGATATTGATATTGATTTTGAATATGATAAAAGAGATTTGGTAATAGAATATTGTATTAAAAAATATGGAGTTAAGAATGTAGCGCCTATAATTACATTTGGAACACTTGGAGCTAAACAAGTTTTAAGAGATGTAGCTAAAAGTATGGGAATAAATGGTATTGAAAAACTACTTAAATTAATAGATACAAAAATATCATTAATAGAAAATTATAATAATAATGAAATTAAAAAATTATTACAAGATCCTACTTTAAAAAAATTATATAAGGTATCTATAAAATTAGAAGGAATAAAAAGACATCCTTCAATTCATGCAGCTGGTGTTATAATATGTAATAAAAATCTTGATAATATACTACCTCTTATTTGGCATGATGGATTTTATATAACTGGTTATTCTATGGAATATTTAGAGGATTTAGGTTTACTAAAAATGGATTTTTTAGCTCTAAGAAATTTAAGTCTAGTAAATAAAGTCATAAAAGAAGCTAATATTGATTTTAAGAAGATACCACTAAATGATCCTAAGGCTTTGGATATATTTAATACTGATACTACTGGGATATTTCAGTTTGAATCTAGTGGCATGGTAAAGTTTTTAAATAAGTTTAAGGTTACTAGTTTTGATGATATAGTTTCAGCTATTGCTTTATATAGACCAGGGCCTATGAATAATATAGATGCGTTTATTAAAAGAAAAAATAATATAGAATCTATTACTTATATAACTCCTTCTATAGAACCAATATTAAAAAGTACATACGGAATTATAATATATCAAGAACAAATTATGCAAATAGCTTGTACTGTTGCTGGATATAGTTTGGCTGAGGCTGATATTTTAAGAAAAGCTATGAGTAAGAAAAAAGAAGATATATTAATTAATGAAAAAGATAAATTCGTTAATAGAAGTATTAATAATGGATATTCTAAAGAAGTTGCAATTTCTTTATATGAATTAATATTAAAATTTGCAGAATATGGATTTAATAAAGCACATTCTGTAGCGTATGCTATGTTATCATATAAAATGGCTTATATGAAAGCTAATTACTATACGATATTTATGAAAAATTTACTTTCTATGGTTATAGGAAGTGATATAAAAACAAATGAATATATAAAATCTATTAGTATACCTATAGAAAAGCCAAATATTAATTTAAGTTGTAGTGATTATATAATAGATAATAATAAAATAATATATCCTTTTACAAATATTAAAAATATAGGTAGTATAGTATCTAATTATATAGTAGAAGAAAGAAAAAAGAAAAAATTTGAAGATATATTTGATTTTTTTAGTAGATGTTATGGTAAAATAGTAAATGAAAGTGTTATTAATACTTTAAATAAGGCTGGATGTTTCTTAAGTTTATTAAATGAACATACACTTGATTATAATATGGAAACTCTAATTAATTATAGTGATATAGGTTCTTTACTTTCTGATGATTTAAAACCTAATATAATAAATGTTTCTGAATATAATAATATTGAACTACTTAATAGAGAGTACGAAGTATTAGGATTATATTTATCTGGTTTTCCAACTATCAAGTATGAAAAAAAGGATTATATAAAACTAAATGAGTTAGAGAAAAATTATAATAAATTTATAAAATGTGTAGTACTTATTGAAAAAGTTAAAAAAGTAACTACAAAAAATAATGAGATAATGTTATTTATAACGGCTACAGATGAAAAATCAAGTGCTACATTTGTACTTTTTCCAAAAAATTATACTGAAGTATTACCTAAGAGTATATATTTTATAAGTGGTAAAGTGGAAAAAAGATTTGATAGTTATCAGGTTGTTATAAATGAACTAAGGAGGTTAGAATGAAAAAAGGTTTTACGTTAATAGAACTTATTGCTGTTATAATACTATTAGGAGTACTTGGTTTAATTGCAACTGTAAGTGTAACAAATGTTATAAAAGAAAATAAGGAAAAGGCTTGTAATATACAGTTAAATAATATTATATCTTCTGCTAAGGCTTGGGCTAGTAAAAATACTTTTTCACTTCCAACAACGGAAGGTGAAACTGTAGTAATTACTATTCAAGATTTAAAAGATGCAGGATTTTTAGACGATAGTATAATAAATCCAAAAACTAATAAAGAATTTAGTAACAGTACAGAAATAAGAATAAAACGTGTATCAAATAATTATACTTATGAGTTAGGGGTTGAATGTTAATGAATATAATTGATATTGGTGTTGTAATATTTATATTATTCGGTTTTATATTAGGTTTTAAAAGAGGATTTACTAAAGAGGTAGTAAAAGGTTTAGGCTTTATTATAGTTATAGTACTTTCTTACTTATTAAAAAATCATTTATCAGTATTTCTATATGAACATTTACCATTTTTTAAAATTGGAATATTAAAAGGTGTAGAGGTACTTAATATTTTAATTTATGAGGTAATTGCTTTTATAATATGTGTTATTATACTAAGTATAGCTTTAAAAATTTTAATAATGGTTTCTAGTGTATTTGAAAAAATACTTAATGCAACTATTATATTAGGTATTCCATCTAAAATAGCAGGTGGTATAGTTGGTATAGTATATCATTATATTTTAGCTTTTGTTATCTTATATATTTTAACTTTAACATGTTTTAATTTTTCTATGGTAACGGAATCAAAATTAAGACAAAACATAGTAAATAATACACCTGTTTTATCTAATATTGTTGATTCATCAGTAAATGTTATAGAAGAATTTATGTCGATTAAAGATAAATATGACGATAAAACAATATCAGAAAAAGATTTTAATTATCAAACTATAGAAATATTTTTAAAGTATAAATTACTTAAAACTTCATCTTTAGAAAAACTTATTGAAAGTGGTAAAATAACTGTATTTGATGATTATTATACATTAATAGAAAAATACAAAGGAGAATAGTTATGGAAATTAAAAATGAAGAAGAATTCAACAATTTTATAAATAAGGATTATGTTTTAGTTGATTTTTATGCTGATTGGTGTGGGCCATGTAAGATGTTATCACCTATAGTAGAGTCTTTAGCTACATCTAGAAGTAATATAAATGTAGCTAAGGTAAATGTAGATAATAACAGTGAAATAGCAAGAAGATATGGAGTTATGTCTATTCCAACACTTATTTTGTTTAAAAATGGTGTATTACAAGATAAAAAAGTAGGTTTTACACCTTTAGAATTATTAAATGAATGGATTAATGATTATAGATAATGCAAAGATATTTTAGTAGTAAAAAAGAAAATAATTTATTTACACTTTCTAGTAATGATATGTATCATATTAAAAAAGTTATGAGAATGAAACCTAATGATACTATAGAAGTTGTTTATGATGAGTCTTTATATATATGTACACTTGATAGTGATTATAATGTAGTTATATCTGATAAAATTAATAAGGATAATACTAAAACAAAACATATAACACTTTGTATTCCACTTTTGTCTGATCAAAAATTTAGTTTTATATTACAAAAAGCAACAGAACTTGGAGTAGATGAAATTATACCTGTTATGACAAATAGGAGTATTGCTAAAATAAATGATGTAGATAAAAAACTAACTAGATGGAATAGTATTTGTAAAGAAGCATCAGAACAGTCTAAAAGACTTGATATACCTAGTATTAGTACAATTAAAAAAATAGATGATTTATCTATTTCTGGACTTAAAATAGTTTGCAGTACTAAGGAAAACTTAAAAACTATTAAAAATGTATTACAAAATAATACAAATTGTGATAAAATGGTACTGATGGTAGGTCCTGAAGGTGGACTTGAAGATTTAGAAGAAGAAAAATTAGTTAATTTAGGCTTTATACCAGTTACTTTAGGTAAAAATATATTAAGGGTTGAAACTGTACCAATATATTTACTTAGTATAATAAATTATTTAGAGTTGGAGTGATAAAATGGAATTAGTATATATTATAACACTTATAATAGTTGTTATTGTTTTAATTATTTTAGTTGCAACATTAATGCCAAAAAAAATAGCACCAATTGAAAAGACAATAGATGATGTTAAAAATGAAAAAACTGATATTGAAAAAGTTATCGAATCATTAGAAACATCAAGTAATGATCGCGTTATGACTACTTTTGAAGAAGAACAAGAAGCTAATGCAATTATTAGTTATCAAGAGTTAGTTGCTGCTGTTAAAGAAAAAAAAGCTTCGATTGAAAAATCAAAAGAGCCAAATCAAAATTTACTTAATGAAGTAACTAGAGTTATAGAAAACGCTAAAAAAGATTCTATAACTGTACCAGAAGTGGAAGTTCCAACTCAAACTGTAAAACCAAAATTCAAAAATAGCGAATTTATATCTCCTATATTTGGAAAAACAACCAATAATGATGAATTTTTAAAAGAATTAAAGGATTTTAGAAGTAATTTATGAAATTCTATATAATTAATTTAGGCTGCAAAGTAAATGCTTATGAATCAATGGTTATGAGTGATTTACTTACAAATGCTTCTTATATAAAAGGTAGTATTGATGATGCTGATATATACATTATCAATACTTGTTGAAAATCAGGCGGGCGTTCTTTCAAAGATTTCGGGACTTTTCTCTCGCCGAGGTTTTAACATCGACTCACTCGCAGTAGGTGTTACTCAGGAACCGTCGGTTTCCCGAATCACAATCGTTGCAAACGGTGACGAGTACATTGTTGAACAGCTTGAAAAACAGCTAAACAAGCTCATTCCCGTCATCAAGGTAAAAAGGCTTAACGAGGGCGAATTTATCAGCCGTGAGCTTGTTTTAATCAAGGTTCACTGCGCCGCCTCAAAAAGAGCCGAAATTGTCAAAACGGTTGAAATTATGCAGGCGAAAATCGTTGATGTATCCCCTTCGTCAGTTACCGTTGAGTACTGCGAATGTGCAAGCCGCGTCAACACGCTTGTTGACTTACTCAAGCCTTATGGTATCCGTGAGATTGTAAGAACAGGTACTGTTGCCATTGACAGAGGCACAGCTTCGGTTTCCGTTTAATCTTACAGTTAGCATATATTTTAATTTATATGCCGCGTTTGCGGTAAGGAGGACTTTAATATGAAAGACTACACAAAAAACATGACAGCACCAATCTACTATCAGTCAGATTGCAACCTTGACCTTCTCAAGGGTAAGAAAATTGCTATTATCGGTTACGGCAGCCAGGGTCATGCACACGCTCTCAACCTCAGGGATTCAGGTTGCGATGTAATCGTCGGTCTTTACAAAGGCAGCAAGAGCA
>ERZ859923.251-NODE-251-length-38179-cov-7.168162_pt1 | contig 38179 bp, 40 predicted proteins | sample MGYA00510116_ERZ859923 | MGnify/ENA primary metagenome ERZ859923 (study PRJEB30046, sample SAMN00715168) | human gut metagenome | study: EMG produced TPA metagenomics assembly of the A metagenome-wide association study of gut microbiota in type 2... | reverse complement strand
ACAGTCCCGGCTTGATGCAATTTGCCAATCGTAACCCCCCAGAACCACCCTACACAAGGAAACTCATGTCACCCACAAACCAGCATTTGCAGATATCTTATCCATAAAAAGTGCAGGAACCCAACCAAAGATTCCTGCACAAAAAAACACACTTGTGATCCATTATCTCCCTACGTTGGCATTATCCAAATCAGGTTCCGGGTTAAAGCGTCCGCTTACTCTCAGCCCGCCTGTGCGAGCACCCCATTTTTTTGTTTTCCACATCACTTTTGTGATGGTCTTTTTTATAACAGCTTTATTATACACACTTGTTCCCAAAATGCAAGTTTTTTCTACATAAATTGCTGTTGTCATTGCCATATTTATGGCAACTGCATGTGTCGTGAACCAATATCCTCGGCAACTGTTTCCAGCCTGTCTTGCCAAGTCTTCTGGTACCCACATCTTTATTAGGTTACGCACCTTTGTTCCCGGCTTTTTTCATTGATTTACAATTTCGGTTTACGTTTACCATTTGGGCTTCGATTTGATTTGCAATCTTACCCACCTAATCGCCTTATCAAGTTTCTGTTCGTAGGCTCAAGAACTTTGCTACACCACTTCCTCCATCCATACCGTTACCGATACCGACTTGTGGTTCGCTACACTTGACGGTAAATACCCATGACTGGACTTGCACCAGCAAGATTAGCGCCATGCTCGGCACACAAAATAAAAGTTGTCCATAGTTTTTTCCTATGGACAACTTCAAAAATTTAAAATCGTATTTTATGTTTCTAAATCTCTTCCTTTGCCAGTCAACAAATGTATCCAGACAATCAGATCTGACTACTTGTATGATAAAGTTCCGCAAAATACGGATCTGATTTCATCAGTTCCTCAAAAGTCCCCTGACTGGTAATTTTACTATTCCGAAATACAATGATCTTATCAAAAGCTGCAATAAAATTCAGCCTGTGGGCAATAACGATCATCGTCTGATCTTTTAACCGATCAAGAACTTCCTGCATAACTGCCTCTTCTGTTAAATTGTCAAGCGCCGATGTGGCTTCGTCCAAAATAACAAGTTCCGGATCTTCAAACCACAATCTTGCAAGTGCAAGCCGCTGTTTTTCTCCGCCCGACAGACGCGTGCCTTTTTCACCGATCTGCGTATCCAGTCCCTTGGCAGAATCGCGAACCAGACAGGAAAGATTCACCTTTTCCAGTGCCATCATAATCTCATCGTCTGGGACATTTCTGTCAAATAAAATATTTTCTCTGATCGTCCCATCAAAAATCGGAGAATCCTGGGATAAATAAACAATTTTGTCATAGAACTTATCAAGGCATAGATCTCTCAGTTCCACTCCTCCAACCTTGATCTGACCTCTGTCATACTTTAGAAATCCCAAAAGAATTTTTATCAGTGTCGACTTTCCTGAACCGCTCTCACCGACCAGGGCAACTTTTTGTCCTCTTGTGATTGTAAATGCCACCTCATCCAAGGCCGTCTTTTCTTCATATTCAAAGTGAAGATTCCTGACACAGATCTCACCTGCATTTCCAGCCGGAATCTTGCCTTTCTGGAGCTGCTCGTCATTTTTTAACTCCAAAAACCGGACAAATCTTGCATAAGCTGACTTATCCAGCTTATATTGCACATAGATCACATTGAATATTGCGATTGGGACATACGCATTTTCCACCAGCGAAATCAGTGCCACCACTTCGCCCGCCGTGAGATTTTTGCTTTTCCATGCATAAAATATAATCCCTATATTTAAAAATGCAACCATCCATGCAAATATCGTAAAAAAAGCCTCATGGATCAGATTCATTTTTACTTTTGAAGATACGATCTCCCTTTTTGCATCATCTGCTTTCCTGATCTCATTCGGAAACTGCCTTTCCACACGGAATATGACCAGTTCCATAAATCCGCGTATCAGATAATGATTTAACATTTCCTCATGATTAAGGACTTTCTCTTTCATTTGCATCAAAACTTTCAGCAATACATTCGACACTACAAAAACAACCAGATATCCGCATAATTCAATAGAAAAGAATTAAATACCCCAGGCACGAGACAGCCAGATGTAACTAATAAGTTATGATCGATCACAGTGGTAATATTACATCAAAAACCGTTCCTCCAGACGGATTTGATCTGACTGCAATACTGCCATCATGCACTCTCACGATTTCACGGACAAGCGCAAGTCCAAGTCCTACACCGCCAAGTTCCCGGCTTCTGGATTTATCCACACGAAAGAATGGTTCAAACACGCGTTCCCTGAGTTCCTCAGGGATTCCGTTTCCCGTATCCTCCACGGACAGATAAACATGTTTTTCCTTCCGGTATGCAGTTACTGTAACCTGTCCGCCCGAATGATTATATTTTATGGCATTCTCAACAAGATTGTATACCAGCCTGTAAATAAGAATGTCACTTCCAACCATCGTTATATTTTTACATTTTCCAGTAAGTTTTATGTTTTTTTCCTGTGCAAGAGGATCCAGATCTGCTAACACTTCATCAACAAGCGCGTCAACCATAATTTCATCATCCCGTCCCACAGTCTGGAGTTCACTCATATCAAGGAGCGTTTTTACCATTTTACTGAGTCTTCCATTCTGCTCGGTAACCATCTTTATTGTCTGCAATGTATCAGCATCATTATCCGGATGCCGTGTAGAATTATAAAGATCAAGCTGTACCTGCATCAAAGATAATGGCGTCCGCAGTTCATGTGCTGCATTTGCGGTAAATTGCCTCTGTATCTCAAATGCGTCCGAGAGACGTTCAAGCATCTTATTATACGAAACGCTAAGCTGGTTCAATTCTTTAACTTTATTTTCTTCTATTCGTGAAGCTGCCAGATTTTGCGCCCGTACTTCTTCAATTTTATCAGAAAATTCACGGATTGGTCTGAGTGCATGCCCACTTATAAAATATGTAACTACCCCGCCAATAAGAGCCAATATGGCTGATATCAGCAGACTGTTTTTTTTGTAATCTTCCTTATTATTATATGCCTGGATAGAAAAATCATTGGCAAACTCATCCCACTTATCATCTGGAATGCTGATATATATTTCATCCGTATCCTCCCCGTTATCCTCTCCCTGGGCATCCACAGTCTCCTGCAGGGAATCGATATAATACACGCCATTTTTATAGACAAACATCGTCAGACATCCACATATAACTGCAATATATACTGTAATGATACAGGTAAGCCTCCACTGCAGTGATATTCTTTTCATCGTTCAGACTCCTCCCGTATTTTATATCCCTCTCCCACCTTGTTTAAAATCGGATCATATCCAAGTTCAGCCTTAAGCTTTTTCCTAAGCGAAGACATGTGTACTCTGATGGCACCACTAAAGCTATCCACGGATGCATCCCAGACATGTTCCATCAATTCCTCCTGACTTACCGGTCTTCCAGGATTCAGAAGTAAATATTCCAAAATGCCATTTTCTTTTCTTGTCAGGGAAATCATTTTCCCTTTTGCATATGCCTCACGTCTTACCGTATCGAACTTTATCCCACCACTTTCCAGACACACATCTTTCTGCACAAATTTTCTTCTTGTCAGACTTCTGATACGCGCCTCAAGTTCCTGCAGATGAAATGGTTTTTCCATATAGTCATTTGCCCCTGCATCCAGTCCTTCAACCTTATCCGCAATCTGCCCTCTTGCAGATAATATAAGAACCTTTGTCTCCTCATTTCTCTGTCTGAGTTCCTTTAAGATCTCCATTCCATCCATACCGGGCAGATTCAGATCCAGAACGATCAGATCATAATTCTCCGTCAGGACACTTTCAAAAGCCTCTTCCCCATCATAACAGGTATCCACCTCGTACCCTGCATCATACAGCCGTTTTGCAACCATGTCACACATTTGTTTCTCATCTTCAACTATCAATAATCTCAAAATTCATTCACCTGCTTCTTAACACAAATTTTACAACAGCTATTGTATAATACTAACATCAGCTGGTCAATAAATACAACAAATGAAAGGAGTAAAATATCTTGAAGTGCAAAAAAATCTATCAGTCGATCCTGCTCATCTCAGGTATCACCATGATAAGTTACGGTGCGGTCAGAGGAGAAGCAGCTGTCGTGCTCGGTAAAGCAATAAAATTATGTCTGGAGTGTGTCGGAATTGGATAAAAAAAAGAATTTTCTATCAAAAAAAATAGCTGTACTACGCGGATGGATACAGGCAGCTGCCACACTGCTCACGAATATCCATATTCCTAATTTATGGAAAGGAAAAATATATCAGGGCAGCGTAAAAAACGTATGTGTACCAGGATTAAATTGTTACTCCTGTCCGGCGGCAACAGGAGCATGCCCAATTGGCGCTTTTCAGGCGGTTGTTGGTTCATCAGGATTTAAATTTTCATACTACATAACCGGATTTTTTATTTTACTCGGTGTAACACTCGGAAGATTTATATGTGGTTTTCTGTGTCCGTTTGGATGGTTTCAGGATTTACTTCATAAAATACCTGGGAAAAAATTTTCTACAGCCCGGCTCAAACCGCTGCGCTATTTAAAATACATCATCCTGATCATTTTTGTTATACTTCTTCCGATGCTGGTAACGAACTCTATCGGAATGGGAGATCCTTTCTTCTGTAAATATATTTGTCCTCAGGGTGTCCTGGAAGGAGCTATCCCTCTCGCACTTGGAAATGCCGCTATACGTTCTGCACTGGGAAAACTTTTTTCTTTTAAATGCCTTATTTTAATCACAGTTATTGTGTTAAGTATTTTGTTTTACAGACCATTCTGTAAATGGATCTGTCCTCTTGGAGCAATCTACTCATTATTTAATAAGGTCAGCTTTCTTTCTATTAAAATTGAGAACAGCAGATGCATCGGATGCGGGCAATGCCAAAAGGCATGTAAAATGGATGTGGATGTGTGTAAAACTCCAGATCATCCGGAATGCATACGATGCGGAGCCTGTATAAAAGCCTGTCCTAAAGATGCGATCCACTACCAGTTTATGGGGAAATCATGTAAAAAAAAGAACAACAGTAACCAGCAGTCATAAACCAGTAACTATCAATCTTATTACAATTTAAAAAGGAGCAATTATCCATGAAAACAAAAATTACATTTATTTCAGTTGTCACACTCAGCATCGCACTGCTGCTTACATCCTGCAGCGGAAAAGGAACTGTAAGCACCACAGAACCACAGAATACCACGGCTGAAGACAGCACGGCATCTGCGGACAATTCCAACACGAAATTGGATGATTTATATCAGCAGGAGAACCGGATCTTTGCAGAGCATAAAGATATATGGGACAAATTATTTGGTCTGATGAATAAAAACACTGCAGATTCAAACGGAAATTATGCTGATTATCTGGCTGATACCGCTGAATCAAACAAAGATTCTTTTACTGATGACGAATTCAAAACACTTACTGATGATATTGAAACCATACGAAAAATCGAAGAACAGATCGCAGAAATTGAAAAAGGAACTACAGAATCCGATAAAAATGGGCAGAATACTAATTCTGAAGATGCATCACCATTCAAAAATTTCTCAGGTCAGGATTTCGATGGTAATTCTGTTGACGAAAGTCTTTTTTCCGAAAATGCAGTAACTGTCATCAATTTCTGGTTTACCGGCTGCAAACCCTGTGTTGCTGAGTTATCCAAACTGAATGAATTAAATGATGCAGTCAGGGCAATGGGAGGAGAAGTAGTCGGCATCAACACAGAAACCTTCGATGGAAATGAATCGGCTATCAAAGAAGCTGCCTCTGTTCTTGAAAGCCAGGGTGCTAAATACCGCAATCTTTCTATTGATTCATCTTCAGATGCAGGCAAATATGCCTCCAATATCATGGCATTTCCTACCACAATACTCGTCGACAGAAATGGTAACATCGTGGGTGATCCGATGCTCGGTGGAATCGATAATCAGGATAACTATGATACTCTGATGAAACAGATCCAATCTGTAATCGATGCAGACAGCTCAAATAAATAACCCTTTTATGATACTCTTTTGTACATAACCGGCACATCATACCCAACGGTTCTATTTTCATTCACTCCCGGACTTTCAGATACCTCCCGGCAGGTATCTGAAAGTCTCTCACATTACCGGTATAGCTTTCTTTTTATCTGAATTCTCCTTATGCTTTCTTAAGTCGTTCTCTTTAACGTTCCAATATAATCTCCATTATGATAAACAAATGGTCCGGGTTCTCCCTCTTCTCCAAAATATTCCGGTCTTAAGGACAAGATATCGAGCAGTTCATCAATCGTCTGCACCTTAGTTGCCTGATATGGCTGTTCAAATGCAATCTTTTCTACAAACAAATAATAATCACTATACTTTATCAGGATACCAGTATGACCTACAAAAACTGCATCCGAATATGGATCATATATTACGATACTAAGAAGTGATATTCTGTCATTATCTATTTGAAATCCATATTCTTTCCAGCGGTCGCAAAATGCAGATTCCGGATGTCTGTCATCCGTAACACTCTTTTCACCATAAAGTGTGGTAAACATGTCTTTGTTCTCTTTTATGATTTCATATCTGTCCACATTATCTATCGCTTCTGTGTCAAACATCAGATAGGTTCCCTCATAATGATCTTCCGTTAATTCTGAGTGGATCACCCCATCTAACAGGAGAAAAGCTGTCATTCTACAGTCCGCATCTGAATACTCATGATTCTGTTCCCAGCCATCCATACATTTACCGATATCCGCTTTCATTTTCCCAGGATCTGACCATGTATCTTCCAGCTTCGCATTTTTTCCTGCGGAATCTGCAAAATCAACCGCCCATTCCCGAAATATATCTACATGAGCAGCTCCCGCAGAGTCAAGTTCTTTACAGATCTCAGTAATCGTATTGTTCCCTTCCATATATGTTGCACCAGGTATCTTTTGTTTCTGCACTGTTTCTGTGCAGGCCGCCAGCATCATAAATGCAGACACAATCATAGCAGACAGTTTCATTGCTGTTTTTGTTCTGGTTTGTCTTTTCAACAGATATTACCTCTTCTCCCCTAAATGATCATGACGTAAAAGTCGTTCCTGTCAATTCTTTTCATCCTCGATCGTGAGTGTTCCAGGTCTTACATTCAAATAGATACTGCCCTTGTCCACTTTATACATATCAAGCAGCATTACCCAGAGACGGTGTATTGCATCAAGTAATACATTCGATACCTCTATGCTGTATGGCAGCAGCGCATGAATATCAAAAAAACGCATCCCAAGTGGTGGTAAAAATACCATATTGCTGGATTTTACTTTCTGCTCTCCTGTGCTGCTGTTTGCAGTCTTTAACATTTCATAAGTGATCAGACAGAAATCTTTTCCTTTGTATTTGCAATAATAAGAAACATAACACTCATCAATCGTCCAATCCAATCCATCTTCATGCTCAACGGGTTTTTCTTCTACCGGATTTGCCTCCGTAGTCTGAACCTCTACACTCCAGCGGATTCTTCCCTCTTTTGTCTCTCCCATCATATCCTGAATCTCATGGAAAATTTCTTCCTGTTTTTTCATATTAATCTCCATTTCTAAGCAGCTAATGATATTATTTTTTTCATAAAAGCCATATATTTTGCCCGGAAACAAATAGCCGTACTAGTCCCTCACATAAATATCCGAAAGGTTCTCAAGAATCGCTCCTGCAACATCCGGTTTGTTCATCGTATAAATATGTACATGGTTGACACCGTTTGCGATCAGATCGATGATCTGGTCTGTCGCATAGGCGATACCTGCCTGTTTCATAGCAGCCGGGTCACTGCCAAAGCGGTCGACGATTGCAAGGAAACGGCGTGGCACCAAACTTCCCGACAATGCAATGCTCCGTTTTACCTGATTTGCGTTAGTGATCGGCATGATTCCTGCCACAACAGGTACATCGATTCCATGTTTTAGTGCTTTGTACATAAAGTTATAAAGAATATTATTGTCAAAAAACATCTGTGTTGTGAGGAACTCACATCCGGCATCCACTTTTTCTTTCAGATGGATCAGATCTTCCTCTAATGTCTGTGACTCAGGATGTCCTTCCGGATAGCAGGCTCCGCCGATACAGAAATCTCCCTGTGATTTGATATCATAGATCAGCTCACTTGCATGTTTATACTGATTTGGCAGCGGGAAATCCGCGTTCTGCGGGATATCTCCGCGCAGTGCAAGTACATTTTCAATCTGCTTTTCTTTTAACTCCTGAATCACAGAGGCAACTTTCTCCTTAGTCGAAGATGCACAGGTGAGATGTGCCAGTGCCGGAATATGATTCACATTTCGCACTTCATTTGCAAGTTCTACCGTATAATCAGAAGTTCCGCCGGTTGCACCATAAGTAACACTCATATATGCCGGTTTCAATGCTGCCATATCTCCGACAATCTTTTTGTAGTTGTCTAACTGTGCACCCTGTTTCGGCGGGAACAGTTCACAGGAAATCGTTACATTCTCTGTATTTAATAATTCTGTAAGTCTCATAAATCCCTCTTTCTGCTAAAAGCGTCTTATTTTATCGGAACCGTCATCCACGGTATTCTCGATCTTCCGTATTACGACATAATAAGAATAATTCTCATTGACAGCCACTTCCACGCGGTCACCAACCTTATGTCCAAGCAATGCCTTTCCAAGCGGTGACTCATTGCTGATTAAATTTTTTAAAGAATTACCGCGGACTGTTGTCACGATCTTATAAACCTCTTCCTCGTCGTCCTCCTCAAAATAAACCGTCACCGTATTATTCATACCAACTTCATCCTCTGCAGAATCCGTTGAAATCACTTTTGCTGTTTTGATCATTCTCTCTAAATAGCGGATACGGCTCTCATTCTGGTTCTTATCTTTCTTTGCCGCATGGTACTCGAAATTCTCACTTAAGTCTCCCTGCGCTCTTGCCTCCTTCACTGCCTCTAAGGCCTCTTTGCGCACCACAAGTTTTCGGTACTCAATCTCCTCTTCCATCTTTTTTATATCCTGTTCGGTCAATTCGTCGTACATGAATCTTCCTCCTTACTTGTCATTTCAGCGATTATTATAAATTCTTTCCAGTTTTCCGTCAAATAAATTTCTGTGTAAACATCTCTTTACTGATCCATTGAATTTCGCATTTTGTACATTTTTTCGCACATACTGACAATATATATCCACTTGCGGGATCATAGCTTTGCAGATACCATTCTCCCGTCTGCCCCGCTTTTAAAAATTTAACCTGATCCTGCAGTACACAAAACGATGCAAGATCCAATGCTATCCCTTTTCCAACCGCTTTGATATAACTTTCTTTTCTTGTCCATAACTCTGTAAAATAACAGTCTGCTTTTTTCATTTTTCCCTTTTGTAATGCCAGATATTCCTCCGGACAGAAAAAATGTTCTGCCACTTTCATCTGTCCTTTCCGGATCTGTTCCACATCAATTCCCACTTCACTGTCCGAAAAAACACCTGCCACATATCTTCCCGAATGTGACAGGTTGAAATATATGCCGATATTTTCTTTTAATACCGGCTTTCCATTCTCTCCGAATGTAAGAACCATTTGCTGCATTTTCCCAGGTAACAGACTGATTCCATATTCCCGCAACGCATACTCTAACAGTATCCCTGCTGCCAGTGATCTGCACCGGTCTTCTTTTTTCTTTAATTGAACGATTTTATTTTTCCGGTCTTCTGTAATAAAGGGCAGCATCTGCGAAAATATCTTTTCATCCTCCAATGGAAGCGTATCTGTCATATAAATCTTCACGTATCTTATTCTCCCTTTGTCTGGATAATGCTTCTAAGATGTTCCCTTTCATCCAGCAATTCCTCATACACCGGCATCAGTCCATCATTTTTCCCAGCACGAAGCGGCTCTACGATTTTTACAACCGTCTCAAACATCGGGGTAATACCCATATTTGCAAATACACCCTTTAATGTATGTGCGCAGTCAAATGCCTTTTTTCTCTCATCTGCTGCAAGTGCCTCTTTCAAACCATCAAAAGACTCGTCCTCTACCACCATCGGAAGACAGCTTTGATATAATTTTTCATCCCCTAAAAAACGCTCTAAAGCTCCTTCTAAGTCGCATCCCCACGCATTTAATCCTTCCAATACCTCATTCATTTTCTATCATTCCTCCGATTGTTCTTTTGTCTGTTCCCTCTCCCCGGATTTACGCTTTCCGGATAACAGCAGTCTGTATTTTTCTAATTCCCATTCCAGTTGTTTTGGTTCTGTCACATTCAAAAATACACCATATATGATATGTTTATTTCCTACGATCCCAACATCATATAGTTTTAAAAAAATATAAAATTCTTCCCCTGCCTCATTTTTCTTTGAGAACTCACATTGTGTTTCATGTCCGGTATCTGCTGTATGAGAAAATGCATCCAGAACACGTTTATGATACCGTTTGGGAATTTCCTGGAAAATATCTTTTTTCTGGCTGATATCCTGATATCCAAACATTTCATAATATGCATTATTTACGCGAATGGTCTCAATCTGATCTTTGCTGTACTCATAGACAGCCACCCCCTGTTTTGCATTTAAAAAGAGGGTTTCAAGCTGGGATGCCGGCATCCACAGGCTATCTATATCAACTAACCGTTCTGTATCTTTCTCCCTCTGTGAATGCGGTCTGTCAAACTGCAGCTTTTCATACTCTTCCACCGGCATAGGTTTTGCAAAATAATATCCCTGTACATACTCACATCCTATGCTTCTTAAAAACTCCACCTGCTCGATCCGTTCGACACCTTCTACCACAACCGGCATATTCAGCCATTTTGCCATACGTATCACGGCAGCCATGATATTTTCTCCGCGTCCTTCCTTATCATCCCCGGAAAAGAATTTCATATCCATCTTTAAAACATCTACCACTATATCCTTTAAAACATTTAAAGAAGAATATCCGCTTCCAAAATCGTCCATCAGAATATAAAATCCCTCTTCCCGCAATCGCTGCATCATTTCCTGCACCGCTTTTGGATTGGTATTGTACGCACTCTCTGTCAGCTCTACCTGAAAAAGGCTGCGCGGAATCTGATATTTGTCTACTAGATCGCAGATCACTTCCACTACTTCTTTATTATATAGACTAATCCTTGAAAGATTTACCGATATCGGAAGCGGCTGTTTTCCCTCGTCTAACCACCTTCTGAGCTGGATACAGGTCTGTTCCCACACATAATAATCCAGTTTTGTGATAAAACCGTTCCGTTCAAATACCGGTATAAACTCTCCCGGCGAGATCATCCCCCGTTCCGGATGTTTCCAGCGCACCAGCGCCTCTGCACCTGCAATCTGATTATCGCTAAGTCCGTATTTCGGCTGGTAATAAACAACAAACTCATGATTTTCAAGTGCGCTTTTCATACTGTTTACGATACGCTGTTCCTTTTCGATCTCCTGACTCATTTGCCGTGTATAAAATGCATAATTGCGGATATAATTACCCTTACAGTGTTTTGCCGCAAGGTTTGCCCTGTCATACATATGGTTTGGTGTTATTTTCTTCCCCGCGATCAGATAAACACCAAATATCGGTACAATATCAAAATCAAGCGGATATCTGCTCAAGATATCCCTCATCTTATTAAAACTTTCCACCAGTTCTTTTGTATTTTCATAGGACATGCAAAAACAGAAGATGTCCGCATCCATCCTGCCGAAAGTGATGTCATTGCGGTTTTTTACTGCGCGTATCAGAAGATCTGCAATATATTTTAACAGCTCGTCCCCGGCACTCATTCCAAAGAATGAATTGATCAGCTGGAACTTTTCAATATCCATCCGCACAAATGCAAAATGTCTGTCCGGATATCGCTCTAACATGGCAGATGTTGCCTGAAACATATTCGTTTTATTGTAGATGCCGGTAAGAATATCATATTCCGCACGGTACTTTAACGCTTTGCTGATGTTTTTACTGCTGCTGCCGATCACGTTCTTCAAACGAAACCTGACAACATCCACATTATACGGTTTCCGTATAAAATCCCATGCCCCCATGCTAAGACATCTGACTTCTGTTTCAATATCAATCTCCATCGTCAGCACGACCACAGGAATTGCCTGATACATCTGTGCTTTATGATATCGCTCTAAGAAATAATAACCATCATACTCCGGCATAACGATATCCAAAAGCACCGCAGTTATCTCCTCGCTTCGTTCATAAAGGATCTCAAATGCTTTTTTGCCATTCTCTGCTTCAACAACCTCGTATGTGTCACTCAGAATCTTTTTCAACATGACACGTTCGATCTGCTTGTCATCTACAATTAATACCTTACCCTTTTCAGCCATACTCTCACCTATCTGCCACATAAAAATCCACAAAAAAACCCTGACTTTATCATAGCAAAGTCAGAGTTTCTTTTCAATAGACATAATTTATCCTTATTCAAAAATAACATTGATTTTTTTACTGAGACGGATATCTGCCGATGAGGCTCCAACCTGAATTTCATAAGTCCCACTCACCGGCAAAAACATCTTTTTTTGCACATCATGATGTGAAAAATCCTGTTTATCCAAAGTAAAACAGATCTGTTTTTCCTCACCAGCAGCCAGTTCCACTTTTTCAAATGCTTTTAATTCCTGAAATATTCTGTTTTTTTCCTGCTCCCGTGCAACATAAATCTGAACAGTTTCTTTACCCTCCCGGACACCTTTATTTTTCACAGTACATGAAACCTTAACAGTCTGTTTTTCACTCTCCTGCTGTGCGATTTTAAGATCATCATAAACGAAATCTGTATAGGAAAGTCCGTGTCCAAACGGAAACAATACATCTGTTTTTTCTGTATTATAATAACGGTAGCCAACCATTACCCCTTCCCGGTATTCCACACGGTCTTTCTTTCCAAAAGTTCCGATCGTATGTGCCGGACATTGTGTCGCATCTCGGATAAACGTTTCTGCAAGTTTTCCGGACGGATTTACCTTTCCAAACAAAGTCTCTGCTATCGCAGTTCCGCCTTCCATACCTGCATAATAACTCCAGAGAATTGCTTTTGCATTTTCTGCCCATGGCATCTCAACCGGTGACCCTGCATACATGCAGACTGCCATATCCGGTGCAGCCTTTAACAGAGCCTCTATCACCGCATCCTGCCCGTAAGGCAGCTTCATGTCTGTGCGGTCGAGTCCCTCCACATCAAAATCGTGATTCAATCCGCCCACAAAAATAACAATATCACTCGCCTTTGCAAGTGCAACTGCTTCCTCTAAGGCTTCTTTCTGTTTTTTGTGATATGCATCCGCTGTGGCTTTCTGCTGTTTTCCCTGCGTACTTCCACTTACAGTACATTCATTTTCCGTATCCCCGGCATTCTCTGTACTTGCCGCCTGCCAGTTGATCTCAGACGCTTCCTCTTTGTCCGGGATCACATATCCCGGTGCGTAGGAAACATTGACATTTCCGCCGAGCAGCTTTTTGATTCCCATGAGCGGCGAAATCTCATACAATGCCTTGATCTCTGCACTTCCGCCTCCATTCGAATGGATTGCTGCGGCATTTGCACCGATCACGGCAACCCTGCAGCCGGATTCTGTGCAAAGAGGCAGTACATGATCTTTATTTTTCAGCAGGATCATTGACTCACGTGCCACATCAAGCACTGCCCTGCGGTGTTCTTCCGTATTATATGCACCGGTTTTACGGTTCTTTTTCTCTGGTCCGATCATCTTAAGACGCAGCATCATCCGAAGAATATTACGCACCTTTTCATCAACCATTGATTCCTCAATGTCTCCATCTCTCACAGCTTTTAAGAGCGGATCTGCCATGTACTGCTCATGGAACTGATATTTGACATCCATCTCAATATCCAGACCGGATTCTGCTGCCATTTTCGTATCGTGTACCGCTCCCCAGTCGGAGATCACGACTCCATCAAATTTCCAGTCTTTTCGCAGCTTCTCATTAAGCAGGGACTTACTCATACAGCAGTGCTCGCCGTTTAACAGATTATAAGCTCCCATCAGTGCAAGCGTGTGTCCTTTTTGTACTGCTGCTTTAAATCCCGGAAAATAAATTTCTTCCAGTGCAGCCTCATCAACGATCGTATCAACCCAGAGTCTTTCTGTTTCCTGCGAATTTGCTGCAAAATGTTTTACACATGCTGCCACATCATTTTCCTGGATTCCCTCGATCATCGGAACCACCAGTTCTTCGATGAGTCTTGGATCTTCACTCATATATTCAAAATTTCTTCCACAGAGCGGGCTTCGTTTGATATTAATACCTGGAGCTAAGATCACATCCTTACCCCTGCCTCTTGCCTCTTCGCCTAAAACCCTGCCTGCTTTTTTCGCCAGATTGCGGTTCCACGTGGATGCGATGGCGCTGTTACATGGAAGATAGGTCACATAATCTTCCGTCGTTCCAATATTGCGCCATTCATTGTCTGCAAATTCTGCCCGCACCCCCATTGGACCATCTGACATGTAAAGCGGCGGTATGGAAAGCCGCTTTACCCCTTCGGTGCGGAATAACCCCGCACCGTGGATCATGCCGATCTTTTCTTCTAAAGTCAGTTCATTTAAAATCTGTTCAATATATGTTTCCTGCATTAAAATACAACCTCTGCCTTGCCGTTACCGTCAAATGCTACGATGACATTTTCCCCATCCTGTGTATAGGATGCACCGGTTACCTGCTTTGGAGTGCCAACGTTCATCAATGCCACTTTGGATGCCTTATTACTCTCTACCGCGATCTGATAAGAAGATCCGTTCTTTACAACATTTACAGATGCTTCTTTTTTATTTTCCGTTCCATATACGACAGTTTCTGCCTTGATGCCATCTTTTAATGCATATGCACGGAATGTCACACCATCTGCATAGTCATAAACTGCATTATCATTTCTTGCTCCCATAGCCACAATACTGCCCTCTTTGACATAGAGAGGAATGCTTAAATAACCATGTTTTTCTTTGTACCATTTACCGCCTTCTTTGACTTCTCCGGTCAGTAAGGATGTCCATGTTCCTTCCGGCAGGTAATATTCTGCGATACTGTCCTCGCGGAAGATCGGTGCAACGAGCAGGGAATCACCTAACATGTACTGTGTTGCTAAATATGCACAGTTTTTATCTTCGGTAAATTCAAGTACCATGCTGCGCATCATAGGAATACCTGTTTTGGACGTCTCGATCGCATTGCGGTACAGATATGGCATCAAAGATGCCTTAAGCTGTGCAAAGCAGCGTACCACATCCACTGCTTCTTCATCATATGCCCACGGCACACGGTAAGAAGTAGATCCATGCAGCCTTGAATGGGAAGAAAGAAGTCCAAACGCACACCATCTCTTGTATACATCCGGTGTGGAAGTACTCTCAAATCCTCCGATATCATGACTCCAGTATCCAAAACCGGAACTTGTCAGTGACAGACCGCCGCGAAGACTTTCCTCCATGGATTCATAATCAGACCAGCAGTCACCGCCCCAGTGAACCGGGAACTTCTGTCCGCCCGCAGTTGCAGAACGTGCAAAAAGAATTGCCTCTTTTTCGCCTTTTTTCTTCTTTAATACATCAAATACCACCTTATTGTAAAGGTATGTATAGTAGTTATGCATCTTAACCGGATCAGATCCGTCATAATATACTGCATCCGTCGGTATTCTCTCACCAAAGTCGGTCTTGAAGCAGTCCACACCCATATCAAGCAGTACCTCTAATTTTTTTCCATACCACTCACATGCCGCAGGATTTGTAAAGTCAACGATGGCAAGTCCAGGCTGCCACATATCCCACTGCCATACATCACCGTTTGGACGTTTTAAGAAGTAACCACCCTCAACGCCTTCTTGGAACATGGAGGACTCTTGTCCCACATAGCTGTTGATCCATACACAGATCTTTAAACCTTTTGCTTTCAGTCGTTTTAGCATTCCCTCCGGATCCGGGAAAACTCTTGAATCCCAGGTAAAATCACACCAGTTAAAATCCTTCATCCAGAAACAGTCAAAATGAAATACGGATAACGGAATCTTGCGGTCAAACATTCCATCGACAAAACTGTTGACTGTCTTTTCATCATAGTTGGTCGTAAAAGATGTGGACAGCCAGAGTCCAAAAGTCCACGGTGCCGGAAGCGATGGTTTTCCGGTGATATCTGTATAACGCATCAGCACTTCTTTCATCGTAGGTCCGTTGATCAGGAAGTAATCAAGATTTTCGCCTGGTACGGAAAACTCTACTTTTGTCACCATCTCTGTTGCAACCTCAAAAGAGACGCACTCCGGATGATTTACGAATACACCATATCCTTTGTTTGAAATATAAAACGGAATATTCTTATAAGACTGTTCTGTGGAAGTACCGCCATCTTCATTCCAGATATCCACACTCTGTCCATTTTTTACAAATGCGGAAAAACGTTCACCAAGACCATAGATCAGCTCACCCACGGAAAGAGATAACTGCTCTCTCATATAAGCGTCTTCCGGTCCTTTGTCATAAGCAAAACCTTTCCAGTCGGTTTTCATATATGCAAGGTCTCTCCAGCCGCTTGCTGTGATTTTCTCCTCACCGCGGTAGAAAGTCAGTGCCCCATTCTCTTTCTGCACCTCCAGACGCAGTGATCCGCTTGAAATAATCAATTTGTCTGCTGTCTCTTCCGCCTTTAAATGTCCGCTCTCTGCCGGTGCGATCTCAAAGGATGGTGCTTTCTTCTGCACACCCATATGATGATAAGTCTGAACTCTTAAAACCTCCTCATACGGAGCTGAGATCACGATGGTAAGATTAATTCCTCCAAGCGTATCTCCACGCTGCGTGATCTTGCTTGTCGGTGCACAGATCGTTACCTGATCCTTCTCAATCTTTGAAAAATATACCTCTGCCGGAGAAAAGCACTCACAACGCTCTTTCTGCAGCCAGCATCCGTTACTGAATTTCATATGATAAATCCTCCCTGTAGTTTTCTCATTTTATCTCATCTTACTATACCTGCCCCACAAAAAATACCCTCTAAATTATACATAAAACACTCCGTAAATTTGACAAACAAAACATTCACATTTATACTTACTTTTAGTTATTTTATCACTGGAACAGGAAGGTTATAGTATGTATCGGGTTTTAATCGCAGATGACGAATCCATTATTCGTGAAGGTATCAAATGTCTGTTTGACTGGGAGGCTCTCGGCTATACGATCGCCGGTGAAGCTGCTAACGGTGAGGCTGCTTATCAACAGCTCCTTGCCTTACAGCCGGATGTTGTTCTTTTAGATATCCGCATGCCGGGAATGCTCGGACTTGATGTCATCCGTGAAGCAAGGGCACAGGGTTTTACCGGAAAAGTCATTATCTTAAGCGGCTATTCTGATTTCAAATATGCGCAGGAGGCCATCCGTTATGGCGTGCAGTATTATCTGACAAAGCCTATTGACGAGGATGAACTAGAAGAGATTCTTTGCTCGATCAAAGAAACTTTAGACAAAGACACTGCAACTGCAAATACAAGGGAGCATTACCGTGAAAAAGCAAGGGAAACCATCATCCGGGATCTTTTAACGAATGAAATCGATCTCTCCCACGTAAATGCTGCAGATCTGCATCTGACAGCAGATACTTACCAGGTTGTGATCTATGAGAAATACAGTCATAACACTGCAGATGCCTCCTACCGCTTTTCAGATCTTTTACGTGTGACCAATCAGGATAATAATTCCTATGATAATATCACCTTGCAGTATCAGGAAGTTATTTTGCTGAAAGGAACTTTTGCGATCCAGAAATTTAATGATTTTTTAGAGCGTTACCAGAGGGAAAGCCGCCCTCAGGAGAACTCGCCGCTCGACAGTCTTTTTATTACATACGGTGCATGCGTGTCAGAGCTTTCAGAAGTCCATACTTCTTATATGCAGGCAAAACAGCTCTTAGAGCGCCGCTTCTTCTGCGAACAGGAACAACATACCATCGGCTATGATGAGCTGCCGGAACCAGACAGTTTAAAACTGATCTTAAACGATGCTTTTTTAAACCGTTATGCCACCAGTTTGTTTGAATATCTTCAGGCATTCAACCGCAACATGTTAGCGGAAAACTTAACACAGCTTACCAATGAGCTTTACCATGCTGCCGATACGATCGATTCCATACGGCTTTTTCTGACAGACCTTTATCTGCAGATCAAAGAACAGACAAACCGCCTTTATAATGGCGCAAATATCCCATTTCCAAGCAATGCAGACATCATCCGGCTGATTGAAGAAAAATATTATCTCTATGAGATCATCCTTTTCTTCACGGAACAGTTTGAAATGATCATGTCCTCGATCGGCAATTCTTCCCGTGAAAGCGTGCTGGATGATATCTTACATTACATCAACCACAATTATGCAAGCAATATCACATTGGAAAATATTGCACCGCTGTTTGGTTACAACAGCTCGTATCTCGGAAAGATCTTCCGCAAAAAGATGGGCGAAAACTTTAACTCCTATGTCGACCATGTCCGCATCAAACACTCGATGGAGCTCCTCTGTTCCTCAGAGTTAAAAGTTTATGCGATTGCAGAAAAAGTCGGCTACCGGAATGTCGATTATTTCCATATCAAATTCAAAAAATATGTTGGAAAAAGTCCGGCAGAATACCGGAAAGAACATAAAAATGAATAAATTTTCATAAAAACTGCCGCCCTATGGGTGAATAGATGTCCCCCTTTCTCTGTAAGTTCAGAAAAAGGGGGGCATATCACCGTGAGGCGGCAGTTTTTATTTTTAAGATCCGAGTGTCAAACGCTGGCTTTAAGTTTTTCGATTGGCAAATGGCACCGCATTGCCTGTCATTTTAAGAAATCATACTGTGACATATAAAGTTTATAATACTCACCCTTCTGTTCCATCAGTTCGTCATGATTTCCACGCTCTAAAATATCGCCTTTATCCACATATAAGATGCAGTCTGCATTTTTGATCGTAGAAAGTCTGTGTGCAATGATAAAAGAAGTCCGTCCCTTCAAAAGTTCGTTCAATCCTTTCTGCAAAAGCAGTTCCGTCTCGGTATCAATGCTCGAAGTCGCCTCATCTAAGATCAGGATCTTCGGATCTGCAAGCAGTGCCCTTGCAAAGGAAATAAGCTGTCGCTGACCGGCAGAAAGCCTGCTTCCTCTTTCATTCACTTCTGTCTCATAACCGTTTTCCATCTCCATGATAAAATCATGTGCACAGACTGTTTTTGCTGCCCGGATCACTTCCTCATCCGTTGCACTGCGGTTGCCATAGCGGATATTATCCATGATCGTTCCTGCAAAAATAAAGCTGTCCTGCATCATGATCCCCATCTGGGTTCTTAAGGAGTGCAATGTCACCTTCGAGATATCAATGCCATCGATCGTGATCACTCCGGAATCTACATTATAAAAACGGCTGATGAGGTTCACGATCGTGGATTTTCCTGCCCCGGTCGGACCGACGATCGCATAAGTTTCACCCGGTTCTGCCGTAAAATTAATATCTTCCAGAATCTTCTGCCCCGGTTCATACCCAAAAGACACATGGGAAAATTTCACTTCTCCCACCACTTCCGGCATCGGAATTGCATCCGGTGCATCCTTGACACCAACCGGCTCATCGATCGTCTCAAAAATCCTCTCCAGATAAGAGATTGCTGTCAAAAGTGAATTATAAAATCCTGCCAGCGTGTTGATCGGTGCCCAGAAACGCCCGATATATGCGGTAAATGCGATCAGCACACCGACCGTCAGTGTCATATCCGGTGCTAAGATCCATCGGACACCCAGCACATAGATCAGTGCCGTCGTAAATGTAGAGATAATATCAACACTCGGTCCCATTGTAAAATTAAACATTACCGCACGCATCCAGGATTTCCGGTAATTTTTACTTAAGTTGTTGAAGATACCTGTATTTTCATTTTCCCTCACAAAAGACTGTGTCACACGGATTCCGTTGATGCTTTCCGCAATATAAGCATTCAGGTTTGACTGTTTATTGCTCTGGATCTGCCATGCCCTGCGCTGTTTTTTCTTGATCAGGATGATCACAAATACAAGCACCGGCAGTCCGCACAGGCAGACTAATGTCAGCCGTACATCTAATGCAAACATGAAGATCAGAATGAAGATCAGATTGCACAGATCTGTAAATGTATTGACAATACCATTACTTAAAAGATCACTTAAACTGTTCACGTAATTAACCACGCGCACCTGTATCTTTCCGTGTGGTCTGTCATCATAATAGGAAAACGGGAGTTCCTGCAGATGACAGAAAATATCGTAACGGATATCATGCACAATGTCCTGTCCGATCACACTCATGGTCTTGATCTTGATCCGCAGGGAAAGACCGGAATAAAGTGCGATCAGCAACGTTGCAGCGCTGTAAAAGATAATGGAGCTCATATCTTCCTGCGGAATACTGTTATCCATGACATTCTGAAAAAAGATCGGGATTGCCATGGTAAGCGCCGAGGAAGAAAGCATTAAAAGTATAACGCCTGCCATCTTCTTTTTGTATGGGGCAATATAGCCTGCCAGACGTTTGAGCTGGTTTACATCAAAGCTGTCCTCTAATATTTCATCCATATCATATCTGTTTCTTGCCATCTCATTTTTCCCCCTTTCCGCTTAAAATCTCCTGTGGGATCTCACCATACTGGTTATGGAAAGCTGTCGCATAATAACCGCCTGCTGCCACCAATTCCTCATGGGTTCCCTGTTCAATGATACGTCCGTTATCCATGACAAGGATCAGATCTGCATCTTTGATGGAAGAAATACGGTATGCTATGACAAAGATCGTGCATTTGTTATCCAGTTTTTTCAACTGGCTCTGGATATAACTCTCCGTCTCCATATCCACCGCTGACGTCGTATCATCCAGGATCAGAATTGACGGATCTTTTAACAACGCCCTTGCAAGCGAAATACGCTGTTTCTGTCCGCCGGAAAGTCCGACACCACGCTCACCTACAATTGTTTCGTAACCATCCGGAAGTGCCCCGATAAAATGATTGGCATCCGCCATGATCGCAGCCTGTTTTACCTCATCAAAGGAGCAGGATGGCCTTCCGTATGCAATATTCCCTTCGATCGTGTCCGAAAAAAGGAATACATCCTGCATTGCCATACCGATATTATCCCGCAGGTTATAAAGATCCATGTCGCGGACATTCACACCATCCACAAGTACCTCTCCCGAAGTCGTGTCATAAAACCGGCAGAGCAGATTCATGATCGTTGATTTTCCGGCTCCGGTAGAACCGATAATACCGACGGTCTGCCCCGGTTTTACCTTAAAATTGACATCCATGACAATGTCTTCATCATCTGCACGGTAAGATACATTTTTAAACTCGATCTCACCTTTCAAATGCTTCTTTACCACTCCGGATACCGGTGTTTTTACATGCGGTTCCTCACTGTAGGTCGCATAGATTTTCTCCACGGAAGTTGTGAAATTGCTGATATCATTGACCAGCCATCCTGCCTGACGCAGCGGGTTGTTTAACATCCATAAATATCCGTTTACGGTAACAAGCTGCCCTAACGTGATTTCTCCCTGAATCACCATATAGCCGCCATATAGGATCAGAATGATCGTCAGTGCATACGAAAGCACCTCAAATACCGGCACATATTTCATCCAGATCTTTGACGCATCAATCTGTGCCGCACGGAATTTATCATTTTCCTTATTAAATTTTTCAATCTCAAAATCCTCTTTTGCAAATGCTTTTACCACGCGGTTTCCACTGACATTTTCCTGCACAAACGCATTGAGTGAAGAAAAACAGTCACGGTTGCGCTTGAATGCCGGACGTACCTCTTTTGTCTGACGATAAGTTGCAAATGCAGTAAACGGCAGTACCACAAGCATGGCAAGTGCCAGTTTTGTATTGACGGTAAAGATCATAAGCAGCGCAAACACAAACATCAGCACACTCTGATAAACCATGTAGACCACATACGCCACAAAATGACGGATCGCATCCATATCTCCGGTCTGCCGGCTCATCAGATCCCCGGTACGCTTCTTGTTATAAAATGCAAAATCCTCTTCCAAAAGTTTTCGATAAACCTTATCCCTCATATCGTACAAAACACCCTGCGACGCTGTCTCAAATGCTACCTGAAACAGAAAACGTAAGATCCCCATCACGACCGTAACGCCGATCAGACAGCCGATAAACGGCATCAGCTTATCATATCTGCCCCCGCTTATGACCTGATCCACGATCTGCCCGGATATGTACGGATTGACCACCGATAACACAGATACCGCTGTGGTCAGTAAAATACCAATTATCATCAGTCCCCGGTACTTTTTCAGAAATGAAAAGAACCATTTCATTGGTGTCATAATAACCCTCCTACTCCCTTTTTGTTTTTCTTTCGGATTTTCAGTATAGTACTTCTGGGGTAAAAAGGAATGTACTATCTTGCACCGTTCATGTTATTTTTTGCAACGGAGGGGATGGTTTCTGATGGGGAATGTGATATACTATGACATGATTGACAAAATAATTTTTCAGACTTATACAAAGAAATGGAGATTACTATGTGCTGTGACAACCAGGAAGAACTGCTTGACCAACTGAATCCTACTTTTTTATTTACCTGGAAAGGCACCCGTCTGAAAGACGAGGAACTCTATCACAGCCATGATTTCATCGAGATGGCTTTTATTTTGTCCGGTCACGGAAGATACCGGATCAATGGCTCCTTGTATGATATCTCCGAGGGCGATATCATTATTTTAAATCCGGGGCAGAAGCATCAGGCACTCTGCACAGACCCTTCCAATCCGGCTACGGAATTTTTTGTTGGATTATGTGACGTCCGTTTTGGGGATTTCCCGGAAAATTATCTGCCGCTGCATTTAAAAGATCTGACATCCAATCCAGCCACACAGTCTCCTATTTTACATACCTCCGGTGAACTGCGCCAGAAGCTGTTTAAGATCTGCACAGCCATGAGCGCAGAAAATGATGTCTGCCGCAGCGGACGTTATATCATGTTGAAAAGTTATCTGATGCAGATGCTGATCCTGCTGCTGCGGGAACAGGGTGAACCGGTAAAAATCAATACCGGCTGCTCTTTTGAATCTACCAGCAAAAAATATGTAGTTGACCAGATCGTAAATTATTTTGAGGATCATTACAGTGAAAAGATTTCTTTAGATCAGATTGCAGAAAATATGTACTTAAGTCCTTTTTATATCTCACGTATTTTTAAAAGTGAGACAGGCGATACACCGATCCGCCACCTGATCAATATCCGCCTTGAAAAAGCAAAAGAATTGTTGGAAAACGGCTTTGACGGCAGCATCCAGGAAGTTGCAGCCGAAGTCGGCTATGATGATGTCTATCATTTCAGCAAGCTGTTTAAAAAACGATTCGGAATGCCGCCGTCAAAGACCCGTAAATTATTATGATTCATTTAAAAATTTTTTCCAGAAATCTTTCGAGCCTGCGAATTCCAGTTCCTTGCCATTCTGGAATCTTTTACTGATAATGCCATCCTCTCCAAAACTTGGTGTGTATGTCAGATTTTTATATATTCATCGTCATATATGGGGGAATGCATATAATTCCATCTTTTACAATTAAATTTCTTGGATGAATAATATAACTTTCCCCTATGCGCTCCTTATATTTTTCTCTGAAATTATTTAATGAGGTCGTTTTATATTGCTTTCCAGACTTTACTTCAATCGGAAACATCTTATATTTTAATCTGCTGTTATTGGAAATGATAAAATCTATTTCCATATCATTTCGATGCTTATTTTCATTATAGTGTGTATAAAAATATAATTTATGTCCATTTGCCACCAGCATCTGAGCTATTGCATTTTCATAAAGCATTCCTTCATTAATCTGTAATTTGCCTGCCAATATCTGTTTATATACTTCATCTTCAAGTAATTCATTTTCATCAAATGCATGGCTTACCAAAAGTCCGGTATCACCCATATAACACTTTACATAGCTTCTTGTCTCATTTAATGATAAGCCAACATTCGGATCATTACACAAAAAGCATTCATTGGATATCATAGAATCCGACAGCCAGAAAAAAGTTTCTTCGTACTGGTCTGCGTAACTACCATCCTGCAGCTTTTTGAATATCACTCTTTTTTCATGCTGTGAAAGAAATCCCGGAATCTGGTCATAAATTGCAAGTACCTTACTTCGATACTTTGCATCTATTTTCATAATATCTTCCCGATACAATTTAAGAATGTCCCTTTTTTCTCTATCCGCTTCTGTAAAATCTTTTTTGCTTTCAATAAATGTTACTACAGACATAGGCATCCCACCAACAAGCATATACTGATGAAACAAAAGCATTGCCTGATTATGCATACTTCTTTCCAAAGGTTCTCTTTTTTCAAAACATTTTTTTATATATTCAACCAGCAAATCTTCTTCTAATGCTATTGCAAATTCTTCAAAATCCAATGGATACATATTGATATGTCTTTCTTCTGACGGTATGACGATGTTCTTTACATTTTCTCTGATAGATATCAATGAACCAGTTTCGATATAATCATATCTTCCATCTGCCACTAAATATTTTATCGCTGCTCTTGCCTGTGGAAACATCTGCACCTCATCAAAAATAATAAGAGAGTTTCTCTCTGTCAGTTTTGTTCCAAAATGTGTCTGTAATAACATAAAAAATGTATCCAGATCATTCAGATATTTCTCAAAATACCCCTCAACTTCCTTATCTTTTTTAGCAAAGTCAATCAGAAGAAAACTTTTGTATTCGCTTTTTCCAAATTCTTCGCAGATGGTAGACTTTCCAATACGTCTGGCGCCTTCTATCAGTAAAGCTTTTTTCCCCTGACACTCCTTTTTCCATTCCAGTAGTTTTTTATATATTTTTCTTTTTAATATCATAGCTCCTCCAGATTATGCGCATATATATTCGTTCTATATTTTATGATTATACGCATATTGTAAATTGTTTTTTGATTATACGCAAGTATTATAACCATATTTTTTATGATTATACGCACATTCTATAAAGTCATATGTTCATGCTTTTCCTCATTTCCAATCATAAATCTTACCTAATTATATCGGGAAAAGCATTTTATATTATATACTGTGTTATTAATTTTCTGGAATTTGCGACGATATATTATATAGTACTGATTCTAAACGGATATTGAATTTATTTGCAGGGAGGCTTTTATATGTCAATGAATATTAACGGTTTAGGTAATACCTATACTAGTATCAATACAAATAGTAAACAGTATAAGGCATTGAAAGAAAAAGGCTGGTTATCTGGAGTAATTGAAAATGAATCCATGATGTCTCCGGAAGAAAAGATGATATATGAAATATTCGGTGGAAGGGATACGATTATTAAAAATCTGATGAAGCAGTTTGATTCGGACGGAGATTTATTAAATTCAAATGGTGTTGCAGGTATGGATGTTACTGGAAAAGGTACATCATGGCAGAAACTTACAAATATATCCGAAGATCATCGTCAAAAAATGTTTGATAACGTGAAGCGGGAATTTATTCAGGAAAAAGGTCTTTCAAATGGTGACACAACGAAACGTTCCGATATTTTCAAAGATTATCAGTTAAGTGTCAGCAAAGATAAGCGTTTAAGTGGTACATGGACTTTAGAACAATATGAAGGACAGTATAGAGCTGCTATGTACGCAGCAGTAAAATCAGCCAATCCAAATTGGAAGCCCGGACAAGCATTTGATGCAAGCATTCTTGATAATGTCACAAGAGAATCCGTAGAAGCTACACTTGTCCAAAATGGTAACAGACTCGTTCATAATTCTATTGATGTATCGGTATAAAGGAGAGAAATGTATATAGGCGGCAAATTATTAACTAATCTGCCGCCCAACTTTTAGCTTCCTTATTTCTGATATTTACACCATTGATTTCACAGCATTTGCTATTTCTGTACACTATTCTTCATTATTAAAGGTGTCATTTTTTCCATGAGTGCATCCGCGATACCTCTGTTGGCACACCACAGGTGCGAACCCCTTCACCGACGCCGCGCTCGGCGGAATATTGTCAAGTGTGTATGTAAGATTTTATGAAATTGCTTCTATTCTCATCTGAATAAACTAAACTGAAAAATCAAATCTTCCGCCGATTTTATTCTTCTCCGACTTGATGGAATCCCAGTCAACGTTTTTGATCTTATCCAAAAGTTCTTCTTTTGAATTTGCCTGAACCGTAGTTTTTCGTACTTCGATTTGCTTGGATTGTTCCTTTTTCTTTATCTCTTTCTTCTCAGCAGCTTTCTTTTCCTGAATTTTTTCAAGATATTCTTTCTGACTGGCTGATGATTTTTCTAACTCTGCATAGAATGTTGTAGTTCCGTCACTATTAAAAGAAATGCCAAATTCTGTAATTTTTGTATCAGCATCTGCATTGCCGTTAGTCTTACCGAATACTCTTTCAAATCCGAACTGGGCATTGATTTCATCTGACATACGCAAGGCTCCCTCAATGCTATGCATTTTTTCTGCATAATACTTCGAATCTGATTATTTACACCTTCAAATCAACCTTGTTCTTTTTTATAACTTCTTTATGCTTTTTCATCGAGAATACTTCTTTTTCTTCCTTTGTATCCTTTGCTTTTTCCAACTGCTTCTGTAGGATTTCTTCGGCTTTTTCACTCATATTCTGGAGAAAGGATTTTACTTTTGAATCTTTATGTCCTATTGCCCATGAACTAATATTTCCATCTTTATCTATTGCCCATCCCTGTTCAACTCTCCATCCAATATCTGCTTGTTGCTTTGCAAACTGCTCATCTAGTTTTTTCATGTTACCAATTTCTTTTATGTACTCATCTTCTAAGTCTGAATCATTTGCCATTTTTGTTAAAAACTGAGGAGAAATCGCTACATTCGTGGTAGTTGATTTACCATATTTCATCCCCGGACTATAATTTGCTGATACAAAACTATAATTGTCAATTTTTTTTAGAAAGATAGGAAAGTTCATCCGCTGCAGTTTTTCGGGTTGTCCCTGTCTTTACATCTTCTGTTTGCTCCACAACCTGCTTTTCTGTGGTTTCCTTAGCATTATTTTTCTGTATATTACCGGTATAAGCATTTGTGTAAATATTAGAGTAATTGTTTACACCTGTAACTGCCATACTAACATCTCCTTTCGTATTACAAAGCTTTCATTACCTTTTATTAGCATAATAATCCCAAATACCATTAAGCATTTTCCGATCACCATCTGATACATTCAGACTTAGCCTTAAATCTTTCCAGTCACCCGAATACTGCTGCGATAATTTCTGGTTATCCGACTGGATGGCGGATAAAAATGCCTGATATGCCGAATTTTGGATAACCCCATTTTCTTTAGATCTTGCAGTATTCTCCTGGTTCTCACCTATGTTCTGTTCATTTGCTGTCTGTTCACTTCCTTTATGGTAAACTACCGATGGGGTAAAATCCTGTAATTCTGACCAGATTTCTGTGGAAGTTGCCATAAAATTACTGTGATTTTCATATGCCTGATTTAGCATATCCAGTTCTTTTTCTTTGGTTAATTCCTCAATTTTGCCCGATTCTGTCACATAATACTCCGGCTCATAATCTTGTTCCGCATATTTTTCTTCAATGCTGTTTTTCATTTTGTTATATGCTTCTGCCATTCTGTTTACATGATGTTCAAAGGAATCAGTTTTTACACTCTCTGTATCTTCTTTGACAAATATATCCGTCACTTCCTTCTCAAAACGGTTCTGATAATCCATAGAACTGACAGAAGATAAATGTCGAAAGCTCTCCTGCCCTGTTTTGGAAATGGAAAGTGTATCTGTATACTGTGTCATTTTCTTTTCTAAATCTGCCGGAACATTTTGCTTTGTATTTTTCCTGCTGTTATGTTCGATTGCAGAATATGTAATATTTGTATTATTGTAAATCTTCATAGCTGTTTCCTTCCCAGATAAATACCATCAGACTCTAATATCAATCGGCACATACCTTTTAATTGTGTCTGTTTGTACCATTTCTGCTGCCTCTAAACTATCTGTAGCAAGCTGCTCCTGCAAAACCTCGTCTGGAAGTTCTTCCATATTCTCCACAGTTTTTTCCGTCATCTGCTCTGTCATTTCTTCGGTTGTCTCCGAAAGTTCGTCCATGATTTCAGACATCATGCCCTTGTTTTCCTCTGTTCCAAGAGCTTCATCCACCATTTCTTCCTTTCGTTCTTCTTCTGTTTTAGGCTTATTCCTCTCAGCAGCTTCCGCAATCTTTTCGCCATATTCTTCTGCCTCGTCCATGACATGAAACATCTGTGAATTATTATACTCCTGATTTGCTGCCGCAATTTCATCCTCATAATTATGAAACATTTCCAGCTTTTCAGAGATTTCTTCCAAACTGTCAGCCTTTCGGTTTTTCAAATTTTCTTTTTGTGCTTCAAAAAAAGCCACCTTATTATCCCGTTCCTGCTGTCGCTGCAATTTTTCCTGTGTACTTTTCAACATATTAGAACTATTAAATCTATTTATCAGTAAACCTCCACCGGATAAATTGACTGTAAAACTCATCTGGTTCCTCCTTCCCGACAAATTAATACAAAAGATTTTTCTTCTTGTCATTTAGGCTTAACATACTATACTTCCTTATCTATCTTACTTGACGTTAGAGAGGAATCCTTTTTAGAATATGTACCATTGTTTGTATAAGTCGCACTTGCGCGGTTCGCAGCATTTGATATACCAGTTGCTTTCTGGGCTGTTTTGCCTGCAAAGGAATTGTAACCTGTAAAAACCGTTTTCAATGAACTGATATCTGCTTTCTTCAATTCATCTTCATCCAGCTCCAGCTTGTTACCCTTTCCTATGGTAATACCTATTTTAGAAAGTAAATGACTGGTTTTGTCTGTCATGCCTGTCATCCATGAAGCATTTCTAAGGACATCTTTTGTATTGGATTCTCCTGCCTCCTTAACAACATCATTATAATCATCAATAAAAGATTTCACTTTTTTGGTAATTGTATCCCAGTCATAATCCTCTACCTCTGTTTCTTCCCCGGTCTTTTCATCCTTCTTTTTTATTTTCTTTTTTTCCCAGAGTGACGCATCGTTTAGTGCATCTGCTGATTTTTTCAGGGAATCCGCACTTGTTTTCATCAGTGTAAGCTTCTGTGAAGTATCGCCTTTACCCGATAATTTTTCTGCATCCTGCTTTGCATAATATGCTTTCATAAGTTTTCCATAGCTTCCGTTTTTAATCGCAGCATAATCAGAAAGCATATTGGTGTTTCCTACGGATGAACTGTCGGAAGTTCCTCCAAATAATGCGGAATAATCTACATTGCTGTTATATTTACTTTTGTAATCACTAAAACTCTTAATCTCTGACATAATACCATTCTCCTTTACCAACTATAAACGAATATCAATCGGTGTATACACTGCCTGCTGTGTTGCATTCTGTGCATTTTCCAGAGTCGGTGTTTCTACTGTCACCTGTGTTTCCCCTTTGATATCCGTATTCTTTACGCTGTCTGTCTCCTCTGCCGCAGCCCCCGCAGATTCCTGTGTTTTCTCGGATTTATCAGTATTGTTCTTTGTTGCAGTGTCTTCTGTATTGCTGTTCTCCGCTTTTGCAGCTTCTTCTACTGATTTATTTGCATCTGCAAGTGTAGACATCTGTGCTGCTGTCGCAGACTGTGCCTTTGCCTGCAGCTCTGCCAGTTCTTCTTCCTTCTTCTCAGTATTTCCTTTTCCGGCATCCTGTTTGATTTCAGATTCAAGCACACTGGCACGTCCCTGTATCTGTGTTGCCATACTTCCCTGCACCTTTGCCTGTTTCATGGAAGAATCTGCGGAGATCATCGCCTGCATACTTGCCTGTGACAATCCGGTGTCTTTCTTTTTAGAAGTGTTACTTGTTCCAGCCACCATATCATCCATAGATGACGAATTTTTACTCTGCTGTTCCTTTCTCTGCTCGATCTGGTGCTGTCTTAACTGCTGATTGAGATTGTTAATCTCCTGCTGTATCTCCTGACGCTTTTTCATCTTATCCTCTAATGACATTTCTTCATTCGATGATAAATCCTGTAGCTTCTGCTGTGCATTTGCAATCTGATTCTGAATATTTTTACTTACAGAATCATTCCCCTGTGTTATTCCCATTGTTCCTGTCTGCGTATTTGTCCCACTAAATCCATTGATTCTCATTTTAATCCTCCTTGTTTTGCGAAGCAAAATCCGAGCCCCATGGCGAGGAGAGGATTTAGCCTCCTTGTTTTGCGAAGCAAAATCCGAGCCCCATGGCGAGGAGAGGATTTGGCCTCCTTGAGCTTAAATTCTGAAATCCGTTTCCTAAAAAATCTGTACAACATGATTTCTCTTTACTGATTCTTTCGGCATATCTTTCTTTACAATAAACAGCGATGTTGTGAACCGCCCTTTTTTTGTTGTGAAGCAAATAAAAAACACCTCGAAGGTGCTTTTTGTCCTTATTCTACCTGTAACATAATACTTAGAACCACTTCCTGATTCTCCTTCTCTAAAGATATATCTCCCATATACATCCTTGCAACCCTTCGGATATTATGCAGTCCAATTCCATGCTCCTTCCCGGATTTCGTTGTTTCCGGCAGATCACTGTCCTTATAATTTAACTCTCCCTCATATCTGTTCTTTATGGTTATCATAAAAATACTGTTTTTCCGAAAAGAAGAGATACTGATATAAGGATTTTCTCCACTTACATTTTCCATGCAATTATCCAGTGCATTGTTTAAGATCACGCTTAAATCAAATGCATTTAATTTCGTATCCCCCGGATAATGAAAATCTGATATAAAACGAATCTGCTTTTCCTTTGCTTCTCTTAACTTTTCCATCAGAATCACATCAATGACAGGACTCCCCGTTTTAATCTCAGGAGATATTTCATTCCACTCCTTTTTCAAATGCTCCATATATTCTGCTGCATCATCCATATGATTCTCTGCCACAAGATGTTCCAGCATCTGTATATGATTCCCCATGTCATGACGCAGACTGCGGATATCCTGATACAGTTTTTCCACTTCCCCGATATGCTTTTTCATATCACTGACCTGATTTAATACCAGCTCCTGCCCTGTCTGTTCTTCCTGTGCCACCTTCCAGTTTTGAAACATCGTAGTCATAACAAGAATTGCTATGATAGAAATAAAATAATGCACAAAGCTTAAAGCTCCATAAAATCCATAGGTATCTGTCAGGCTCTTTCCTGTATCTTTTTCATAAATATTCAGATAATATTGCAGAATGCCATATCCTGTAACTCCCACAAGAGAAGGAATGATAAGCATTACCAGCTCTTTAACGTTCATTTCATCATTTTTGTATACATATGCTTTATTGATCAGACCGATTGCAACTGCAAGGAAAACGATACAAAGCACAATATCCAGAATTCTCGTTCCAGCATAAAGTCCATATTGCAGCCATTGTCTTCCTGCAATCGTATTCCCAAAAACCAGAGCTTTTGTGATAAAATCATCCAGTCTGTCTGCCATTGCAACCGCAAGCCAACGGATAGAAAAAAATGTCACTGCAAGAAATATTTTCTGATAGATGTTTCTTCTGTCCTGTACATACATCACAAGAAATGCAGCCACAACCCCCAGCATATATGCAGAAAAATTGCCAATCTGCTGCGGTATCAGATACAGCACAGACATAATTCCAATATAAACAATACTGACCAGAGCAGCTTCCCTTTTCTTTTTCATATATGGATATACAAAAACACCAAAACAGATTCCTGTAATAATCAAAATTGCAATAACAGAAAACTTCGATGTGATCATCCAACATCTTTCCACTAAACTCATCTGACTTCATTTCCTTTCCTCTGGTTATACTTCAGATACCTCCTCACAAACTCCGGATAATTCTTTTTTGCAATCAATGCAGTTCCATTTTTCATAGTTACACAAGTTGCATCATATTTTTCTACATATTTAAAATGTACAAGATAGGCTCTGTGTGTTCGGAAAAAATCTGTTCCTGCCATATCACTTAATTCCTGTAATTTACCATAGTATTCAATATCCGTACTTCGTGTATGGATAATAACTTTCCGGTTATACACCTCGGCATACACAATATCACGCAGAAAAATCTTTATATGACTTCCGGCGGTCTGTACCATAATATACTTTTCGTCTTTTTCAGGTCTGGAACTCCTTTTTATGTTATGGACTGCCTTTGTCACAACCTCTTTCAATTTCTCATCGGAAAATGGCTTAACCAGATAATGAAATGCTCCGACATCAAATGCCTGAAAAACATACTCCTCTGCTGCTGTCACAAAAATGAGTATCATATTCTCATTGTCCTGACGAAGCATCTTTGCCGTTTCCATCCCATCCATTCCCGGCATCTGAATATCCAGAAAAAGAATATCCGGCTTACTGCCACTTGCGATCAGTTCATCACCCGATAAATATTTCTCTATAACCGCATCCGGCAATAGCTTTTTTATTTTTTCTTCCAGTATCTGAACCATAGATACTTCATCATCACAGATAGCTATTTGCATTTTGCCACTTCCTTTTTGTCTGATAAATATATTTATTATATCGGACGAACAGATTATATCTGCCACAGTTGTTGTGAAATGACCTTTTTTTGTTGTGAAAAGAGCAGTAAACCATTATTGGTTCACTGCCCTGTCTTTTAGTCATGTCTGCACTATTAAAGAAATGAAATAAACTCCTTCATTGGTATACGCTGGGATTCGTGTCTATTTGCATCTGCTTTCTCCTCCGTATATCCAAGCGCCAATATATTGATTGGTTCAAGTCCCAACGGAAGATGAAATTCCTCTTTTATCACATCTGGTTTAAAGTAACAAATCCAAACGGAACCCAAGCCAAGCTCTGTAGCTGTAAGCATCATATGATCGGTAATGATTGCCGCATCTATATCCGTTGTTTTCATTCCATCAAACGGGCGCGTCCATGCTTTATTCGTATCTGCACACACGATGATTGCAACTGGCGCATTATAAATGTTGGCTGACTTTGCCAGTTTTTCTTTTGCTTCATCGCTTTTTACAACCAATAGTTTGACAGGCTGCATATTTGCTGCGGTTGGTGCTACATGAGCTGCTTCAAAAATTGTCTCCAATGTTTCCTGTGAAATTTCTTTATTCAGATAGTTTCTTGCTGAAAAACGCTGTTTTGCAATATCTAAAATACTCATTTCTATCAAATCTCCTTAAAATTATGATTGTTTTGTCTAGACAGTTTGATTATAATGGAATTGATATAAAAAAGACAAGAACGTACTTTTTTGTAATATACTAACCAAAAAGAAAGTGTGAAATATAAAATGCAAAATGAATATAATTGTCCTGTTGACGCAACAATCTCTAAAATTGGAGGCAAATATAAAGCCGTAATCTTGTATCACCTTGGCAACGACACATTACGGTATAACCAGATTCGGAAAAAAATCCCAGCTATCACAGACAAAATGCTTGCCCAACAGTTACGCGAGCTTGAAAGTGATAACTTAATCATCAAAAAAATATATCCTATAATTCCTCCCAAAACAGAATACAGCTTAAGCGAGTTAGGCAAAACACTGATTCCTTTATTGGACTCTATGTGCGAATGGGGACAACAATTTATGGAGGATCATTAGCTAAATGCTCCCGCACATTCCAGCCTTTTCGCTCACTTATTCCCAACATTGAAGATATCAGTAAACCACCGTTTCTTATCTTTCCCTTTAACTGTTCCGGTGTCTTCACATTAATACCTCCATATAGGCTCTTACTTTATCTTCAATTTTAAACAATTTTGAATATTTCAAAAGTTTTCTAGGATTACTCTTTCCTTTAAAATATTCTTTCATTGCCTGACTATATAACTGCATTTCTATCTTATCTTTATTCCGGATAAGATCACATATACATCGTTCTTTATCATAAAGGGACACATTTCCTCCTTATCCGTATATTCATTTGTTTTCCAGAAATAATCATTGGATACTTTACTATTTTCTACTGCTATATTTTTATCCGTGGGTAAACCTTTTTTCTTAAATTCATACCCTACAAGCTGCGTCTGCATTTCTACTGTACGGGTTTTTATCGTCTGTTCATTCTCCTTGCGCACAATATTTATTTTATGCTCTGGCTTCAAAAGAAGGTCTATCCTGATCCAAATAATCCGGCATCCCTCTCAATTCTGAACTTCCATTCTCTTTTACGAAATTATATTCGCTCCAATAAATAGAATAAAATTCATCTTTTTTTGCAAGTTCCGCTGGTGTCATCTCATAGCCCCAGCCATTTCCAAGATTAGATAATACCGTTACTCCCTGATACTGAATTTCAGCACCATAACCACCAGTAGTTAGAATTGGACAATTCAATGTTCCTCCTCCCGCCAGTGCAAACTTCTTTTCAGCAAAATTACTGCTTTTTCCTTCTGCCTTCTCCAAAAAATCCAATAATGATAATTCTCCACATCCTTTGCATTTCGAATTGCCAGTTTGTTTTTTTATAGTATTTTTAGCCTGTTCATATAATTGTTTTCTATCAGGTGCAACATCTGATAGATATTCTGCCCGTAAACCAAGAACCTGTCTGGAAATATATTCGTACTCTGTCTTATTTGCTGTCGTAGCTGCTCGTCGTGCCAGTTCTTTAATTTCACTAACAAATTCCGCATGCGTTTTTGAACTTTTCCCTTTTGTTGGAATATAAAGCCAATTCGGTTCTCCGTTACTGCATGAGGAAATTAATTGCTCTTTTCCAACAGTTCCTATACCTGACAATGATATACCCATTAACTCAACTCCTTATGTGACACTTCATAATCACCAAATATGTCATTAATTCTTGTTTCATATGCATACCACCGTGTAAATACAGACATATTCCCCAGGAAATTTTTAACTTTAGAGGTATCTTCTGACTTCGGATAATAATCTTCCATCAAATCCCAGACATTACAAATTTCCCCTTCCGATCCGGTGCGTAACGTCTGAAATGGAACCTTTAAATCGTAATTATTCTCTCCGATTGTTATTTTCAGATTTCCATTAAATTTATTGTCCTCTGTAAAAGATGTTACCTGTTCCTTGAAAAACATCTTAAAATTCTCAGGCGGTATCGCTGATTCCTTTGCCAGACTGCTCCTGCCAGCCTGATTTCTAAATTCAAAATTCCATGTGCTGTTAAAATCAAAACCACCGTCTAATGTAAGGCTGGAATTTGCTTCGATTTTATCACAGTCAATCTCATCCAAATCCCATTTTTCGGTCATTTGCTGGACAGATTCCCTCAATGCCGCATTGGTTTCATTGCATTGATAGTAATAATCTGAATTATAATAAGTCCAGTCACTGTGACTATCAGAATAGTATTTCTCATTCAATGCTTTTCCTTCCTGATAGTTTGCCTGACTTGCTGCCCTTGCATTTTCTTTTGCAAATACCTCATACATCTCACTTACGATTTGTGTATTATCTGCTTCATTGGTTCCGGATGTCTGATGCTGACTTGTCCGATAGGTACGCATGGAAGTACAACATTCCTCAAAATAGGAATTAAGTTCCTCTCTGCTCACCTTTCCGGCATAAAAATCGGTCATATGACTGGATATATCTTTCTGCATATCATAGCCAAAAGAATCTCCGAAGTTACTCTTGGGCATCCCTGTCACTACATTAAATTTTTGATAACAGTCACATACATATACCAGTGGTTCTGCCATATATGGATTTATATTTTCATTTTCCTGAACCGCACATTCCGTACTAAATTGAGGGATATTATTCTGCTTACGTTTATTATCATACGGCACGCCATTCACAGAATAATTAGCATTAATCTGCATAGTGCAAGTCCTCCTTATTAATCACGTGACACTTTATAATTAACATAATCACCGTCACTTTCATAATGACTCATTAGATTTTTTGTTCCCTGAACATTGCCATACATTGCTCATTCCCATATAAGACACATTATTAAATCACACATTTTACGCTTTCATATCGAAGTTGCCTTGTGATATTATGTCTTCGTTTATACTGCCAGCCTTTTCTTCACTATTTAATGCTTTTCTCGCCTCACTAAATGCCTCATAATATGTCATTTTTAATGCTGAATGAACCTGTGACTCTGCTTTTGTTTCTTTTTCCTGCCAGCCTACTCCCCCTGTATAGGTCAAAACTTCTTCGCCATCTTCATTGTATACATGAATTGCCGAGCCTGTCCCTGTTCCCTGATATTTTGCCTCATAAGGTATTCCAAACAGCATACAGAGCCATTTTTTGTCTGCTTCCTCAACTTCTTTCATTGCTGACATATTACCTGAATTCATTGATTGACTAAACTTTCCAATTAAAGCAGCTCTATTCGGGGCTACTTTGCTTACTTCCGTCTTTCTCAAATTCATAAATGCATTTCCCATATATACATTGTCCTGTGCATCTTTTTTTGCCAGATCAACAATCTTCTCTTTTAAAGAATCCGTTAATTTCCATTTGTTTTTTTCAGAAGATTTAGAAACATTTTTATTCGATGTGTTCCACACTTTTGCTGTGCTATAATTATTTGATATTTCCATTTAATTGAATCACCTCTCTGTTCTGTCATTTATGTAATCATACAATTCCTTATATGACAGATAACCTGATAAGTTGTTCGAATCATATTGTAACTGCATAAATTCTTTAATCATGCTCATATAGTCTTTCTTTTCATTTATGCTGTCAGAATCATAAGTGATGTTGCCATTCACACCACCAGCCGCATTCATGAAATCTCCAAAAGCATTTTTCGTAAAGCCTTCTACATCACTATATGTTGTATATGCAAGCATTTCCAAATAACTTGCATTTCTTGGATCAACATCATTTATCTGTACATTTGTATCTGTGTAATTTCCTTCTTTGTCCCAATATCTTACCCTGTATTCTAGGTTTGCCGAATCATATGCATCTGATTTATATACAGATGCACTACTGCCATCCGGAAATCCTACTGCTGTTAATGCATTTCCACTATCTTCTGTTCCCGACATATGTAATGTAATATTAGAAGATGTACTACTTACATTTGATAACAAACCGGAATTCATACCGTTTGCTTTTGCAGTGTTTCTTTTTGTTCCTGTATAATAATTTGAATAATTATAACCGTTAATTCCTGCTATACTCATTTTCGTTTCCTCCATTTTTATAGGTGTCCTTTTTTATCCATTACAATTTTCTGCTATTTTATCTTCCCTTTGCAGCAACATTCGGATCATTGTTCGCCTCAAAGGAATATTGTCAAGTGTGTATGTAAGAGTTTCCAGTTAATAAACCTATACTTATATTTTTACTTTTAGTTTTTCTAATTTTTCCAGAAAAGCAACATAAAACTCTCTTTCTTTCATACAAGCTCGCTGAACTTCGATACTTTTCGGAACATATTCCCGTGGGTGATCTAAATCGTAAAGAGCCTGACTCGTTGCCTGAATTGCAGACTCTGTTGTATTTCCCAAAATGTCGATGTTATCCACATCTCCCTCTCCGTTAAGCTGTTTATTCAGCCTTTGTACCATCATCTGCGATATATGGCTCAACATTCCATTTTTCTTTATTCCCATGCCGTTTGCATTAACTTCCTTAGCAGCTTCCATCCATGCATCTTTTACATCCTGTGGAGCATTCGGTCCAATCATATCAAATGCTTTTTCATCAAAGTCTGCTTCTGCCATATATGGATTTATATTTTCATTTTCCTGAACCGCACATTCCGTACTAAATTGAGGGATATTATTCTGCTTACGTTTATTATCATACGGCACGCCATTCACAGAATAATTAGCATTAATCTGCATAGTGCAAGTCCTCCTTATTAATCACGTGACACTTTATAATTAACATAATCACCGTCACTTTCATAATGACTCATTAGATTTTTTGTTCCCTGAACATTGCCATACATTGCTCATTCCCATATAAGACACATTATTAAATCACACATTTTACGCTTTCATATCGAAGTTGCCTTGTGATATTATGTCTTCGTTTATACTGCCAGCCTTTTCTTCACTATTTAATGCTTTTCTCGCCTCACTAAATGCCTCATAATATGTC